>JGI20214J51650_10000190_pt1 | contig 38509 bp, 33 predicted proteins | sample WetSurMetagenome_FD_51650 | JGI IMG/M metagenome (IMG submission 51650)
ACCGTATTTACTTTGAGAAAATAATATCATGCGGTTGCCTAATTACCCTGTTAATGCCATATTATGCGCTGGCTGGTGAGCCTGTCGAACCATGGCGGGACAAGAGATGGATGCCTATGACAGTTATCATATTATTTTCACATGATAATTTTTTTTAATGACAACCCCTCAGGTCTTAACTCTCAAACATGATATTGCCCGCATGTCTCATATCATATCCGCCGAGGGTCTTTACGACCGCTCTGAAGTCGGAGTCACTCCTGATGGTCTCTATCATGACCGCAACCTTGTCCAGTTCTAGATACTCCTTCGGCACGGCAAGATCATAGCGCTCTTCAGCCACCGGGATAAAGTCCAGTCCCAGCGCCTTTGCCGCCGAATAAACCGCCAGGCCGGTATCCGCAATGCCTGTGAGAACTGCCGACGCCACTGCCATGTGCGTGTATTCATCCCGGTCATATCCTTTTACCGATGACGCGCTGATACGGCGATCAGCAAGGCATTTATCCAGAAGCAGCCTGGTGCCCGATCCCGCCTGCCGGTTGATATAGACAATATCATCTCTTGCCAGGTCTTCAAAACCTGTAATCATCTTCGGATTGCCTTTTTTGACCAGGAGTCCCTGTATGCGATACGCAAAGTTGATCAGGACAATACGCCTGCCTGCAAGAAAGCGTTTGATGTAAGTCGTATTGTATTCGCCGGTTACCTGATCGAGAAGATGAACCCCTGCCAAATGCGCCTCGCGTCTGTTCAGCGCCATGATACCCCCCATCGAGCCGACATGAGAGGATGATAATGAAAATCCGGAGTCCCGCCTTTTAATAGCGTTTGCAAGGATATCGAGGGCATTATCGTGGCTGCCTATACATACCACGGTATTCCTGAGCTCATCCTTTTCCCTGAATATCTCCACATCCACTTCGGTTCCGGCCGCGATGCCATCGGAGTCGGACGGTATCTTTATCAAGCCGTCGGACCGCACAACCGACATGAGCAGCCCCGCTCCCCTGCCTGCAGGCGCCGCGATATAATTATCGTCCACAAGCCCGACATTGACCCTGACAAATTCATCTATGCCCAGTGGCGACGCAAGCTGCCTTGATATTACGGCCCTGACGGTCTCACCCCCGGCGGAAGGCATGCCGAGGAATCTGTTTATGAGAGGAGCGGCGAAAAGTCTGAATGAGAGAAACGCCGAAACAGGGTATCCCGGGATTCCGAGCACAGGCTTGTTGCCGATTATCCCGGCTATTACAGGCTTGCCGGGCCTGATAGACACGCCGTTAAATATGAGTTCGCCGATATCTGAGATTACAGAAGCGGTAAAATCCTCTGTGCCGCGTCCCGATCCCGCGTTGATCATAACCATATCGCATTTGCCCGCAGCGTCCAGAAGGGCCTCTTTTATCAGTCGCGGATCGTCTTTGACAATCGGATACACAACAGCCTCGGCCCCGCATTCTTCGGCAAGTCCGGCCAGCATTGCAGAGTTGTAATTTATGATCTCGGGAGGCTCCGGCGCGCGATCTCTGACTCTCTCAGGCTCCACAAGCTCCGTGCCGGTCGAGATGACGGCAACCCTCGGTTTTCTTACGACACATATCTCAAGGTGTCCTGAAGCTATCATGGCCCCTGCGTCTACAGGGCGTATGATATGATTCTCCGGCAGTATAAGCTCTGTGGCGACGATATCCTCGCCTGTAATGCGCACATGCTGGTAAGGAGCGGAGGACGCGTAGATCTCTATTGAATCTCCGGAGCGGTTGATATCCTCTATCATTATTACGGAATCGAAGCCCTCGGGCAGGGGGTCTCCTGTGTCTACAGATTTGGCCTGTTCGCCCAGCCGCAACAAGACAGGCCTGTTTTCGTCGGCCTCAAGCGTATCGATAAAATGCACTGCGTACCCGTCCATTGCGGCCGAGTGGTAAGCGGGTGATGAATATCTGGCAAATACGGGGGCTACAATAACCCTTCCGATTGAACTGCGGATGGAAACCTTTTCTCCTGCCAGACGAGAGACACCTATTGATTCAAGTTTGCCGGATAAACGTTTCTGCGCCTCTTCAAGGGAACAGGTTTCGAGAAAAACCTTCTTCATGGCGGCCTCCCTTATCTTGCAGCCGCCTCTTCTCCTGCAAGGTCTATAAACCCGGTTTCGCCTTCATGTCTTGCCGATCGGCCCACAAAAACTCCGCCCTCGGCAATAATGAGCCTCTTTGAAAAGATATCCCCGAAAAGCTGCCCGGCCGGTTTGAGTTCAACAACATCCTCTGCGTTGACATTGCCTTCTATCCGCCCGCCGATGAGAATGCCGGATGCCTTGAGATCGCCCCTGATTACGGCGTCTTCTCCAACCACTATCCATCCAGCAACGGCATTACCGAAAAACTTTCCATCGATCCTGAGTGTTCCCGGAACAGACAAGTCTCCCCTGAATTCGGAACCTGCTCCCACAAAAGATTCGAGTTTATCGCTCCGTTTTTTGAATAGTGTCATTTTTTTGAGACCTCCAGAAAATCCTTCGGGTTCGCCACCTTGCCGTGCTTCCACACTTCGTAATGCACATGCGGACCGGTCGAATTGCCGGTAGAGCCGGAATAAGCTATAATTTCTCCCCTTTTGACCTTTTGCCCCACCCGAACATCAGTGGTCCTGTTATGGGCAAAGAAGGTCGAATATCCGAATCCATGCGCAAGAACTACAAGATTACCGCTTCCTGAATGCCAGCCCGAGAAGGTGACAACTCCATCAGCCGTTGCCCTGACCGGGGTGTCGCTGGGCACAGATATATCCATGCCGGAATGGAAGTGTGTTCCGCCGCCAAGAGGAGACTGTCTGTAACCGAAAGGGGAAGTTACTCTGCCGTCAACCGGCCAGCCGGTTGGGGTAGCCATATAAATATCTCTCTGCTCCTTCAGAAACTCCCTTACAGACACTATCGACTCCGCTGTCTTCTGAATCTCTTCCTTAAGACTTTCAATATCGATAGAACCGGAGTCGGCCGGCTCTTCTTTATCCGAAACACTTTCGAGTATCTCCTTCCTGCTACCCTTGGAGAGCAGGCTTTTGAACTCGGATTCAGCCTTTTGCAGCATCAAAATAGTGGGCTTCAGCTCGGTAAACTGGGCATTATAGTGGTCGACCATCTTCTTCATCTGCTTGTACTGGAATGCGTCAACTGCCATTGATCCCATATAAAATGTGCCGGCCAGCCAGAGAAAGACGGAAACAAATATGCAGATAGACGGTATTCTGAAGTTAATGGGCTTTTTGCAATCATGCGGCACAAACATTATGGAAACCGGTGAAAACAGCCTTTTGGTAAATCTCCTTATCCTATACATAACGGACATTCCCCTTGCCTCCCTTCTCCATGTGACCGATAATACAGGCCGCATAGCCCAACTTCTTCAAAAGCGCCAGGGCAGACGAAGCCTCTTTCTGCCTGAGCGCTATAACATATCCGATCCCCATGTTGAATGTCTTTTTCATGTCTGCCTCAGGCACGCGGCCAAAGCTTCTGAGCGCCTCAAAAACCGGCGGTTCCGGCCATGATCCCTTGTTGATTACCGCAGTCATATCTTTGCCAAAAATCCTCGGCAGGTTTCCCGGGATGCCTCCCCCTGTAATATGCGCCATGCCGGTTATCTTAACCTTTTGCTTCAACTCCGCAACCGCGCGCACATATATCCGCGTGGGTTTGAGAAGCTCTTCCCCAACAGTGAGTTGGAGATCGTCTATGTAGGTGTCGACGCTCATCTTTGCCCTGTCGAAAAACACCTTGCGGGCAAGCGAATATCCGTTGCTGTGCAGTCCGGTCGAGTAAAGTCCGATCAGAGTGTCCCCATGTTTGATCGCGGAACCGTCGATTATATCCTTTTTCTCTGTGACGCCTACCGCAAAACCGGCCAGATCATATTCGTCCTCTTTATAAAACCCCGGCATCTCGGCTGTTTCTCCGCCTATCAGGGCGCAGTCCGACTCTTTGCAGCCCTTGACAATACCGGCTATAACATCTCTCGCCCTGGTCGCCTTCAGTTTACCTGTCGCAAAGTAGTCCAGGAAAAAGAGCGGCCCGGCCCCGGATGTAATGATATCGTTTACGCACATTGCGACCAGATCAATGCCGACAGTGTCATGCCGTCCGGTCATAAACGCTACCTGAAGCTTTGTGCCCACACCGTCTGTGCCGCTGACCAGAACGGGATTCTTAAATTTTTTCAGTTCGAACAGTCCGCCAAAAGACCCTATATCCGTCAGGACTCCGGGTCTGAAAGTCTTTTTGACCAAAGGCGATATCAGCCTGACAAAACGGTCTCCTTCCGCAATATCAACGCCTGATTTTTTATAAGTAAGTTTGTCCATATAATTATCTCCGTAGATCAATGCCGCCCTGGGTGATCTCAGTCACATTTGACAAATAATTACAACACGGACCGTTCCGGTCCGATAAAGCGCGCCACATAAACTAACTTATTTTCATGCTGATGTCAACTGCGCGGGCCGAATGCGTGATGGCCCCCACAGAAATAAGATCCACACCTGTTTCCGCAATGTCCCTGACATTATCCAGCTTTACATTGCCCGAAGCCTCAATCAAAACGCCACGTTTCAGAGATCGCACTGCCTGAACCGTCTTTTTCATCTCGCCTTCAGACATGTTATCCAGCATGATCACGTCTGCGCCGGACTCTACCGCAACAAGGGCTTCTCCGATATCTTTCACCTCGACCTCAATTCTGAGCAGGTGACTTGCCCTTTGAGCAAGCGTTATAGCCTCCCTGACTCCGCCTGCAATGCTGATATGATTGTCTTTGATTAATATGCCATCAAACAGGCCGAATCTGTGGTTGGAGCCGCCGCCCGCTGTTACCGCATATTTCTCCATAAATCTCATGCCCGGCGCGGTCTTTCTGGTATCGACAATCTTTACAGGCAATCCCCTGACCTTTTCTACGAATGCGGCGGTGAAGGTAGCTATGCCCGACACTCGCTGAAGAATATTGAGGGCTGTTCGTTCGCCTGCAAGAAGATCCCTTGCCGGTCCTGAAACATTGGCGATGATGTCTCCCTTTTCGACGCGGGAGCCTTCATCAAAACGGATATCGATCTTTGTCCCGTTGCCGATAATATCGAAAACGTCTCCGACAAAAGGCATCCCGGCCAGGACAAACGGCTCTTTGGCCATAATTATTGCGGACATAATACGATCGTCAACGATCAGGGCTGAAGTAATGTCTCCATGACCGATATCTTCACGCAGAGCCGCCCTTATCAATTCAGCGCAAAAGACATTCATTGCCTGAACCTCTCCGGCGAACCTATTTCCGCCTGAAGATCGAGAAGAGTCCGAATATGCCGCCGGCCACTGCAGTGATCGCAACGGCCGAACGCCAGTCGATCAGCGTGGTTACATTGCCGCTGACATTCTGGCCGATCATCAGTAGCGAAGTGCTGTTATTGGATGTAATGTTCCTGGCGGCGACAACGCCTGCCGCGCTCTTGTTGATATTTGCCTCTTCGAACGACACGGCCAGAGGAGCTGCTGAAAAATTGAGATTGGTGATCGCGCCGCTCGCGACGACCCCGACACTCTGGTTCAACGAGAGATGATCTCCCCGCATTAGAACAGCTGCTCCCTGCGTAACCTCAATCCTCTCGCCCTCGATGCTGAGTGACCCGACCTGCTGGAGATCGACATGCCCGCCCTCTATAGCCCTGACAGTGCTCTGCCGGATATTAATGAATTCAGCCTCAACAATATCAAGATGCTTGCTTTCAATATCCAGTTTCTCTCGCGACATGCTAAACCTCCTTTTATCAATCAATAGACATGAGTATATTAATATTTTCTTCGATTTTGCGTCTCTTGTTCCTGAAATCCTCAAACTTCGCCTTTTCCTTCTCAATTATCTCTGCAGGGGCATTATCGACAAAATCGTTGTTCCTCAGTTTCCGTTGCACCTGGTCAAGAGAGCCCTGTATTTTTGCAATCTCCTTTTTGAGCCTGGCAAGTTCTGCCTCAACATCGAGCAGGCCTTCCATGGGAATATATATTTCCATGAGCCCCTGCACCGAGACAGCGGAACCTTTAGGTCTGCGGATGTCACTGCCGGCATTGATGGAACTGCATCTGGCCATCTTTTTGAGGACATCCATGTTTTCCCTTATAACCGATTCCACTCCGGGATCGTCCGTCCTTATCTCCACACGGACTTCAATGGAGGGAGACACATTGAGTTCACCTTTTACACTTCGCACGCCGGTAACAATATTGATAAGATGGCCCATCTTTTCTTCGGCTTCCAGATCTCTCGCAAGCTCTTCGCCAAATTGCGACATCATTATACTGCCCTCTTTTTCGAGTACCACCTTCCACAATTCTTCAGTCACAAACGGAGTGAAAGGATGGAGCAGCTGCAGCACCTTTTCAAGCACAGCATAAAGACAATTGACGATCTCGCTCCTTTCGGGGCTCTCCTCATTATACAGCGAAGGCTTTGACATTTCTAGATACCAGTCGCAGAACTCATGCCACAGGAACTGGTAAATCTGGTTAGCAGCGTCATTGAAACGGTAATGCTCAAGGTCCCGGTGAACCTCATCGGACACAAAAGCGAGTCTGCTTAATATCCAGCGGCTGCCAAGCCCCTTTGTGTCTTTGATGTCGAGTGTTTGGGCCGTGCGCGCTTCCCGGTAAGAATGGATGAATTTAGTCGCGTTCCAGAGCTTGTTGATGAAATGGCGGTATCCCTCAAGGCGTTCTTCCGAAAACCTCACATCCCTGCCCTGGGCCGCAAACGCGGCGAGTGAAAACCTGAACGCGTCCGCGCCGTATTTATCTATCATAATCAGGGGGTCGACCACATTACCTTTCGACTTGCTCATCTTCTGCCCCTTTGAATCGCGCACAAGGGCATGTATGTACACATCCCTGAACGGCACATCGTCCATGAACTTCAGTCCCATCATCATCATGCGGGCCACCCAGAAGAAGAGGATATCGAAACCGGTGACCAGGACGCTCGTGGGATAGAATGTCTTAAGCTCTTTGGTCTTGTCGGGCCACCCAAGGGTGGAAAACGGCCATAGGGCTGATGAGAACCAGGTGTCCAGCACATCGGGGTCGCGCAAAAGAATACCTCCGCAAACAGGACATTTATCCGGGTCCTCCCTGCTGCAGATGCCTTTCACTGTCTTTGCCACCCTTATAGTTTTGGAATTCTTTATGATATCGTCGGGCGTCATGCCCAGCCGGACCAGTTCGTTCCATGTCCCCGACTCAACCATGCTGCCGTCGCTGACCCTGACAGGCTCATAAAAGGCATGTTCAATCAGATCGCCGTTAGGCGTTCCGTCAGGGAGACTGCATGAAGGGCAGTACCATACGGGGATCCTGTGTCCCCACCATATCTGGCGCGATATGCACCAGTCCTTGATATCCCGCATCCATGCGAAATAATTGTTCTCCCATGAGTCCGGCACAATGCGAATATGCTTTTCCCTGACGGCCCCGACGGCTTTGGCAGCCAGGGTCTCGATGCGGATATACCATTGTATTGTCAGCAGAGGCTCTATTACAGTTTTGCAGCGATAGCAATGCCCGACCGCATGGCGGTGTTTCTGCTCGCTTTCGAGGAGTTCGAGTTCCTGCAGATCTTCGATGACCTTTTTCCTGCATGCATGTCTGTCCAGACCGGCATATTGGTCCCCGGCGTCGGGAGACATGCGCCCGTCCTCGGCAATTACACTTATAAATGGCAGTTTATGACGCTTCCCCGTGGCTTCGTCATTGAAGTCATGGGCAGGGGTAACCTTAACCGCGCCCGTGCCGAAAGCAGGATCCACCATTTCATCGGCTATAACCGGTATCTGCCTGCCTGTAAGCGGAAGCTCCAGGGTTTTGCCGATCAGTCCTGAATATCTTTCATCATCAGGATGCACTGCCACTGCGGTGTCGCCGAGCATGGTCTCCGGCCTTGTTGTGGCGACTGTAATGAATTCATTGCCGCCGGCAACAGGATATTTGATGTAATACAACTTTCCATCGAGATCTTCATACTCTACTTCGAGATCGGACAGGGCTGTGTGACAACGGGGGCACCAGTTTATCAGCCTGCCGTCACGATAGATCAGGCCCTCTTCAAACAGTCTGACGAACACTTCCCTGACTGCCCTGGACAATCCCTCATCAAGCGTGAATCGTTCTCTGGACCAGTCACATGAAGCGCCCAGTTTTTTCAGCTGGTGTATGATCCTGCCGCCATACTCGGACTTCCATTTCCAGACCCTTGCAATAAACTCATCCCTGCCAAGACGGTGACGGTCAATGCCTTCTTTGGCCAGTTCCCGTTCGACAACATTCTGTGTGGCAATGCCTGCATGGTCCATACCCGGAAGCCATAAGACCCTGCAGCCGTTCATACGTTTCCATCGGGCTAATATATCCTGCAAGGTAGCGTTCAGCGCGTGACCCATATGCAGAGAGCCGGTGACATTGGGCGGCGGGATGACTATGGAAAATGCGTCTCCTGCGGCGTCTGTATCAGGGGCAAAATAGCCCTTTTTCTCCCACTCTTCATACCATTTGTCCTCTATTTCTTCAGGACTGTAACTTTTCTTAAATTCCATGAGACTCCCATCAATTATTAGCCCAAAATCAGGAAGGAATATGATCGCGCAACAGAACAGCGCGAGAAATGCCTATTTGGCGAGTTCAGAATTGATCTTCTCAATCTCCTGTTTGATGATCCGCTCGGCCGTCTCGGGCACTACCTTCTTTATTTCAGCGCTTATTATGCCCTGAAGAGGGACGCATATCTCGGACAATGCCCTCTTCAGACAATCTTCCAGAATGCCGGGCAGGATGGCGGTGATCTGATCCCTGACCGTCTTTTCTATCAGAGCCCTGAGGGACTCAGTCAGATTACGTGAGAAGTCAACTATTAAGGGGTCCTGTTTCGCATAGCCGGCTTCTTTGACCGGCTGCGTTTCAGTCTTGACAGTCTCGAACTTATAGCCTTTAACTTCCGCAGGAGCGCCAACCGCATCCTTTACCATACGGGAGATGTCTTCCATAGACATCTCCGGCGGAGCGGCGGACTCCTCGACCTTCATTACTCCAGGTCCCGGTATATCTTTTGTCTGGAAATCAGTTTCGAGGATCTTCATGCTCTCCTTGAGTTCTTCCTCGAATATGGATATTTTCTCTTCCGGTTCATCAGCTACAGGGAAGCTGTACTGTTCAATCCATTCATTTTGCGCAGCAGCGGCAGCAGGCTCTACAACTGCCGGTTTTTCTTCAGCCGCCTGGCCGACCAGGGAAACTTCCACTATCTCCTTTTGCTTCATCAGCTCTTTGATCTTGCTTATGAGTTCCTGTGATTCAAATGGCTTAAGCAGATAATCATCAGCCCCGGCAGCCCTCATCTGGTCCTCATCAAAAGGTTCAAATGCGCCTGCGAGCAGGATCACCGGTATATGCTGAGTGCCGGCATTGGCCTTGACCTTCTCGCATAACTGATAGCCGCTCAGACCGGGCATTTCGATATCGGCAAGAATGACGTCGGGCATCAGACTCTCGACAGCCTTCATCGCATCTTCACCGTTTCCATAAGAGGTAACCTTAAACCCCTCCGGACCAAGCACGATATCAACTACTCTCTGAATAGTCTGACTGTCATCCGCAAGCAATAATTTTTTTGCCATTATCGTCACCTTTCCTTAATATTACTACTATAAAATTTTAGATTGCGCGCTTTTTTTTGTCAAGGTTTACAAAGGGACGCGCAGTCCATACCGATGGCGAACGGACAGCGTAGCCCTTATCTCGCCTTCCCCCCGAATCGCTTGCTTTTCATCCTGACGACAAGTCCCTGATATGATTCCGTCTTAATTATCTTGTTAAACTGGGTCCTGTAGTTACCGATAAGACTTATCCCTTCTATTACAACATCGTATACCGCCCACCCCCGGTCTGTTTTGATAAAACGATACAAAATAGGAATAGCGACATTTTTTTTAGTGATGATCCTGGTCTTTACAGTTGCATGATCACCGTCTAACGTCTGTTCATCATAATAGATCTTTTCATTGGAATAACCTTCTATCTTGCCTATATAAGTCCTTTCGAGAAGATCGCTGAAGAGGGCCGTAAATTCCCTCTTTTCAGCTTCCGTCCTCTGGGACCAATGCGCGCCCAGCGCCCGCCTTGACATCTCGGTGAAATCAAATATCGAGCCGACCTCTCTGCGAATAAGCGTCCGGCGCTCTCTTACCCTGGAAGGTTTTTTCAGGTCCTTGTCCTTCAATATGGAAAGCACCCTGTCGATAGCGGCGCTGGTCTGCTCTTTCGGGCTGGTCGCCGAAGCGGCAACAAAAGGAACCGATATCAAAAATATAAAGACAAACAGACTGACAAAAAGCTTTTTGCGTATCACTTAAATACCCCCGTTTTAACACTAAGGCAAAGCTATGCCTCTAAATTGCGCGCCTGATAACTATACCTTGCCGAATACATATTTTGAAACAAGTTCTTCTATATCGACAGCCGACTCGGTCTGTCTTATCTTGCCGCCCTGCGACAGTATGCGTTCAGAACCTCCCGGCGTTACCTGGATATATTTTTCGCCTATCAATCCCTTGGTCTTGATTGCGGCAATAGCGTCCTCCTGCAATACTACATCCCGATTGATCCATAGTTCGGCTTTCGCCGAATAATTGGAGAGACTTACACTCTTTACCTTGCCGATCTCGACACCCGCTATCTCGATACTCGCCCCGGATTTCACACCCCCCGCATTTGTAAACTCGGCATATACAGTATATCCGCCGCTGCCGGTCACTTCAAGCTTTCCCAGCCTTACAGACATATAAGCGAGCGCCAGGATCCCCAGAAGGACAAATACGCCGACAGCCAGCTCAACATCAAATTTCTTTTTCATTGTTACATATCCCTCCAGCAATATATCTTTCAGTATTGGTTCTGCGCAACGTTTTTGCCGGAAACAAAGCCGCGCACTAAAGGGTTGTCCGATCTCCTAAAAGTCTCGGGAGAACCCGTTTCGACAATAATGCCGTCGTCAAGCAGCGACACCTTGTCGGCTATATCAAATATCTCAGGCACTTCATGACTTATCACCAGCCCGGTAAATCCATACTTCCTGTGCGTCTCGCTTATGTATGAGTGTATCTGATTAAGCAATATGGGATCAAGGCCTGTTGTCGGCTCATCGAAGAGTATTATTTTGGGTTCTATTATTAACGCCCTGGCAAGGGCCGCCCTCTTTTTCATTCCGCCGCTGATCTCGGAAGGATACTTGTCTTCAATCCCGTTCAGCCCGACATCATTCAGAACCTGACCTACCCTCTCCTTCAACTCAGCCCCAGCAAACATCTTCTTCTCCTTTACCTGAAACGCGACATTCTCAAAAATCGTCATCGAATCAAAAAGGGCTCCAAACTGGAATACAACCGCAAATTTCTCACGCAGCCTGTCCATCTGTCTCTGGCTGAACCGGGTGATATCATCTCCATCTATAATGATCTGCCCGCTGTCAGGCTTCAGCAGGCCCAGGATGTGGCGCAAAAGGACGCTCTTGCCGCCTCCGCTCTTGCCGAGCACCGCCATGACCTCTCCGGCGCCGATCGTGAGATTAACACCTTTGAGAACATGCTGGCCGCCGAACGATTTTTCGAGATTAATTATTTCTATCATTACTTTCCTGCCGTCCTTTACGTTAAAGGAAAAAAGCCCCCAACACATAGTCGCTGACAAGGATGAGGATGCTGGACAGCACTACCGCCTCGGTGGTGGCCTTGCTTACCCCTTCCGCCCCGAAACCGGTTTCGTTGGTCGTGTATCCCTTGTAGCAGCAAACCCATGACACTATAAGGCCGAAGCAGAGCGCTTTGTATACCCCTGTCGTAATGTCCTCCATAAGGACAAACTGCTCCATCTGTGAAAAATAAGTGCCTGAACTCATCCCCAGCATCTCTACGGCTACAGCATAGCCTCCGAAGATGCCTACAACATCAAAAATAGCCGCCAGCAGCGGAAAGGAAATGACGGCTGCGGCAATCTTTGGAACTATAAGATATCTGAACGGATTCAGGGCCATGGACGTGAGGGCGTCGATCTGCTCTGAAATCTTCATGATGCCTATCTCGGCGGTAATAGCCGATCCTGCCCTACCCGCAATCATTATAGCGGCAAGGACCGGGCCGAGTTCCCTTATCAGGCTCAAGGCTATTGCAGGACCGAGAAGGGCATCGGAGCCGAATTTTCTTAGCGTGTAATAAAGCTGGAGCGCAAGGACCATACCGGTGAACATGCCGATAAGAACTATAACCAGCATTGATTTGGCGCCTATGAAATTGAGCTGTTTGACAAAGATATTGAATTTGAAGGGGGAGGTAAACAGCACAACTATCGCATCGACAAGGAAGATGAACATACTTCCCATGCTCTTCAAGGTACGAATGGTATATGCCCCCAGAGCCCTGACCGGATTTCTCATATAATTCTGATGCTGCCTATCAGCTCATTGATATCGTCAATCCCATCTTCGGCCAGGAAACGTTCTATGCCCTCAATTATCTGAATCGTGGCAAGGGGATTAACAAAGTTTGCCGTGCCTACCTGAATAGCTTTGGCGCCTGCGACAAGGAATTCGAGCGCGTCGTTAGCGCTCATGATTCCACCCAGTCCGATTACCGGAATTTTTACAGCCTTGCATGCCTCCCAAACCATACGCACGGCTACCGGTCTGATTGCAGGCCCTGAAAGCCCGCCTATTTTATTGGCAAGCACAGGCCTGCGGCTCTTCACATCAATGGCCATACCGGTCAGGGTATTGATGAGCGAAACAGCATCGGCGCCTGCATCCTCCGCTATCCCCGCCATCATACCTATACTCGTAACATTGGGAGATAGTTTGACTATCAGCGGCAATCTCGTCTTTTTTCTTACTGCTGTTATGACCTCATTCATTATTTTAGGATCTGTTCCAAACACTGCCCAGCCTGCCTGTTTGTTGGGACAGGAAATGTTCATTTCAAGGGCATGAATACCGTCTGTATTACCAAGCTCTTCAGCCGCCTGCTCGAATTCGCTGATATTGTCGCCAAAAAAATTGACTATTACGGGCGTGTCAAATTGTTTCAGAAACGGCAGTTTGTCATTTATGAATGCCCTGACCCCGATATTCTGGAGTCCGATGGAGTTGAGCATACCTGAAGGCGTTTCCACAATACGCGGCACAGGATTGCCCTGCCTCGGGACCGGCGACAGCCCCTTCACGACTATCGCGCCCAGCCTGTTCAGGTCTATGAATTCGGAATATTCCTCTCCATAGCCGAATGTTCCGGAAGCAGTCATGACCGGATTCTTCAGACGCAAACCGCCGATCTCAACAGAAAGATTTATTTGTCTGACGGCTTCGTGTTCCTTCTCTATTCCCATACAATGTCCTTTATATTGAATACAGGCCCTTCCCTGCATATGCGGGAATACCCGGTTGAGGTCTTGCATACACATCCCAGGCAAGCTCCCACACCACATGCCATCACTTCTTCAAGCGAAACATGACATGTCAGTTTTTTCCCTTTCACTATAACAGCAAGTCCCTTCAGCATGGGCTTAGGCCCGCATGCATAAACAGGCAGAGGATTGTCGGAAAATTGGGCAGACCCGATGAATTCTCCGAACGGTTCCGTAATAAGCCCGGGCCGGCAATAAGAGCCGTCATCAGTCGTCGCAGACACCTTTTTTGCGAGCTTCCCGATATCCTCCAGCATAAGGAGTTCATCACAATTACGATAGCCGCAAAAGACATGCGCTCTTTGGGGATATGCTTCAAGCAGTGAATACACCGACGCAATCCCTATGCCGCCTGCAAGGACAACGAATTCTCCGGCAGGTTCAGGCCAGGAATTGCCCAAAGGACCCAAGAGCTGAACAATATCGCCCCGTTTGTAGTTGGCAATACAAAAAGTGCCCTTGCCGCGTAACCTGTACAGGAACTGAAGATTTCCATTTGATGCCCTGAAGACACTAAAAGGCCTTTTTAACAGAGGATCATTACCCACTCCGGCGCCAATCATATAAAACTGGCCCGGACGCGGCGGCTCAATTCCTGAAAGAGGACTGAGGGTAATCAATTTGACAGAGTCTGCTACCCGGATATTGCCCTCAACCCTTGCTTCGAAGAGCTTACTCAAACCGGATACCCGTTATCTCATATTCGATTGTTCTCGCCGGGGCCTTGACTATAGCCACATCTCCAATCTCTTTACCAATGAGCGCGCGGGCGACCGGAGATGTGATCGATATTTTGCCGTTTTTTACATCAGCCTCTTCAGATCCGACCAAATGGAAGACATACTCCTCGTCGGCCTCCACATCGACAACATTTACCCTGGCGCCAAAAGCGACCTTTGACTGGTTTATCTGAGATGAGTCTATTACCTCTGCCCTGGACAGCTTTTCCTGGAGATCCTGTATACGCCCTTCAAGAAAAGACTGTTTTTCCCTTGCAGCATGATATTCCGCATTCTCCGAAAGGTCGCCATGAGCTCTGGCTTCTGCTATGTCTCTGATATTTTTGGGCCTTTCGACCTTCAACAGCCTGTCCAGCTCTTCCTTCAGCTTTTCGTAGCCCTCTGGGGTCATTGGCACACGATACATTATGACGTTAAACCTCCAAACAATAAATAAACGAAGTGAAGCATAACAATTGCTAACACATTATAAACTAACACTTTTACAGCCATTTTTTCAAAAGCTGAACTTTAGCGTAAAATTATTATAATTTTGCGCTAAAGTTCCTGGAGATATAACCGATAAAATAAACAAGAGACAAAAAGACTGTTTTGGAAGGGAGGACGGGGGGAAGCAAAAAGGGGCGGCTAAGCAGTATTAGTATTAACAATTTACCCTGGCAAGAATGCCAGGAAACAATTTCCTAGAAAAGGAGCATCACAATGTCTATCAATGATATTAGTTTAACCTCAGGAATGCGGAGCAACCTGGTTCAGCTTCAGTCGACAGTTACCCTCTTGGACCGCACACAAGAACGGCTGTCATCAGGCAAAAAAGTAAACTCAGCTCTTGACAATCCCATCAACTATTTTGCTTCACAGGACCACTTAAGCCGCGCCAGTGACATTGCGGCTTTTAAGGATGGCATGTCGGAAGGCGTCCAGACCATCCAGGCTGCCAACGCAGGTATCACGGGCATCGAGTCACTCATCGATGCGGCAAAATCTCTTGGAGAATCAGCCGTCGCTTCTGATGCAAACTCGGTAGGCTTCACGGTCGGTAAAATTGTATCAGGTAATACAATTGCAATAGACGGAGTAACGTATGAAGCAGTTGCTTCCGCTGGAGCAGCAGCTACCGTTACAGGAGCAACTACATTCGTTGTTGAGGATGCAGATGGTAAGGCCCTTTCCTCTGAACAAATCGCTTCCAACCTCGCGTCTAAGATCAACTCGAGTACGGGATCGGCCACCTCTCTTAAGGATCTGAAGGCGACTATCAGCAGCGGCACCAGGATTACACTTCAGGCAGAAGCGGCGGACAAGGCAATAACCGTTGCTACCGTTGTGTCTAAGGGAACTACAGATATAACAGTAGACTCCGAGATCACCAAACCGCGTGAGGATCTCGCAGCCCAGTATGAGGGGCTTTTGACACAGATCGATACCTTGGCCACCACATCAGGATACAAGGGCACCAACCTTCTTAACAAGGATACACTGAGCGTCAACTTTGAGGGCGGCACACTTTCCGTCCAGGGGTTCAATGCCAATGTCAGTGACCTCGGTGTTAATACAACTGGAGCGGCAACCGATACGACGATTTCAGGCCATAAATGGGCTGCTGTCGCGGACATCAAGACTGACATCATCAACCTGGATAAGGGTCTTTCCAAGATTAAGTCGGAGGCCTCAAAGCTGTCTTCCTCACTGAGCGTCATCAACACCCAGCAGACGTTCTCGACTTCGAAGATCAACTTGCTGACCACGGGCGCAGACGCTCTGACCGCAGCCGACACTAACGAAGAAGGAGCCAACATGCTCATGCTGCAGACCAGGCAGTCGCTGGGCACTACAGCGCTGAGCCTCTCTTCACAGGCAGCGCAGTCGGTTCTGAAACTGTTCGCGTAGTAAATTGAACCGGAATCCGGACGGGAGGCTTATCGCCTCCTGTCCGGGTCCTGATTCCAACTTACTGAGGAGCCGATCATGGAAATTAACGGCATAAACATGCAAATTACGCAGGGTGGGAGTTCCCAGCCGCTTACCGGCAGTGGAGATACTGCCGGCTTGCTCAAGAGCAGACAATCAACCCTTGCCGACTCTGCAAGCTCCAATGGAAGTCAGGCAAATAGTCAGCTCAACAGCCTGACAAGCGGCAGCTACATAAAAGATCAAATTGAAACGATCATGTTCTCCTTCCCGCCGTTTTTCCCGGTGGGCAGTCCGCAACGTCTTGATCTGATAAAGGGCGTCAAAGTGGTACAGGACGAGATAAAGAGTTCCCAGCTTCCAACAGTAGTAAAAGAAAAACTGGCAGGACAGGAACTGACGGATACCGCAACAGACAAAGAGATTTCCACGGCGCTCGAAGGCGTTCAACAGTACACGGAAGGATATTCTCCGACTCCTTCACAATCGGCGGGAAATGGTCAGCAGGCCAATATCGTCAGCGTAAAAATCTGATGTCGGCCGGACAGGATGGTCTGATATGGCTCTAAAAATCAGTCTGCGGCCGCACGAGCGGCTTTTAATCAGCAATGCGGTCATTGAGAATGGCGGGTCCCGCAGCGAATTTGTGGTAGAAAACAACGTCCCCATCCTTCGGGAAAAGGACATCATGAGTCTCAAGGATGCCGACTCTCCGTGCCGCCGTATCTATTTTGCCATACAGCTCATGTATGTTGATGAAAAAGACCTTGCTGAACATCATAATACTTATTGGGAATTAGTAAAGGACGTGGTAGAGGCGGCGCCAAGCACCAGAGCGCTGCTGAACCAAATCAGCGATCTGATACTTCAGCACAAGTATTACCAGGCGCTGAAGGAGACGAGAAAATTAATAGAGTACGAGCAGGAGGTAATAAATAATGTACGCAACGCAAATGCAGGCTTATAGAAAAACCCCTCAGTCGGCTGAGATGTCCGAAAGAGAGATAGATGTTTACGCGCTTACGCAATCAGCGCTCAAGCTCCAGGATTGCCAGAAAACCTGGCCTGTGCTGTCGGCAAAGGAACGTATTGACCGGCTGTTCGAAGCGCTGAGAATCAACAGCCTTTTATGGAGCATTTTTCAGGCGGAAATTTCCAGGGACGGCAATCCCCTGCCCAGAAAGTTGCGGGAAGATCTGCTGACCCTGAGTATATTTGTAGACAAACGGACCAAGGAGGTCATGTGTTTCCCGGAACCGGATAAACTGACCACCCTGATTAATATCAATCTGAACCTTGCAGCGGGTCTCAAAGCAGCGGCGGCATAGGGAAAAACTTTTTAGAAGGCATGCTGACACAGCCGATTGCTTATTTCCTCCGGCATGCCTGAAGCCGTTCGGATATTGCGTGTCCATCGCTGTTATAATTGGGCATCCTGATTTATACTGCATGAGGTTCAATGTTGTTCTTTCTGTTAAATCTCATCAAATCGGTGCGCAAACGCTTGAAAACATCTCCCCATTCTCCTTCAACGGCGTTGCGATAGAGTTTCATGGAGGGATACCAGGGAGTATCCGCGCAGGCTTGCATCCAACGCCAATCAGCGGAGCCGGGGATAAGACCCCAGACGGGAACTCCGACGGCCCCTGCCAGGTGCAAGGGAGCTGTATCGACAGAAATCACAAGATCGAGGTTTTTCATGAGGGCCGCCGTATCTAAAAAGTCACTGATATGCGGACTCAAATCAATGATTGGAAGGTTTCCGTCTTGAAGTTCCTCTCCATATTTTCCTTTCTGGAGCGAATAAAATTCTACGTGTTCAAGATTCAAAAGATCACGTGCGTTATCGATATGAAATGACCGGAATCTGTCATTTGGATGTTGTGGATTTCCACCCCATATCAGGCCTGCTTTTATTTTGCCGTTACTGTTGAAAAACCTTTTATATGACTGAACAAGCGCTTCATCAATCCGTATGTAATTAACATCGTTATTGATTTGATAATACTTGAGGGCCAGGGGAAGTGAAAGCATTGGAATCATAAAATCATAATCACAATCCGTAATTTCCTCTTCAGCGGAAATGATCCGATGAACCCCTTCGATTGTCCGGAACAGTCTTCGCAGAGATTCATCGCAAAAAACAGTGACGCTTAATCCCGCTTTCTGAAGGTATGGAACATAGCGAATAAATTGAATTGCATCCCCTATCCCTTGCTCCTGCAAAACCAGAGCCCGGGCTCCGTTATATAGTCCCTTATTCCATGATGATAATCCAAAACGGCAAGCGAAACTGCGATCCCGAGAGGATATTGCGGATGACTTCCAGTGCCATTCATACTCTGCCCATCCCTGCTCAAACCTTCCAAGTGTCAGCAATGTCAAAGACATATTATAGTGTACATCCGCAGCGTCAGGCAGGATAATCAATGCCTTTCGATACATTTCGAGCGCCTTCTCATACTCGCCCATATTATGGTAGGCAAGACCGATATTGAGAAAGTAGATCCCTTCCGGTTTTAGCGAAATGGCGTGTAAATAACAATCCCTGGCCTTCTCAAACTGTTTCAATTTTATGAAACAACGCCCCATGCCGTTCAAGATTTCATGAGACCGAGGATCCTTTTCCAATGCGCCGGCGAACAACAAAAGCGCTTTCCCGATTTTTCCGCACTGATAATAAAAGTTGCCCATCGCCAAAATATTGGCAATGTCGGCCGGATTATTTTCCACAACTTTTGCGAAATGCGCTTCCGCGGACAATATATCGCCATTATGTTCAGCGATCAGTCCGAGTGTTTTCTGTGTTGCAGGATTGTTTTCATCCAGGCGGGCAAGAATTCTGCCGACCTGTTCGCAGGAATCCCAGTCACCCCCTGTTATGCAGAGTTCGGCATATAGTGATTGCGCAGTATAATTTTCAGGCGCTTGTTCGGCGGCAATTGCCGCTTGTAGCTTGGCGGCAATAAAATCGCCTGTTTTATTCAGGCAAAATGCGAGCGTGTAGTGACTTTTCCAATCTTCCGGCGCCATCTTGACGAGAGATTGACATTGTTCTGTTGCAAGATCGTATTTACCTTCGATAATATACCGGCTTGCAAGAACGGATACCTGTTTCAGCTCATCGGGATCGAATTCTGATGTTTTCCCGTTTTCTGAAGCTCCTGATCCGGATGATTTATCCCCTGTCATATATTTATGAATACCAAATCAATCAGGCATTGAAGATAGTCGTTACCCTTTTCTGCTTTCCAGCTCCGCAAGCAACCGCTGGGTGTCCTTGTTGATATTCCGGGTTTTGATGGCTATCTCAAGCAGCAGAATGGCCTCGTCGAATCTGCCTTGCGCTATAAAGGCCCGGGATTGATCGGTGATGAAGTCTGCCCAGTCAAATCCTTTTTTCCGAAGTTTCTCAAAAAGCCCCAGCCCCTCTTCTTTCCGCCCGTTAACATAGTATGCGGCCGCGACCAGCAACATTGCCGGCGGATAATCGGGGACCTTCCGCAGCAGCGCTTCAAGGACGGAAATGGTTTTCCCGATATCCCCTATAATGAACTCGCTGTCCGCATAATTCATGACAGCCTCTTTCACGGAGGGATCCAGTTCCATTGCCCTGCGGGAAACAACAAGGGCTTCCTGATATTTTTTAAGCTTAAGATATGCGTAGCCGATGTTCAGGAATGCCACGGAATCATTATTGTTGAGTTCAATGACCTTTTTCCACAACTCCACCGCAGTGTCATATTCCCCCAGTTCAGATGCCTGGATGGCAAGCTCCTTCATGGCCTTAAGGTCCCCTTTCATCTCCTCCATCTTTTTCATTCCAAGAAGAAAATACTCTTTCCCCTTTTCGAGGAGCTTATCCTTGTCGAATCTTCCATAATGATGAACCGGCATGCCCAAGGTTTTGATCTCTATACCGGCCTTTTCCAGGGACGCCTCCACAAACTCATGCACGGGGTTCTGGAATCGAATCCTCTTGTCATTGACGAAAAGCCTGACCTTATCGCTGGGGAACCAGCCTGCCCCGGCCTCCTCCCTGAGATATTTCCGATCGTTTGCAGTCCAACCCCTCGCGCTGATTTCATTTGTATAGTTTCTGGTGCACATGGTAAAGGCAACAGGAACAGATGGGCTCTTTTTCACAATCCTCTCAAGTGCGGCATAGTCCTGGGGAGAGATTACCTCATCGGCATCCAGGACAAGGATCCAGTCACCGGCAGCCATCGATAAGGAGAAATTTCTGGCCTCTGAAAAATCGTTAGTCCAGGGGAAATCGAATACCCTGGCTCCGTACGCCCCGGCAATGTCTTTTGTCCTGTCCGTTGATCCAGTGTCCACAACTATCATCTCATCAACAACCGGCTTGGCGCTCATAAGGCAGCGCGCAAGATGCTGTTCTTCGTTCTTAACGATCATACACAAGGACAGTGTGCCTTTATTTTTTACGGTTTTATCAATTTCCTTTAGCCCCACTCTGCTGCGGACCTCGATCGCGGCGGCGAGCATGCCGTCGTCGATATCAAAGTTCAGCATGGCCCGCTCAATTTCATCCATAGCCTGATCCAACTTTTCCTGTTTGATCAGAATATCTATCAGGAAAAAAAGTATCCTCTTGTTTTCCGGATAAAGTTCTTTCGCATCTCGGAATATTATTTCCGCCCTTTCAAATTGATCCAAAGCCGTGATTGCCGAATGGTAAAGAGTAACATTGTCCGTCAGGACCGGCGACAGAATAAATCCTTTTTCCAGGAGATTCAGCGCCTCCTCTTTCTGATCGATAACCCATTTCAACAGACCACGATTAGTATGCGGCTCGCCATAACCGGGATCGGCTTCTATGGCCTGCAAGAAGAATTTTTCCGCAGTATTGTCGTCGCCCTGTTTATGAGCAATAATTCCCTTCAAATTCAGGGCAGACGCGTAGCCCTTGTCCCTTTCCAGGATACAATCGGCATACTTGCCTGCCTCATCAGGATCTTCCGTGCAATAAGCAATGATCTCAAGACGCTTTAAATCATCTTTTGCCCCGGCTGGCATTGAATTAACGGCTCCCAGCGCGTCTTTATAAAGTTTGTCATCAAGCAGAATTTCAGCAAGAAAATAATAAATCGCCTTTTCCTCCGGCGCATACTTGATCCCCTCGATCAGAGTGTCAATGGCGCTGTTAAGCTGCCCCCGCTGATGCAACCTGTCCGCTTTACCGATGATATTAACGGCGGTAACTTTTTTACCAAGAGGGGTATTGACATCGATGCCCATCCACTTTTCATCGTATATTTTTATATTCCCCGATATAGATGAACCATAGTCAATTTTGTTCCCGATAAAGCTGCGGCTGCCGTAGTGGTGAATGAAGACATCCGCGGCAATCAGGTTCCGGCATCCGGCAAGGGTCGCCCTGAGGCAATAGTCGTCATCCTCAAAATTGCCCGTTCCGAAGGTCTCATCCATCAGCCCGATTTTGTCCACCAGTTGACGCCTGAAAAGCATGCAGAATCCGACAATTCTCCTCAACAGAATACGACGGTGTCGGTATCTTTCCCTGAATGATTTTGCATAGTCATGCATGCGGTCCATGGTCCTGTAATCAGCGTCCGGGACCTTTTGAGTTCCGCTGATGTTATTCGTCATGGGGCCGACAATCCCCGTATCCGGCGCGCTATTTAGACACTCAAGCATCCCTGAAAGCCAGTTATCAGTGACAACCACATCGTTATTCAGAAGCAGCGCATACTCCCCTGTAGACGCTTCTATGCCCTGGTTGCAACCTTTCGCAAAACCCAGATTCTTTGTATTCTCGATCAGCTTATAATTAGGATTCTCCCGGATCATTTTCTTCAGCCATTTCACCGTGCCGTCCGTAGACGCATTGTCAACGAAAATAACCTCATGAGGTTCAGGTGTGCGCTTCCTGATGCTTTCGACACACTCCCTTGTATATTTGAGTTCATTGAAAGTGAGGATGACAATGGACGTGAGGCCGGCTACAGGGAATGGCCTCGCCGTTGTTGTAACAGTTATCTTCCCGGATTGTTCCAAACGCCCGTTTACATAAAAAAGGAGGAATTCATACATTTTTGCTTTAATATTTGAATTAAACGGACGAGAAGCGCTTTGCCCGTTTAGTTGTCTGGTTAGCGGACCTCTCATTATCGAATAATAATAATCCAATAATTCCAAATATTTTTCGCCGGAAATAAATCCGAGCTCTTTATATTTGGATATTAGAAATAAGATTATTACCGGGAAAATATAATCATAATCCCCCAACCATTCAGTTGCGGAACCCCAAAAATTAAAGGTCCTGGGGACATCGCAATAAACTGCCTTTGTTTTCCCATTAAAACAGCTTAAAAAAGGCAGATTATGCGGCTGAAATTGTTTGCCTGCTGTTTCGAAATCTATATTTTCCCAATTTGCAGGATGAGTATAAATATTTATATTTATTGATTCGCGCGCCTTAAATCGCACACTAGATTGCCTGAAACAACCAACCATTATCTCGCCTAACAGAGTGTCGGTAATATCCGGGTCAATAAGTCGCTCAAAATCCACCAACGCCGTTCCCGCATATTTACGGCTTTTGATTACTCCGCCATCAACTGATCCCGTTTTGAAATAATTCTGCAAAACTTCCGCATAGCGCTGATACTGGAATGCCTTTGTATTGCAAAATATATAATCTGCCGCAGGATATTCTTTGATTAGTGAGAGTATGCCCGATATTGCATTCGGCATTAAATAATCATCGTCGCCGATCGGCCAGACAAACTCCGATTTAACGGGCAAATCGAAACAAGGAAATATATTCAGAGCAAATCCGACATTTTCTTCGTTATGGATGATATACAACCACTTGTAATCCAACGACTCTAAATATTCTCTTGTTTCGTCAGTCGACGCATTATTCGACACATAGACGAGGACTTTATCTTCCAATCCAATTATTTGTCTTGAAATAACATCTAAACAGTTTCTTAACCTATCACATCTACTAAATGTTGGGATGTAAATGATCAATTCAAAACAAGTTGATATCATAAAGCACCTTTTCCTCCGCGCATGGAGCGCTATATATGTTCCGGATAGATTCAGGGAATGGCAAAAAGTGTAGTTTCTCCAAAATTGGCGCTGAAATGCCTGTAGTATAATTTATAGTTTTGATCCATTTCATGAATCAGCAGCGGAATCTCAAATAAATCGTTGCGTTTGTGATACGCGCTAACAATCAGTTTGGGCCGGAGCCTTTTTATGGTTTTCATTGCTCCCCGCAAGGCCTCCATTTCTGCGCCCTCAATATCCATTTTTATCAGTGTGATGGTCTCATCGGGAAATTCTTCATCAATACTGGTTGTAGGGATCTCTGTTGTCGTGGAAGCCGGATTGACATTATTGTCACCCTGTGAAATAATTTTTGTGCTTCCGGGTTTCATCACATCCGAGCCGGCAAATTTAATAGTAGATGAATGCGACCAGAGCCCGAATGGCCTCAGCCACACATCTCTGCAGTAGGCCGTATTCTTTTGCAGTTTTGCATATGTCTTCGAATCGGGTTCGAAACAAATGATCTTTCGATAAGTCAGATGTTTTCTTGCGCAGGTATCTATGAATTCCAGGGCTGAATCACCCGCATATGCGCCGCCATCGATAAGAACCTCGTTATCACACAATTTGAGCACATCGTTATTGAACTGCAAAAATGCCTCACAATCGAAATTGGTTGACGTTGCAAACTCCTGGAAGTCGGTGTCCTGGTTGTGTTGAACATCAGAATACTTTAAAATGAAATTCCGGAATGATTGATAATCTGCGCCGGCAGTAAAAAGAGCAATCCGTGAAATAAAAATATCCCGGGATTTTTGATCGGAAAGGGAGTTGTATGCTTCGAGCAGTTCCTTCTCGTTTGACAGCAAGTCTTCTTCCGGCCAATACCACTGAGCAAGATGCGTATAGAAAATCATGGCTTCATTGTTTGATACCGATAAAACTTTCTCTCTCTTAAAACCATTATTGGTCAATTGTTCTTTAATTTCATTTCTGCATGCTCCGGCTGTCACGACAATCAGGCTGTCTTTATGCTCCCGGCGCAAGTCCAAAAGTGAAACAACAGGCAGACCGCAATGCAATTCCCCTGCACGCGAGGGATTATTGTCACAAAAGCATACAGGATGAACTCCGTGCAGCTTTAGAATGGGGAGCAATTCCTTGCCCGCTGATCCGGCTCCAAACAACACAACCGGCAAAGCGCCCCCTACAGCTTCCTTTTGAAATTTACCGAAAACTGTCGGAATAAAATCAGCCTCATCGAAGGTCTTTGATCGGTCCAGTATTTCCCGAATAACTTCATTCATGTATTACTCCGTTAAGAAGGATTGTGCATCTCATAAATATCCATCAGTGATGATAATTTGCTGAAGAACCAGCTCTTTTATTTCAGAACTTTCCTCACGTCGTAGCATACATTACAGTTTCCTGGGCATAGCCTGTCTGATTCCTGAGATAGAGGCGGTAGCCAAGATCCAGGCTATGGATATAGCTCGGTATGTCCCAGAGATGGTTTGCGGAATGATAAACGCAAACAGCCAGATCCGGGCGGCTCGCCCGAATGGTCTTTTCCGCGCCTTTAAGAGCTTCCATCTCGGCGCCCTCAACATCCATACTAATGCAGGTCGGATTAAATCCGGGAAGTGTATGGTCGATTGAGACGCATTGTGTGCGCAGAACGCCGCCCTCCCTGACTCTACAGCCAAAGCCCGTAGGGATTTTCCTTACCTGCCCCACATTAGCGCTCGTATAGTTTGCAATCAACTCCTGGCTATACACGGCGCACGGCATGGCCACGATGTTTTGCGCCAGTTCTTCTTTGTGCTTCCACAGGTAATCCGCAAGTTCATCGAAGAGGTATAGTTCCGGCTCAAAACAGGCGATGGCCTCCACTTTGCCGCATGCCCGGCTAAGCAACCTCACGGTATCGCCGGTATCGGCTCCACAGCAGATAAATCGCGCATACCCGCGACTGAGCCGGACACTCGTGGGAAAATACTGTTCGTCCGTAGGCCGTTTCGGTACGGGAACCGGCTTCCTTTGCATGTGCGTCTGCAGGCAGCGGGTATATACCTCGCGACTCTCTTCATCCTCAAATAATTCAACAGCGGCGCAAATCCGGTCCTTTTGATCGAGGTAGAAGTCGAACCCCTTTCTCTCTAATTCAACCGGCAGATTTAAGGGATTGTGGATCTCATAAACGTCCATCAAATGTATTATGTTTTGGAAACCGAGCCCTTTCAGACACTTGATGATCTCATCGTTGTATTCCATCTTCCCGACACAAATCACAACAATAGCTTCCCGTTTTTCCTCCTCGGTTGGCCGATAATCGGCAGGAGAAAAAGCCGGGATTCCCTCGTATATGTCTCCTCGTTTAAACTTTCTGTCGAGCACAGCCACCGGCATGTAGCCGTAAATTCTCATAACCACTTCCTCAAACCAGTGACAGCACGCTCCAGCCCCATAGACGATGATTTTCCGGCCATTACCGAACATTTTATTGATATAAAAGGCATCCTCGGGAAACGCGTCGGCCTCGAATAGTCGGGAGATAATTGCCTTGTGTTCATCCATTGTTTTCTTCCTCCTTTTGCATTATGGGGACATGTTCAATACTGATATCCATCGCTGATTGCTGCTATAAAGTTGCAATAATTACCGTGTCGCAGAAACTGGTTCCGAAATGCCGCAGATACAACTTGTATTCGGGACATATCTGATGAATAAGTGTGGTAATTCTATACAAGTCATCCTTTTTATGGTAAGCGCTGATTACCAGTGTCGGCTTATTCTTCCTTATGGTGTTGGCGGAGCCGTGAAGAGCTTCAATTTCAGAGCCTTCGATGTCCATTTTAATAAAGGTTATGTCATTGTCGCCGAATTGTTCGTCAATGCTGGTTGTTTTAATCTCGACGTCTCCAACTGTTGGAATAATGATTTCCATATCCCCCGGCTCCCGTATGATTCTGGCGGCATACGATGCAATTTGGGCTGAACTTGCAAAATGAATCGTTGTAGGATGCGACCAAAGACCGAGCTGAAAGCATTCTACATTTCTGAATTTGGATGTGTTTTTCTGTAATTTTTCAAAATTATCAAGATCGGGCTCAAAGCAATATATGCTTTTGTATCTTACATGGAGTTTCTCGCACATTTTGACGAATTCATCCACAGAGTCCCCGGTAAAGGCGCCGGCATCCACAAGGACCTCATCATCGTGGATACTGATGATATCATTTTTGAAATAAAGATAATTCTCGGTGCAGCCGGGTTCATCGGTTCCGGATGGAATAATATCTGAAAAATCATTAACAAACTGCTGTAGCGTTGAATAGTCTGCGCCCGAGGCAAACATGGCCATCCGATTTACAAAGAGGTCTCTCGATTTTTGGTCGGACAACAAGTTATAGGCGTCCTGAATTATTTGGGCATCCTCCTGCAGGTCGGACATCTGCAAATGATAATTATAAAAACGATGATAATAGAATAAGCGGTCACCGCCCACATACAATATGTTATCGGCGGAAAAACCTGAAGCCAATAACTGGTTTGTTATTTCTTTTGAGTGGGTATTTGTGGTGACGACAATAAGGCTGGCTTTATGCTTTTGTATTAATTCCTCAAAGGAAATTACAGGGATACCGCATCGTGAACTGCCTGAAAGTGAAAGATTGTTATCACAAAAGCAGACGGGATGAATTCCGTGGAATGTCATGTTCGGGTATAATCCCTGGCCGGCGGCCCCGGCGCCGAACAATACAACCGGGGTCTTACCGCTCACAGCGTCATCACGGAACCGGCCGAAAATTGATTTTAAAAAATCGGCCTCCTGGCGGGGTTTGGAATGATCTATGATATCCTTGAGTATCTGGTTCATGCGGTTCCTCCCGAAACGCTTAGAGTTAGACAATCCATTCGTCTTTCAATTTTCATTTTTTATCTTCGTGAAACATCAGTCCGAGCCTGCTTAGGCAGCAGAGCCAGATTGTCTGCATATAACCAGAAGATCCGTCACTGTAATAACATTCTTTATGCCCGGATATTTGTCTGCAATTTCTTTGCTGATCTCATCAGCATAATTGACAGAAGCAATGACTATTGTGTCGATACTCTTCTTCAGGATAATGGCCGGAGACACTACCTCATGTCCCCAGAAACAACCTCCCTGCTTTTCGGGGCTCTTATCTATTATATAAAACGATCCGTTCTTCAAGAACTTGTGTTTTCTGAATAGTTTGTCCGCAATATCGCCGGTTCCCCACAAAGCAACCGACTTGCCCTCTTCCATCAAACGGGCAAATACACTTTCGAACTCACGAAGTTTCAACTCATATTCATAGGTTCTTTCTAATGTCTCCACCAACGATTCAATGAACTCTTCCTTAAATCCGTCAATGTGTTTGTCCATGTAGTCAATAATATTTGTAAAATCTGAATACGAGAGTTTATATTGACTGTCACAGCTCAAGCTCACAGGTTTGTCAAAAAAACCGACATAACTTGTATCCAGATAATTGTCGAGGAGGTATCTATGAATCCGCGAGGCATCTTCCTCTATTCTTGTCGATATATCACCCGGCAGAAAAAAACCTCTGCCTCTGTTTGATTTCTCGTACATCACCAGATTATCTTCCAATATCTCTTGAGTTGTTCCAAGAGTCAGCCTGTTCAGGAGGTCTTTGAAGTGTATTGTTTCAGCGTAGGCTAATGACTCATGCTGAAGCGCTCCGGGCAGAACAAAATCATCAGTAAGGTCAATACCCACGGCATCGAGAAAGTCGGCATATATATTTCCACCCTTAAAATACTCTTTGCCGTATTTCCTGAATATTATGTTTTCTTTTCCTATCCTTTCCTCCCACAATTTCAGACAATTCAAGTAGTAGGAACAGAAGAAGGAAATATGCATATGATAAACAGTTGAAAGCCGGTCGTCATTTTCACGGCATTGCTGAGATTTGACAATTTGAGATGCGAGACTCAGGGCATGTTCGCGGATATCTCTCACATAAAAAACGGCTTTCACCGGTATGCCGGGAAACAGGGCGAGGAGTTCATCTACAGCTTCACCGTTTAGCATTGGAAATATTTCTGATGAGAGGATAAACGACTGTCCGGAAAATCTATTTATCTCAGCGATGAGGTCACGAAGATGATTGTCCTGTTCAGGCACAAATAGCCTGCTGAACACGTTGAGATGTCTTCCGGAATACTTGTGGTAAAGCATCCATGCCAATGGACTATGTGACCCATCAAATCTCCACCTTAATGTCTGTATGTATCTAAATCCTTTCTCTGTGAGCAACTTATCATTTGCCCTTAGAAAGCGCTGTATAGCCGTAGTCCCTGTTTTAGCAGGACCTAAATGTATATATGCGATCCGTTTCATGATAACTTCTTATATTGCATCGCTCTTTATATGGTTGGATCCAGGACAGCTACCAGTACAGTGTTTCCCGCATATCCGGCAAGAGTCCCAAGAATGTCAACCCGATGCTGTCTGGGCGGCGCCACCAGAATTACATCGGGATCCAGATTTGGAATCGCATCATATCCGTAAACAGGGATTCCATTGATGCTCTTTCCATGCAACACTACATCGCGGTCCAGAAAACCTAATATCTGAGCGTTTCTGATCTCCGGATCTTCCAATAGAGAGCGAGTTGCCGGCCAGGCCGGCGCGAGTAGAACCCTCCTGCCTCGCAGCGACCAGGGCTCCACATTTTTATTGGGTTTCTTGACGCGTAGGGGCATTGTATTGAATGATACCGTTTCTATGGATACAGCTCCCTCATCTTGCCTGAAATCTTTCAGGATAATGCCCGGGGCTTCATTGATTTCGTATTTGTTGATTTCAGACAACACTCTCTCCATCAGAATCTTGCCGTGCTGACTGCAAGTGGCAAGATGGCCTTCCGTATAATGCACGGCCGTCAGCCCATGTTTTTTCATCAATACATACATCTTGGCATAGGCAGCAACATGTCTGGAATAATCGTAACCTCCAAAATCGGGAGAGTCGCCGGGAATGCCGCACAAGGGTTCAAAATCGAATGTAAACCAGACTTTTTGCGGACGAATGGCAAGCATGGCATAGGTAAATCCGGCAATATCATCATCACCACAATTATCATCGCAGAATATGTATTTGACGGCCAGCATCCCTCCGCCCTGGCTGCCAGCATGGGCGTAACGACTCAGGGTTTCCAACACTTGGAGAAAATAATCCCTCTTCTTCAGTCGCATAAAAGACGACGGGGACCCCGCATCAAGAGAAGTGCACACCCATTGAATAGATCCATTGGCAAGCCTGTCATAGATTGACTGGCGGAATTCAACGGCATTTGTGTAAAGAATGACACGGATGCGCCGGGAAGCGAAAAAATCGAGGTATTCGTCCATGTCTTTGAGAAGGGCCGGTTCCCCTCCGTTAAAGTCGACCACGGAATCCCATTCAACATCCTCCGCCGAAAATTCTCTCAGGATGGAAAGCGCGTCATATTTGGATTCTGAAAAAGCGTCGTTCTTTGCATACCCGCAGAAAACGCATCGAAGATTGCATATGGTTGTAGCGGCAAGATCAATGTGCCCGAGCCTTGTAAAATTGACTTCGTCGTAGCGTTTGGTTCTCACCAGTTTGCATCCTTTGCAGGAAATGTCGCTATGATCATCATTAAGCAAACCAAAGAGCCACTTTCTCTTCTCAATTATCATCTCTTTGGTAACTCTGATTTTGGAGGCTTCGTCGGCAGACCAGTAAATTGGAGAAGACAGCTGCCCGAGTTGGCAGGCATGAATCCCCTCCTGCCCAAGGCGAAGACCGCTTTCAAGCCTCCCACACGATTTTACAAGATCATGGCATTGATATTTCATGCGACCTCCGTGGTTGTAGTTTTAAGATGGATGACTCATCGATTGCTTAGGGATCATAAATAAACTTGGCCTTCCGTATAGCGGCTTCAATGCTCAATCCCGCATAATCCTGAGCGCTGAACCAACGGCCGTTTATATCACCATCGAGCAATGCCCCCAATAAAATCCCCGGGATTACGCTTTCTACCGCGTGGGGGCCATCGAATTGCGTCATATCAGTGCGCAACCAGCCAGGCTCAACCAAAGTGAGCATGACACCGGAGCCTTGCAGGCTTGGCGCCAGATCATGTACAAATTTATCCAGCGCAGCCTTACTGCAGGCATAAGGTATCGTCTCCGGTCTTTTTTGGACATTGCTCGTGACATTGATTATACGGCCAAACCCGCGTTTTATCATTGAGGGAATAATGTGCTGACAAATACGGATCGGCACAACTGCGTTGACAGTAAAGACAGACAGATACTCCCGGCTTGGAGCCGACCAGAAACCTGCCGAACATGGAATTGCCGCATTGTTGAATACGATGTCTATTTGTGGCGCCAGGTGTTCCAAATCCGACAGCATTGCCTCAACCTCCACAAGATTGCTGAACTCTGCGGCAACGGGCACAACTTCCACACCAAGCCCGGAGCAGGCGGCAGTGAGTTCTTCAACATGCGATATGGAACGACTGTGGGCAATAATATTTGAACCCAGTTTTGCCATCTGCAGGGCGATCTGATACCCTGCGCCACGAGCTGCGCCGGTTACCAGCGTCCATTTGCCTCGCACCGGAGAAATAAAAGATTCCCGGCCGCAAACAGCGGGTTGATCTCCTTCCAGTCTTTTAACGGCATGTATGCTGCTGTAGCTCCAATCGTAACAAATAACGAAGATATTCCTGATTCCCATGCTTTGAAGCTGCGCATAAATACCTTCATAGTTCTTTATCGTGATGATAACCACAGTATCGTCACGTAATGCTTCAAGTTCCGACGGGCTGATGCACTTTACGCCGAAAAAAGACACCCCCCACTTTCCCTGCGCATTGTCGCAAAGAAAATCAGGTTCTCTTCCGAGAGACAATACGATCTGATTAAAGCAATCCCTGAGTGAGACGCCTATTCCAAAAAGGCATACATGCTTCGAGTTATCTATCGTGTTTCTTATTTCCTTCAGGGATTGTCGCATCACCATGTCATTTGTCCTTTCTCGATCTTTATGATTCCCACTGCTTCACGTCTATCGGGACGCTTCCCGGAGGCGGATCATAGGAAACACTTCGCGTTGTCAGATTAGCGATGGATCGCAGCGCTTCAAGTATTTGAGTTTTTTCCCGGGCGCCGGACGACCAGTATCCCGTGAGTTTTTGAAATGTCGGATCTTCGCTGATTTCAGGCGTGATTGCCATAGCCAAATGAAAATATCTCAGCGCACGCCTTTCCTGGTCCTCGCACAGAGAGCGCACACAATATCTCATACATAACTTGCCGAGTTTATCCAAAGACGCAGGCAGGCGCTCAACAACCTTAGTAAGGTTCTGTATGGCTCCTAGTTCGGCAAATTGATGCTGAAGCACAAATGGCCCCATAATATCGATAAGATTCTTGACAGCGCGAACAGAATCATTCTCTGAATGAATCCGATGCAAAAGCAGCGACTCTTTGATATAGATCATGGGATATTGACAGCACATATTGAAATCCATAATGCGCGTGCCATACCAATTCTGGGCAATACCACCCACAGCCCTTTTACCAATGGTCTTCAGTCCGTAATACATAATTTGAGATATACTTGGATTCACCGTTGCCATCATATATACGGCCGCCTGCTCAGCGCCCGGAATGACGCATGACTGGTTGTAAAAAGGCGGTTCTTCGATGACATGCCCATTTTCGTCTATTATATTGCGGTTGACCATTACATACCCTGCATCCACATTATTTTCCATTGCAGTTACGCATTGTCTAACATAGTCCGGCATAAATGCGTCGTCAGAGCATAGTTCTATAAAATATTTACCCCGAATATTCACCCCGCAGTTTGCCATATTTGCATCAGCCCCAAAATTCTTTCTGTTGCGGGTCATTGTTATAATTCCGGGGTATTTACGGGCATATTCAAGAGCTATATCCCAGGAATCATCCGTTGAGGCGTTATCCGAAAAGTTTATCTCTATATTGTCGTAGGTTTGTGAAAATACGCTTTCGAAGCATTGCCGGAGGTAACGTCCATAATTCCAGTTAATGATTAATACGCTGACGAGTGGTCTGGTCGAGTCATTCAGTACAGGTTCTCTAAGCATTAAATTGGCTCCTCGTTGTTACTGGATTATATATACCAAGGGTTGATATATCTTTTTTGAATATCATCATGAAATATGCATAATATTAAGATTAGTTCAGCAAGACGCGAGCAAATTGACTATTTGATCCATTGATTTCGCGACAAAAGTCGCTCTCTCGTTCTTATGCAATACTCCATTGAATTCTTTTTCGGCAATGAGCACAGATGGGGAACCAAAACGGTTGGCCATTGCAATGTCCGATTCAGGGCTATCGCCGATAATCAATATATCCTGCGGCAAGTAACTATTTTTCTTGGCAATCAGATCTGGCAAAAAGGTTTCAGGTTTGCCGATCACATAATCAGGCGCTTTACCGGAGCTGAATTCAATAGCTGCGACCATTGCATTACAACCAGGCAGCGACTTTCCGCCTTCTACAGGAAAACTTTTATCCCTGTTGCAGGCAATAAATTTTGCGCCCTGCCGAATCATATTATACCCCTGGGATATTTTTTCATATGTAAAACATCTGTCAAAACCAACAACCAAGTATTTGCCGATTGGCCTATCTGATATTTTTATGAATAGTTTATCAAACTCAATTTTCAATCCATCTGATCCGATAATAAAGGCTTCGGCTTCTTCATCAAGCTCTTTCAGAAAAATAGCGGTTGCATATCCCGAACTGTAAATCTCTTCTTCAGAAGCTCCAACCCCCAGATTATTCAGCTTATTCGCAATCTCCTGTCTGCTTTTCCCGGAATTGTTTGTTATAAAATAGATGGCCTTGCCCATAGCGCGAAATGCATCGATTGATTCTTTGGCATGAGGCATAAGATAATTACCGGAATACACAACTCCGTCCAGATCAATACCTAATGCTTTTATATTTGCGAACTCCCTGATGATTCTGCGCATAGTCGTTATTTTAAAGAATTAATTATTCATATACGCCGCCGGCGTCCCTGATAAGTTTGTCATAACGTAACTGGAGCATATCAATCCTTTTCTTGTCTTCCTTGAATATCATGCCGTAAAAATCCCGTTTATTCTTGAGCCACATCAGTTCAAAACCGACCGCTTTTAATATGCCTTTGCCTGCCTCTTCATTTAAGGCTTCAGGACATTGAAAGATAACTTTCCTCGTTTCATATCTGTCTAAAACCCCGGCCGGCAATCTTCTGAAAAAAGGCAGGGAATCTGAAGATACACCGCCGCCTATAACACATTCCAATCCATGTTCCTTTGCCTTCGGAAGCAAAACATTTGCTATCTCAAATATTTCTTCGGAATTAATGCTTTCTCTTGACAAACCCATGGAACCGGTCATATCAACCCGCCCCAATACAATTCCTTTCAAACCCGATATTTCCTTCAGCTCAAGCATTTCATCAAAGTTATTATATGTATAAATTGTCTCAACATTAATGAAAAAAAATACATCCTTTTTTCTTTCTTCGTCCGGGAAGGCCATCTTGGCCGATGCCAGGAATTTCTTCAGAGCATAAGGCGTTTCTACCATCGGGCCAACAATACGCGTAACCCCGATAGACCGGGCATCATACATATCTTTAAGAGCTTCGCAGCCTCCTATTTTAATTGTCAAATCAAGTCCTGCCTTTGTAACCACCTCTTTGAGCCTCAGACACTCCTCAAGACGGGTGCCTTCGGATTCAAACTCAGCCTTAACACCTCCAACATGATGATTTTCCTTTAGATCCTTTAAAACATCCACCATTTTTTTTTCTAATAAATTCATAGTCACCTCGGCATTGTCAACTGCTTTGTGTAAATTTAATAAATGGGCAGATGTGATCGCACCTTCCCTCCCTCTGTTGTTCTCCAGTCGAGCTTCATATATCCTCTCGACAATCAAACAACCAGCCTAGAACCATCAAATGTCACTCCCCGGAAATGAGCATATTGTATTTAAATTCATCTCTTTCCAAAAATGGGTACATATCTTCGAGAGGCTTTGAAACAAGCGTTCCGTCAGGTTTCCTTTCAGAGGATAATTTCGGCGCAAATATATAGTTTTTTGTCAGTTTCACCTCGCATAGTGTAGGTTTCTTGCTATCCAGAATAGTCCTGATTTTTCGGTCCATATCTTTATGGGTATTTATTATTGCGGTGTCAAGTCCGTAAGCCTTCGCGACTTGAATAATGTCCGGGAATCCGACACCGCTTTCCTCATCGCAACCTATAAAATTACCGCGAAAATAATTTGCCTGGGTCTGTTTTATGGATATATACCCTCCATTGTTAAGATAAAATATCTTCAGCGGCAGTTTATGGTAAAAAACCGTAGCGAGTTCCTGAATATTCAACTGCATACTCCCATCTCCCGCAAGGCATATGGTGTTCTTCTTTCCGCTTCCAAAACATGCGCCGATTGCAGCTGGCAGATCATATCCCATTGAAGCGCAACCCGAGTTCCAAAAAATGCGTTGCCCTTTCTTAACAATACCGGACTGGAAAAGAATGACGCAGGCTGAACCATTGCCGGCGACTAAAATATCAGTATTACTCATAGTTCCGGTAAGACGTTCAACAAAATAATAAGGATGAACACCCCCGGAGTCTTCTTTATAGTCTTCAATAACAACAGGATATTTTTTCTTTCTCTCAATACACCAGTTGAGCCAGGAGGAATAATCGGGTAATTCTATGTGTTCCGACTGTCTGTTGAGCTCTTCCAGAAACGATTTCGCGTCAGCATGAATTGGAAGGTCTGATGATATAGTCGGCTTTTTCAATTCCGCTTCATCTATATCCACAATGACTTTTTTAGACTTCCTTGCGAAATTTTCCCAATTGTAGCTTATCTGCCTTATATTGTTACGAGAACCAATACACAAAACCAGGTCGGAATTCTGCAAAGCAAAATTACCCGCCCTGTTTCCAATTGTGCCGATTCTGCCTATATAAAACCGGTTATCGGTCTCGACCAAATCAAACCCGTTAAATGTCGTCAACACGGGAATTTTAAACTTCTCCAGGATATTATCAAAAATATTTTCGGCTCCCGCAATCCTGATACCATGTCCTGCAATCAATACAGGCCTTACCGATCCTTTCAAAAGATCGATCAATTGTTTAGTCTTGAATTGCATTTCATCATAAGAAAATGTCTGCCTGTCTTCATTTTCATCATAATGTTCCAGAAGTTCCTCATCTATCATGGCCCCCTGAACATTCATCGGGATATCAAGCCATACAGGGCCGGGGCGGCCATGGGTTGCAATGTATATTGCTTTATCGAGAAAATATTCAATTTCCAGCGGCTTTTTAACAACCGCTGAAAATTTGGTAATTGGCCTTACTATATCCACAATGCAGATTTCCTGGTCGCCAAGCTGTCTGAGATTGATTTCGCGACAAGAGTAGACTGTGGTGTCAAACCGAACCTGACCGGATATATATAGAACCGGAACAGAATCGGTCCATTGCCCCATTACACCTGTCAGGGTATTCAGGCCTCCGGGTCCCGTTGTAACGTTCACAACGGGAAGCTTGCCTGAAACACGATAATAGCCTTCGGCGGCAATTGCGCAAGCCTGTTCATGATGGTTACAGATACATTGAATACGCGGCTCTTTTCCAAAAGAATCATTAAGGTGCATGGCGCCGCCGCCGGTAAGCATGAAGAGATGGCTGACACCGTAATCGGCAAGATATTTTGCGATAAAATCAGATACCTTAACCATCACAAATATCCGATAATATTTTTATTTGTCATAAAGAAGAACCTCTCTGTTAATTGACGCCCTGTTTTCAGAATACCAGTTAAAAAGATCATTTATGGCTTTATCCATATTCATAAAGGACAAATGCTTTATTTCTTTACGCAAACGTGTGTTGTCTCCACTATACTCCGGCCCCGATCCTTCCTGCGAAATGATGATCGGTATATTCTTCCCCGAAATTTTTTTAACACTCTCCGCAATGGTTTTTAATTCTACGGATTCGTCGGGTGTTGCATTGTAGCAGCGATATTCGCCTTTATTTTCGAGAAAATGATCGATTATCGGCATAAGATCGTCAATATAAATATAATCAAATTTTCTGTTTTGTTTGATTGTAATAGGCAGATCAAACAATGTTTTACAGATTGCGTTCGAGATAAACCGTATGGCATAGTCTTCATATTTGCCGAAAATACCAAAAACTCTTAATTCTATGATATTTTCAACTTTCTCTATATACTTTGAAATAATATATTTGGAAAATCCCCCCTCATCAACGGGAACATGGGTATCAAAATATTCTTCTTTCATTCTGGGCTGATAGTAACGCATATCGTATGTAAGACCGGACCCGAGAAAGATCATCTTTTTAAACCTGTCCGAATTCCGGACAATATTAAAAAACATTCTTGTATTATGATAAAGCTGGTGAGATGGATCCTTTGCATTGCGATGCCCCGGTCTGACAGCGCTATGAATAACTATGTCCACAGAATGAATATCAAAATATTTCTTAACGGCATCTTCATCAAGCAGTTCAAGCTCAGCATGAGCAGGAGCTAATACTTCATGCCTCGGGGAAAGATATTCAACAAGATTTGCCCCAATAAAACCGCTGGCTCCGATTATCAATATGTTCATGGCTTTTTTGCCCGTCGTCCTGATATGCCAAAACGTTCTTTGAAAAGAAACCCTGTAAAAATAACCTTTGCGCAGCTCAATAGATTGTCCCGGCGTGATTCATTTCCACGTTTTCCACGGAGCATTGCCCGTTTTCCATACATCTTCCAAATATTTTAGATCACGCGCCGTGTCCATGCACTGCCAGAAACCCTCATGCTTGTAGGCATAAAGTTTCCCGTCTTCTGCCAGATTCTCCATTGGCGCGTGTTCCCACATGACATCTTCTTTGATGTAGTTGAGCGCCTCCGTTTTAATAATAAAGAAACCGCCGTTGATCCAGCCTTCATGGAGGATGGACTTTTCTATGAAATGACGGATCTGATTTCCCTCAAATTCGAGGGCGCCAAAACGGGCAGGCGGACGAACAGCAGTCAGGGTAACCAGGCCCTTGTTGTTCTGATGACATTTTAGTAATGCGTCCAGATTAACGTCGCTGACGCCGTCGCCATAGGTCATCATAAAATACTCTTTGTCGATCATGGACTCGAGACGCTTCAGGCGACCGCCGGTCTGTGTTGTTTGTCCGGTGTCGATGAGATGGACCTTCCATGGCTCGCAATAATTTTTATTGATGCCCCGGATGGTCCCATCGCCGAGTGACACAGTAAAATCCTGATTCAAACTGTTAAAATCAAGAAAATATCGTTTAATGTGTTCTCCTTTGTAGCCAAGGGCAAGATAAAACTCATTGAAACCATAATGCGAGTAATGTTTCATTATATGCCAGAGAATGGGTCTGCCGCCGACTTCTACCAGCGGCTTGGGGCGCACTTCAGTGTATTCCGCCAGACGGGTTCCCATGCCGCCGCAAAGAATCACAACAGGGATATTTTTATTATTATTCTCTTTCATTTTCGCTCCGGGATATTCATTTTAACCTTTTCCGATGCGCTGATTATATCCTTATCACTACACTCTTCAATAATCGTCACGTTCTCTCCCGATTAGTTCCAGCAGTATTTTCAGATTTGAGCAGTAGTTACTGCTCCGCCCTCTCGGTTACAATCCCCGATTCACGGGATTCGCCAAGAAGACATTGAAAATAAGGCCGCTTCTTTTTACTTATAAAGCTCCGGCCTTAACCGATAAGCCCGGCCGCAAAACAAAATAAAACAGCAAGAAAAATGTCGCGCATACTTTTATATTCAATATGGTTCTTGACCATCCTGAATATAAAAACAGCCTATCAAATAAGCATACAAGCCGTAGCCCTTAACCGCAGGCGTTTTCTGTAAAATCCTTTATAGTGTCGATCATGTATGAAACCATCTCTTCAGTCAGGCCCGGATATACGCCGATCCAGAATGTGTTGTTCATAACATTGTCCGTAACAGCAAGATCGCCCACCACTCTGAACCCGGAGCCGGCTTTTCTCATTTCATCAAAACACGGCTGTTTGACCATGTTGCCTGCAAAGAGCATGCGTGTCTGAATGCGTTTTGACTCAAGATGTCTGACAAGCTGTTCCCT
>JGI20214J51650_10000191_pt1 | contig 38486 bp, 56 predicted proteins | sample WetSurMetagenome_FD_51650 | JGI IMG/M metagenome (IMG submission 51650)
GTGCTGGTGCCGCTGGTGGCGCTGGCGGCGGCTATGGTGCGGGTGGCGGTTCAGCAGGTGATCCCTATGACGACAGCACCTTTGCTGCCAATGGCGTCGGGTCTCCCGGCATCATTGTGATCACGTACGGCACACCTTTTACAGGTGAAGATTTTTTTGTCCAATCTGTGCTCATCAAGGGTTTCGCTACCAAGGCAGTGGCAACGTCGTTCCCAAGCAACTCATCTGTTGATGAATTCAAAGCCGTCGCAAGAAAATTCTCTGACATCAGCAAGAATCCAGTTCACTATTCAATCATTCTTAGGCCAAGATAAAATGTCAATTACTACACTTGATGGCTTCATTGGGGCGGCTCGTCAGCGCATTCCCCTTATAAGGACTGCAACACGCACTACCGTTGCGGCTGGTTGGTTCACCCTTATTGATTTGGCTGGCGAACCTGGTGCAGGGACACTGGCCGGTTCTAGTACGGCTGCTGGTGTTGTGCCTGACGATACCACAGCGGGGTTTCCGGCAATCGTCGATTTCGCTGGTGGCGCAGCAGGATATCTTGGCAGTGTCGAGTTCGGATGTACTGTAGCATGCCGCATCGCTTTATTCGACCTATTATTCAAGGCGGGTGCTTATGCATACAATGCCAATACAGCCCTATCCTCTCAGCCGTCGTTCTCGGGACGTTTGCCCGGAACTAACTACAACGGCTTGGAATTGTGGGCAGAGCAAGTTACGGCTGCTACGGGCAATCAGGCGGTAAACGTAACTTATACGAACCAAAGCGGAACAACAGGACAAACTACAGGTGCAGCCGGTCTAACAACCGCTCCAACAGTTGGGCGTTGTTGGCAACTTCCGTTTGCATCTGGAGATAGCGGTATTCAGCAGGTTACTAACGTAGCTGGATCAGTAGCATCGGCGGGAACGTTCAACGTGCTGGTAATGCGGCGGCTGTGGTCTGGGCGTATCCCTATTGCCAATAGCGCGGATTTACACGATATGTTGCGAGTGGGTCTTCCACAGGTTTACTCAAACACAGCCTTGTACGCGTTGGTTTCTGCCGACTCAACATCATCAGGTATTTCAGATCTTGGAATAAATATCGTTTCGGCTTGACGTGAGGCAACACCATGACTATCCAATATGGGGTAGCACTTCGGAATAACTTATGCGCGCAATTCGAAGCTACGCTTGGAACGGGGCCGTCGCTCTGCTTCTACACAGGGATACAGCCGGTGGACTGTGCGGCCTCCGCGTCTGGCGTACTGCTGGGAACAATCACACTTCCCTCGGACTGGCTCACTTCGGCAAGTAACGGCGTGGTGTCTATGAACGGGGTATGGTCCACAAGCATGTCTGCAGCTGGTTCCATCGGGCATTACCGCTTTTACGATAGCACTGGCACGACATGTTCTGAGCAGGGGTCTGTAACCGCTACAGGTGGAGGTGGTGACATGACTGTAGACAGTATCAGCGTTGTTATCGGGCAGACTGTGACTGCCACCACATTTAGCAAGACTGCCCCAGGAGCTTGATAGCTACACACGGATGACAACACCACAAACCGGCCCTGTCGTTGCGCGCGTCTACGTCGCAAAGCCGAGCGCGACGGTCTACGTCGATCCAATGATGACCATTGCCTGATCCTTTTTCCGCGCTAACAGCAGGTCGCCCATGGCAGACAGTTCCACGGGCGGCTATCTGTCGCCCGCCGCGAGTCCTGCGCCTCTCCAAGGCGATGGGCTCAACACCTTCATCCAGCCAATTATCGTAGCCCTCACGGGGCTTCCTGGCCCAATGGTGAGGCCAGCATTTCAATCTGAGCCTCCCGACATCCCCGATGGGGGGCAGGCTTGGGCGGCGTTCCGGTACACCTCGCGAAAGTCCGACACGTTCCCCTACGTTGGCCATGCCAGCGGCTCTGACACGCTGCGGCGACATGAGGAAATCGACATTCTCGTGAGTTTCTACGATCTCGGGACGGGCGGCTTGGTGGATCAATATGCGGCTCTCCTGCGGGACGGGCTGTCCATCGGCCAAAATCTGGAAACGCTCAACCGCGCAGGGATGGGCTTCGTCGGCTGCGGCGATCTGACGGCGGTCCCTGTGATCGTCAAGCAGCGCTGGCTGTACCGGGTCGATCTGCCGTTCACCGTCCGGCGCGAGATCGTGCGCGTCTATCCCGTCCTCGACGTCCTCACCGCGCACGCGACCGTTGCAACGGATAGTGGCGTGTCTGGCTCTGTAAATACACCCTAAGGTTTCCCACAACAATGACAATCGGCCTACCGATCTCACGGTTGATTACCGCGAGCGTGTCGTTGACGCCTACTGGCGCGACGGCCCCTAACTTCAACTCGTGTCTTGTCCTTGGCACGTCCGCAATCATCGATACAGTGAGCCGGTTCCGGAACTACAGCAGCCCGTCTGCTGTTGGCACGGATTTCGGGACCAGTGCTGAGGAATATCTGGCGGCCTCCGCATGGTTCGCGCAGTCGCCTCAGCCGACATCGTTGCTGATCGGGCGGTGGTGCAAGACGGCGGCCAAGGGGCAACTCGTTGGCGGCGCAGTCTCGGCGGCCAATCAGGTTATGACCGTATGGACGGCAATCACGACCGGGTCGATGCGCATTACCATCGATGGCGGCAGCGTCCAGAACCTCGCTTCATTGAACTTCAGCGCCCAGACCACGTTGAACGGCGTGGCCACAGTCATCTCGACGGCGCTTACCGGCGCGGTTGTGACCTGGGATGCGAACTACAAACGGTTCGTCGTCACATCGAATTCGACCGGCGCAAGCTCCACGGTGTCGTTCGTGTCGGCGACAGGTTCGGGCGTGGACATCAGCGCCATGCTCGCAATGACTTCGACCTCCTCCGGAGCGTATCAGGCCAGCGGCGTCGCTGCGGAAACCGCGCTGGCGGCGGCGACCATCTTCGACACAAACTGGAGCGATCAGTGGTATGGGCTCGTGATCCTGAGCGCGGCCAACTCGGATCACGTCGCAGTTGCCGGTTTCTGCCAGTCATCGACCGCGCCCCATCGTTACGGTGTGACAACTAGTGAAGCGGGCGCGCTCACATCGGGCGACACCAGCAACATCGGATACCAACTCAAGGCGTTGGGCTATAACGCCATCGTGCAGTATTCAAGCTCAAGCGTTTATGCTGTCGTGAGCTTGCTTGGCCGCATTCTAACAACTAACTGGAGTGCGAACAATACAGCAATCACGCTCATGTACAAAAATGAGCCAGGAATTGTTGCAGAAACGCTCAACCAGACTCAGATTACAAACCTGGAAAGCTACAACATTAACGTGTTCGTGGCGTACAACAACAACACGGCCATAATCGAGCCTGGAATTTGCTCAAGCGGGCAGTTCATCGATACGATTATCGGCGTCGATTGGCTCAAGAGCACGCTCCAATCCGATGGATACGGCGCACTGAAGGCGAGCACGACGAAGATCCCGCAGACAGACGGCGGCATGCATCAAATCGCGACGATCTTCGAGGCTGATCTGGCGCAGGGCGTAAACAACGGGCTGCTCGCCCCTGGCGTCTGGACCGGCGCAAGCTTTGGACAGATCAAGACCGGCGATTTCCTGCCAAAAGGCTTCTACGTCTACCAGCCGCCTATTTCCAACCAGCCTACAGCCGACCGAGCCGCGCGCAAATCCGTGGCGTTTCAGATCGCCACGTGCTTGGCGGGCGCCGTGCATAGCGTAAACCTTCAGATTAACGTCGTGAGCTAAGGGGCTGATAAATGACGACATATGCGTTTTCGAACGTTAGCGCCACATTGCTCGGCCCTGGCGGAACCATTTCTCTCGGCAATGGCGCAGGCAACGCCGATGAGGGCATCACGATCGACATGATCGACGACAAAGACACCATGACCGTCGGCGCGGACGGCACGATCATGCATTCGCTGCACGCCAGCAAAGCGGCCAACATCACCGTGCGGCTGCTCAAAACCTCGCCGGTCAATGCCCAACTCTCCCAGCTCTACCAAGCGCAGGCGATTTCGTCGGCGCTGTGGGGCAAAAACACCCTGGCCGTCGCCGACGCGACGCGGGGCGACATAATCGCGGGGACGGATATTGCATTCAAACGCCATACGCCCGTCACCTACGCCAAGGAAGGCGGCGTCAACGAGTGGTCGTTCCACGGCGCAGTGTCGCAGTTGCTTGGCACGGGGATTAACGTCTGATGTCTGATTTCCAGATCAACGGCGAGACCTATCAGGCTCGCAAGCTCTCGGCGATGGATCAATTCCACCTCGGCCGCAAGCTGGCGCATGTCCTCTCTTTCCTGGCGGCCCAGGACGACAAGACAAAGCTCGCGGAGGCGTTCCCGCGCGCCTTCACGGCTCTCTCGGGACACATCTCGAAAGAAGACATGGACGAAGTCACCCGCACATGCTGGGGCGCTGTCTCGCGTCGCCAGCCGAGCGGATGGGCGCCCGTGGCTCCGAACGGCGTGCTGATGTTCGCGGACATCGACGATCTGAAATCAATGCTCACGGTCATGTGGAACGTGCTGCAAACCAACGGTCTCATTGATTTTTTCGCCGAAAGCCCCTCCGCTTCGGGGGCGGGGACGACGGGGGCGATTGGGTGAGTATGCCGGACGGCGAAGACTGGCTGATGGCGCCGGTTCTCGCGGGGATGTGCAAATACGAGAGTCTGATTGATGGCGCGCTCGGGCTAATGGATCTGGCGCGCATGCATGACGCGCTGGCTGTGCGGGCGGAAAATGAGCGGCGGGCGCGAGAAATAGCGGGTGAGACCCGGCGATGAACCGGGCCTCCTTGCTTAGATCGCTGATCCCATCTTTTGTAAGACGTCCTTCGACCATTTCAATTGAGTCACGGGAACGCCACTGCTGTGCTTTTTCCCAGTGTCTAAAATCCTGCTGTATTTTTTGCCTTCATCGGTGGGAACCCACTGTTTACCGTCTGGCTTCGTTTGCAGTCCTGCTTTCTCAAGCGTCTGATTGATCTTGACGGCACTCAAGCCATTCTCGATCTTTCCCAACTCTGTTGGCGTATGCCAAGTTTGTTGAGACTCTGAATCGATATGCGTGATCGCGGTTGACTGGCGGACGTCCACGCCGTGGGCCGCCTTAGCTGCGTTACAACCGGCGATGAAAGCGGCGTTGGCATCAAAGGAGAGGACGGATTGAAGCAGATCGGCGTATGTCTTCACTGTGGACGCCGCTGCCTCCTGAACAACACGGGTGGTCTCAGCCAGCGCTCGGGTGACTTCGGCGCGAGCCAAGGCGACCTCTTCCTTTGAGCGACGCGACGACCTGCGGACAACGACGGCGGGAACCTGCGCGGCTTTGGCGCGGCGCTCGCAGTCCAGGAAATACCGGCGCGCCTGTCTGCCCTTCTCGTTGCGCTCAACCATGGCAAGTTCTTTGGCCATATCCATGGTAAGGGCACATTCCAGAAGAGGCCGCCCCCCTGTGGGTTTTTCGGCGTTTTCCGAAAAACTAACAAAATCAACGCCATCAACGAAGCCATATTGCCGAATGCGGTCCCTGATCCAAGCCGTAAAATGATCGCGATTTTCAAGGAAGGTGTGAAGGTCGCGAGCGTTGACGGTTTGAATCGAGCGGCCATCAAAGATGCAGTTCCCGATCGGGACAAGGCTTTTGATTGCAGCGCCGTCGTCCGAAAGCGGTAATGGATTGGCAACCACCTGTTGATTAAGGTGGGTATCAGCCTTATGCATAGGGAAGGACCCTTGTGTTAGAGGTTCATGGCCCAGCGTGGAGCTGATCTCTCTGCGCTGGGTTCTTCGTGTCTCATTGACACGCTATATTTTTAGTGTATGATTAGAGAAATGTCAACGGCGCAACGCCGGGAATGTTGCGTTTCCCTCATAATCATGGCATTAAAAACAAATGAGAATATCCGCCGCACAATGCCGCGCCGCGCGTGGCCTGCTCAACATCAGCCAAGCCGAGCTTGCTGAGAGAGCGCTTATCTCGAAGCAGTCCCTAAGCCTATTCGAGGTGGGCAGAACAAACCCCACGAGAGCGAGCATGAAGGCAATTGTTGGCGTGCTGACAGGCGACGGCATCAAATTTATAGACGAGTATGATGGCATGCCTGCTGATGGCGTGGTCTTAGTCCGCGCGGCTTAGCGGTTAACGGCAGACATACACAGCATCAAAATAAAGGCCGCCCATTTCGGAGCGGCTTTTTTGTTGCCTGCAATCCAACGCTTCAGAAAGGCCGCAACGATGCAAAGCGGCGTCAAGACGATCAAAGACCTCACGCCACAGGTGCTCGCCTCCATCCGGGCGATGGCAAACACCCGCGTTATGGTGGGCGTTCCCGCTGAAAACGCATTCCGGGTGCCCGAGCCTGGAGAGACCGTGACGCCTCCGAACAACGCGGAGATCGGCTACATCAACGAGTTCGGCGAACCGGCATCACACATCCGGCCCCGGCCGTTCCTGGTCCCGGCAATGGAGACGATGCAGCCCGAGATTATCGGGCGGCTGCACAAGATCGCGGACGTGGCGATAGCGGGGCGTGGTCCGGAGGCCGTCGATAGGGGGCTCCATGCTCTCGGGCTTCGGGCTCAAGCGGCGGTCCGGAAGAAGATCACGGACGGGCCATTTGTCCCCCTTGCGCCCTACACGATCTGGAAACGGCAAAATCGCAAAGCCCCGCGCATGGGGACCAAGCCTTTGATCGACACGGGCGCGCTTCGAAGATCAATCAACTATGCCATCCGCCGGATTAGAGCGATGGTATGAGGAATTCGCCACATGGCTGATACCATTAAAGAATTTCTCATTAGCCTCGGCTTCAAAGTCGATGAAACCTCGTTCCGCAAGTTCAAAGACGGCGTGGGCGTGTCCTCCGCCGATGTTGCGAAGCTCGGGCTGGCCGCGACTGGGACCGCTGTTGCCGTTGCCGCCGCCGTCGTCAAAATCTCCAAGGAGTACGAGAACCTCTACTGGGCCAGCCAGCGGACGGGCGCGACTGTCGCCAATCTCCAGGCCGTCTCCTATGCCGCGTCACAGATCGGGTTGAGCGCTGACCAGGGGAAGGGGGCCATTGAGGCTATGGCCGCGAGCATGCGTATGAACCCCGGACTACAAGGGCTTGCTGGTGCATATGGGGCCAGCGCGAAAGACCCGGTTGAGCGCTTGCAGCAACTCGTCACGGGGATGAAGAAGGCGTTTGGCCCGGACGGCTATTTTGCAGCAGCGATGCAAGCGGCCAACTTCGGCATTCCCGAGCCGGTGTTCTTCCAGATGTGGACGAACATCGACAAAATGAAGGAAGAGGCTGGCGACTACAAGCAGCGCGCTAAAGAGGCAGGGCTTAATACAGAAGAACTTGCTAGGAGTTCTAACGAGTTCCAAACATCTCTTCGTAAGCTGGGGAGCGATCTCGGAATATTCAGCGACAAGATGTACGCAAATCTTGTTAAGCCAGCGCAGGAAGCCGTAGAGTGGTTTGATAAGCTCGTTCAATCGGTCAACAAGATAACATCAATCTCCGCAGAACAGCATCACGAAGGGCTGAAGGAGAAGCGCGATAAGTTCCGCGCTGGCGTCAGGGGGTGGATGGGGGAGCACGAATGGCAAGACCGGCCGTTTTGGATGCTCCCTGATCTTGCGGAGAGTGAGAAGCATACTCCAGGGGCGGTGGCCAATCCCACTGCGCCGCGCGAGAATGCGAACTCAATTCGCATCCCGCCAAATGGGAGTGATCGCCGGGATTTCGTCGCCGACTATTTCAAGAAGCAGGGATGGTCGAAGGCGCAGGCATGGGCCATTGCTGGCACGCTGAGCGGTGAAACGGCCAACTTTAACCCTGCGGAGGTTGGTGACGGAGGCTTGGCTTATGGCGTCGCCCAATGGCACCCTGAGCGCCAGCACGAGTTCAAGGAATGGGCTGGCCACGATATTCGCGGTAGCGATATCGCTGAACAACTAGCTTTCGTCCAACACGAATTGACGAAGGGGAAATACCGGCGCGCCGGAGATCATCTTCGCCAGCAGGATACTGCGCGTGGGGGCGTCAGCGTGCTTGTCCCCGAGTATGAGCGCCCAGCAGACACCTACGGCAACATCCGATCTCGCGGAGATGCAGCCGACCGATGGTTCCGCGCTGATCTTGGGCGCCCCGCTGCGCCTTCAACCCCGTCTGAACCAACAGCGGATCAGCCCGCCGAGACGTCGCCCAATATCGCTCAGCACAACAACCTTGCCATCCACATCAACGGCGTCACCGATCCGGAAGGCTTGCGGGGGGCGATGCGTGATGGCGCTGATGAACTGACCCGCCACCTCATGATCAGAATGGACGCAATGCGCTGATGACGAGTTTTCTTGGCGGCGCCCTCGTTGGAACGGCGGCCGGTATTGCTGGCAGCGCCGCCTCAGCGGCGATCCAGTCCATATTCGTGCGCCCGCGTTCTATCGGGGGATTTGTGGCAGATGTCACGATAGAAGAGCGGCACGAAGACTCCCTTGTCATCACGCAACACCCTGTTGAGACAGGTTCAAGCATTGCTGACCATGCCTACAAGCAGCCTTCAAAGGTCACGATCCGCTGCGGGTGGTCAAATTCAAGTCTTAGGGCACTATTTGGTGTAGTCGAAGGGTTGCTTGAAGGCTCATTCGACACCGATTATGTCCGCACGGTCTACAGCAAATTCCTCGCCCTCCAGGCGTCGCGGGAATTGCTCGACGTCGTGACCGGAAAACGCAGTTACAAGAATATGATAATCTCTCGGATAAGCGTGGTTACTGACGGTACGAGCGAAAACGCCCTTATGATGACCTGTGAATGTCAGGAAATACTTCTGGCGACCACGCAAACTGTGCAAATGAATAACACATCAAATGGCGGGACGAAGTCGCTCCAGCCCGCGCCAAAGTACAACTCCGGAACACCTTCCTGATGCCAAATCAATGGCTTCGCAAGTGCGGCCTTGTGGTCAACACAGGCTCGGATGGGCTTGACTTGTCCGACATGCACATCCGGTTCAAAACGCAGGCCATGCAGGCGGGTGCGCCAAATACAGCGTGGATCAGGGTTTATAATCTCAAGGATGAGACAGCCAACTCCATTCAAAAGGAGTTTCAGGAAGTAAGTCTTCAGGCCGGATATCAGGACGGTAACTACGCCCTGATCTTCAAGGGTCAGATCATGCAGGTAAAGAAGGGCAAAGAAAACAACGTTGATTCCTATGTTGATATCATGGCTGCGGATGCTCTTGTTGCTCACACCTTTGGCTATGTCGCGAAGTCACTGGACTCTGCTTCCTCTGCTGACCAAGTGAACGCCATCAAAACAGCCCTTTCGGACAAAGGCGTAACGCTGGCGCCGGACGCTCTCAAAGCTGTTGGCAGCACTGGCGGCGTGCTCCCGCGTGGGAAAGTCCTATGGGGGCTTGGAGGGGCGTTGCTCAACGACATCGCGGACTCGACTGCGACCACTTGGAGTATTCAGAACGGCGTACTCACGTTTATCAAACGCGATGGCTATAAAGCGGGCGAAGCGGTTCAGATCAACTCGCAGACTGGCATGGTTGGCGTACCGGAGGCCACAGAACAGGGCATTGAGATCAAGACGCTGCTCAACCCTTTGATTGGCATCGGCGGGCGGGTCCAAATCAACAACGCAGATATCAACCAGACGAGCGTGAATGGGGCCATGTATCCATCATATGGCGCGCCGCCGCAATTTGCAAAGACAACAGATGATGGCATTTATCGTGTGTTGGTTGCGGAGCACTCTGGCGATAATAGAGGTCAAGAATGGTACTCATCCCTGGTATGTTTGTCACTTGATGGGGCTTCTTGATGGATAGACGCGCAAGAATAGACAACGATCTGGTCGCAACTCAAGCGTTACTCAAGTCACATCAGTCAAACATTTTTACGGCTCTCCCCGGCATTTACAAAGGCGCAGGCAAGGGGCAGCAGACGGCCAACGTTCAACCGGCAGTGCAGGCCAAAGTGCGCAATCAGAACGGGGGATGGGACGACGCCACCCTTCCAATGTGCATCAACTGCCCGATTGTATTTCCGGGCGGCGGCGGTTTCCAACTGACGTTCCCTCTTTCCGAAGGGGATGAAGGGCTTATCGTCTTCGCCCAACGCTGCATCGATAGCTGGTGGCAAAGCGGCGGCGTCCAGCCTCAAGCCGAGATGCGCATGCACGACATCTCGGACGGGTTTTTTATCCCGGCGATGTTGAGCCAAGCGAAGGCGCCATCGACTGCCGCCAGCACAAGCACGGTCCAACTCCGGGATGCAACCGGGGCGACTTACATCGAGGTTGCGGCGGGCAACGTTGTCAACATTCACGCGGCGGCGGGCTGCAACATCGTTGGTCCGGTCAACATCACTGGAGCCCTCACAGTCAGCGGGACTATCACCGGCCCGAGCGGTGCGGCGATCACGGGAAATCTTCACGCAGCAGGGACCGTCCAGGGCGGGACCGTGGTTCTCAACACTCACATCCACGCTGGTGTCACCACTGGCGGCGGCGTAACAGCGGGGCCGACGTGATGCGCGTCAGAGCTTTAGATGAAAACGGCGACATGACTTTTGGGCGCGGCTCGGGGAATTTCCTCGTGGACACCCCCGCCGCAGTCGCCCAATGCATCCTCACACGACTGGCTCTCCGCCAGGGCGAATGGTGGCTTGATCCCACCGCTGGCGTGGCCTGGGACACCCAAATTCTCGGAACCGGCACGGCGGCGCTCCGCGATCTCGCGATCAAAGAGGCCGTCCTGGAGACGCCGGGGGTTGTCTCGATCGACGCCTACGCCAGCGCGGTTGATCCCGTCACGCGTGCGATGTCCGTGCAAATGACCGTCACCACACGATACGGCGCAACCTCAGTAACAACAACGGTGTAACCCTTGGCAATTCCAGTTCCGACGATCTCGGCCACGGGTATCACCGCGCCGAGCTACGCTGACATATTGTCCGCGTATCAGAACGCTTATTACACGATATACGGGTCTGATAGCATCCTCACCCCCGAATCCCAGGATGGTCAGTGGCTCGCTGTGGAGGCGCAGGCGTATTTTGACCTGAGTCAGGCGTTCGTCGCGGTCTACGGCTCATTTTCACCCGCCACGGCCCAAAGCGCAGCGCTGAGCAGCAACGTCAAAATCAACGGCTTGGCGCGCCACGTCCCGACCGCGAGCACTGCGACCGTGACGCTAATCGGCGTTGCAGGAACCACGCTCACCGGCGCGCTGATTGGCGACAACCAAAACCTCAACACGCAATGGGCTGTCCCCACGACAGTTATTCCTTCGGGCGGCTCCATTGCGGTTACTGCGACATGCACGGCGGCGGGCGCAGTTCCGGCGGCGCCCAATACGCTCGTCAATATCCTCACGCCTACCGCTGGCTGGCAAACCTGCACAAATACCGCCGCAGCAACGCTTGGCGCCCCCGTGGAGAGTGATGCGGCGTTGCGTGTCCGTCAGGCCGCGTCTGTGGCTCTGCCCGCTCTGACGCCTCTAGAGTCGATACGTGCGGCTGTGGCTGACACGGCGGGAGTAGGTCGCACCATGGCCTACGAAAACGACACCAATTCCACAGACTCCAACGGCATGACGGCGCACTCCATCGGCGTAGTGGTCGAAGGCGGGAGCACTGTGCTCATTGCAACGGCCATTGCTGCGAAAAAGTCACCCGGCTCCACAACATGCGGCGGCACAAGTTATGTTGTCACAGACAGCAAGGGTGTTACCAACACGATACACTATTATGGCCTCGTCGCTGTGCCGATTACGATGACCATAACAGTAAAGGCCCTCGCTGGATACCTGTCGTCCACGGGCGACTTGATAAAAGCTGCTGTTGTACAATTCATTGGCGGGCTTGACATCGGTGAGGACAGCTACCTCAATCGTCTTTACGGTCCGGCAAACCTTCGCGGCAGCGAGTCCACGACGGCAACCGGCCTCACCCAAGCCACGCTGGACGCCCTGAGTGACACGTACAATGTGACCTCGATATTGCAGGCGCGCACTGGTTCGCCAGCGGCGGCGGATGTCGCAATCGCCTTCAACGAGGCGGCGACGTGCACCACATCCATAATCACGATTGTGGTGACGTAAATGTCTGGAGACATTACCGTTTGGACGGACCGCGTAACCAGCGCTCACTCCGACAAACCCAAATTCATGGCCACGCTGGCTGCCGTGCTCCAGCCTCTCGCCGACATGCGCGATCTCGTCATGAGCCTGCCTGCGGCGTTCGACCTCGACACAGCAGTGGGCGCGCAACTCGACATCGTCGGCCAATGGGTCGGCGTAACGCGATCGCTCGCCATCCCAATCACGGGCGTCTATTTCGCGTTCGATACGGTGGGTGTCGGTTGGGATGAGGGCTCGTGGTGGGCGCCCGGCGACGACACGACATATCTGTACGCCCTGCCTGACGACGGTTACCGCACGCTACTCCGCGCCAAAATCGTTGCTAATACATGGGACGGCACAATTCCGGGAGCATATCGCACTTGGGATACGCTGTTCGCCGGGACCGGATACTCCATCAAAATCACCGATCTCGGCGGGATGCAGATGAACTACGAACTAACCGGCCCGCCCGCCGACGTTGTGACAGCCACGCTGTTTACGAGCGGCAATCTCGATATCAAACCTGCGGGCGTGCAAATCGCCGCGTATACAACGCCCTGAGGCAAAGTCCATGACCGTTGATTTTATCCCCTTCGCCAACGATGCGAGTTCGGCGAATGTCGTCACACAGGCCGACTATCTTGCAGCGGCGAGCGGCTCCGGATACGTTCAAAACGGCTTCCCGTCTGGCACAGCGCAGAGCAATAAGGCCAACAAGGCGCTCCGCCAGTCCAGTGTTATGGCGGCGGCGTTCGCTCAGTTTCTTGCGGCGAAGCTGTCTCAAAACGTGCTCGACAGCGGCGGTTCGGCGTCTGTCACTGCCATCCAGAACCAGATCGCGGCTGCTGCCGCATCTGCGGCGCTCACAAGTGGGACAATCGGGAGCGGCGTGGCGCTGGCTGTGTTCCCGGCTGGGACCAAGATGCTGTTTATGCAGACATCGGCCCCCACGGGATGGACAAAAGACACCACGCACAACGACAAGATGTTGCGCATCGTCAGCGGCACGGCTGGCTCTGGCGGTTCGGCGGCGCTCAGTTCAGCGTGGACGTCGGTTGCGCTGAGCGGCACGGTCGGGGGGCACACACTGACGACATCAGAGATCCCAGCGCACACGCATTCAGGGGTAACGGGCGGGCAGAGCAATAATCATACTCATTCGTATGAAAGTTCAAGCATTGGAACATCTGGAGGCTCTGGCGGTACTGACAGATACAACAGCATTTCCTCAAATACAGGCTACGCCAGCAACGACCACACCCACAACTTTACATCGGATGGGGGCACAGGCGGAGGAGCATCCCACAATCATGGGTTGACTATGAATGCCCTTACCGTGACGCCAGCTTATGTAGATGCGATTATCTGCATAAAAAATTAGCGGAAACATCGCGCAAAACTGGACATTGCGCTGCGAATGCTGTGAAGAAAATATTGTTGCGGTCCGTTTCCAGTAGAATCTTGTTCCTTAACGAATCGCCATCCGCAGTCCCCGTAGTCATCTTTTCCTTCGCATAAGATAAGATGTGCTTCCATATGCGTAACTGGTTTAGGATGATGGTTTTTCCATTTTCCTCTGACTTTTCTCTGAACGTACAACAGCATGTTTAACCACCGCTCTTACCGGAACCGCCGTAAAGCCCCTGCCTTCAGGCATGGGGATATAAGGCTCTTTTTTGCAAATCATATCTTTCAGCCTGTTGTAAGATAGCCTATATTTCGCGGTATGGCAAACGCGACAAAAACATTGAAGCTTCCGTTCCTTCGCCTGAATAAAGCGAAGGCGGAGGAATTTGCGCGTTTGCAACTCATGAACACCGAAGTTGCGAACTCTATTCTGGCGATGCCGAGAGATAAGCGCGCTGCGCTCACCTCCAAGCATTTCAATACGATTGAGATTGGCTCGGCCTGGATCAACCAGACGATCCGCAACGCTCGCGCCAGAACGAAAGTAAAGAAGTTCGATTGCCTGCCTCTTGAGACCAACAACCAGAACTGGACCTTGCACAAGGTCGGAGACACCTACAGCGTGGGCTTTGGGATGTTTCGCGGCGTTCGCAAGCGCATCCCGCTAGCCATCCATCAGGCGGTTCACGCCGAATGGCTGGATGCGGTGATCGCCGGGACCGCAAAGCAAGGTTCGATCAAACTGTGGTGTTCGCGTAAGCACATTTGGTATGTCTGCATTTCCGTGTCGATGGATGTTCCCGACGCGAAAGAGCCTGACAAGTGGATTGGCGTTGACCGTGGGCAAAAAATCCCTGCGGTCGCTGGACTGCCTGATAACGGACGCGTGTTTTTCTTCAAGTCTGGCCGGATTGCCCATCTTCGCCGCGAGTTTTCCAAGCGGAGGAAGAAGCTTCAGAAGGCCGGTAAGATGCGCGCCATCAAGAAGATGGAACGCAAGGAAAGACGCATTGTCACCCACATCAACCATTGCATATCCAAGCAGATTGTCGGCTTGGCGCAACGGTTCGATTGCGGATTGCGCTTCGAAGACCTGAGCGGCATCAGACAAAATTCCAGGCAACGCAAAACCACAAAGTCTGACTCCGGGAAGAACCGCGATTATTGGCCGTTCTTCCAGCTTGAACTGTTCAGTAAATACAAAGCGATGCTGCAAGGCGTGGCCGTAGAGAATATTCCCGCTCCATACACCAGCAAGACGCACAATGTGTGCGGCCATATCGGTATAAGGAGAGGGTTTAAATTCTATTGCCCTCATTGCGATAAACATGAACATGCTGACGCCAATGCCTCTAGAAATATAGGTAAGTGGACTGGCATGTTCTGTGCGTTTGATCCAAGCAAGGATTCAGGGGTAATACCTGAGGCTGATCTTGCGCACGGGGTCGATGACAGTCCCCTAAACTTGGTAAGCGACGCTAACCCTCTGCGGTTAGTCTAGCAAGAACAAGAATCCCCTGGCTTTAGCCATGGGGAGTGTCAAGCCACACTTAAACCATAGCCTCAGGCCACGCAACATGAGAAAACAAATACCCGCAGGACCACACGACGAAACTTGCTTTCGTGATGGCCGCCCATGCTCAGAGACTTGTTATGCTGACGGGCGCAAGTGTGTGCTCTGGTCTCAGTTCAAAGGACGAGACGCTGTGGGTCAGGAGGTGGACGGATGGTATTGCTCCCAAGCAATTCTCCCTCAACTGATGCTGGAAGTGGCGCAGCAAACCCGCCAGGGGGCTGCTGATGTTGTCGCCCGCGTGAAGGAGAGTACGGCAGCAACTGAGAATTTCCACGAGGCCATGGCACAGCCTCGCGTTGCTGATGTCCCGACGTTGCCTGATTTGAAGCGCCTGCTGTTGGAGGCCGCGACTTGACTGCGTACGAAATCCCCCTCTCCGCCACGGACCAGCGTTTCCAAATCCCGCTGAACGGCGTGACATATCAGCTCACCTGCAAGTGGTGCGATCCAGCCAGCGCCTGGACTCTCGACATCGCCACGGACGGCGGCGAAATGCTCGTGGCGGGCATTCCGATCGTTACCGGCGTCGATTTGCTGGAGCAGTACCGCCATATCGGCATAGCTGGCCAACTCGTCGCCCAGACGGACGGGGACACGTTCACGCCGCCGACGCTGACCAATCTTGGCATAGCTGGGCGGCTGTATTTCATTCCGGACGACGCGGCAACCAGCACCACGGCTGGCGCGGTATTTGAAACGCCCGTGACGCCTGGCTTCAACGCCTTGGGCGCATTGGCGGCATTGGCTCCCGACGCTGGCGCCATCATCGTGGGGACAGGCGCAACCTGGATCACACAGACCGGGGCGACGGCGCGCGCCAGCCTGGGTGTTGCAGTCAGCCCGCCACAGGGCAGGTTGACACTCACATCGGGCGTGCCGGTCCTGACATCATCCGTTTCCGGGGCGTCTACCGTCTACTACACGCCATACGTCGGGCAGGCGTGTCCTATCTGGAATGGCGCCTCGTTTGTGATGGTTGACCTTGGCGGCGAACTATCGCAGGCGCTTTCTGACGCCACCAAGAGCCCTGCGGCGGCGGGCGCGAGCGCGGTTTATGACCTCTTCGTGTGGGTGGACGGCTCCTCGAAGCGCTGTACGAGAGGGCCTGCGTGGAGCACTGCCACATCACGAGGGACTGGCGCGGGGACGACAGAAACGAACCGCGTAAATGGGACGCTCGTCAATAAATACGCCATAACCAACGGCCCTGCGGCTGGATATGGCACATACGTTGGATCGATAGCGACTAACGCCAGTTCTACGGTAGATTTCATCTTTGGCGGGACGGCGGCGGGCGGCACTGCTGGGAATTTTAGAGTATCGAATTATTACAACAAGATTATTATGTCTGCTGATGTTCGTGACAGCACTGCGTCATACACGTACACTACTGCCGCATACAGGGCGGCAAATGCATCATCATCTATGCGAGTTACATTCTTGGTAGGGTCTGGGGAAGATGGTTTTGACGCAAAGTATATGAATTACGGTGTCGCCATGGCTATTGGCATCGGATTGGACGCGACCACAGCAACGGCGTCTCCATCCGCTGCTGCTCAAGGAACTAGCGCGATAAGTGTATCAACGCGTCTGCAATCAAAGGCATTTGGTCTGCACTATGTTCAGGCTGTCGAATATGGAGGCGCGACATTCAATGTGTATCCGTCAGGTTTTAATGCCCTCACGTTTTCTCTTTTGATGTGAAGCCCGGCGATGAACCGGGCCTCTGTTTCTGGTGTGATGGCCGCGCGCACTTAGTTATCCTTGCGGCGCTGGCCCAGCCCCATGGTCTTGGCCAACTGTGAACGGGTGGCGGCATACACAGGCGCGGTCATCGGGTAGTCTATCGGAAGGCCCCATTTGTGGCGATACTCTTCCGGTGACATATCGTAGTGTGTCCGGAGATGCCTCTTCATGGACTTCAGCTTACGCCCATCTTCAAGACAGACGATGTATTCCGGCGTCACGGACTTCTTGATGGCAACCGCTGGCTTAAGCTCTTCCTTCGGTTCCGCAACGCCATTTGCCGCAGCATTGCTCAGCGCGGCATGCACGGATGCGATAATGTTNGGAAGCTCACCCGCCTGAACGGTATTTTTTGACACAAACGCCGATACAATGTGCGCAGCCAACTCGATAATGCTCGCTCCCTCAATGTCCATCGGTTCAAACTCAGTTTCGTTCGCGCTATTCTTCATGCTATTGACCCCGTCATGATGTGGTTTATTCGTGTGTTTCTTGGTCGTTACGCACAGTAAGCCGCATCATTTCGCGGTGTCAACGATTTATTTACAATTTTCCTGACGCTGTGGAATAAATCTCAAATGGAGGCTGGAAACCATGGCTCTCCCAGAACAATACGCATGGCTTGAGCGTGAAGGCGCGCCGCGCATGCTTGTCGAGGCTCTGAAACTGTACGGCGTGACTGAGTCAAAAGGCCGCGCCAATACACCTGCAATTCTCGAATGGGCGAAGGAAGTTGGCGTCGGCTCGGAATACACATCCGACGAAACGGCTTGGTGCGGATTATTCTGCGCTGTTATTGCCAAGCGCGCCGGTAAAGAGCCGCCACACGATCCGTTGTGGGCGCTCAACTGGCGGAACTTCGGCAAGGCGGCGGATAAACCCATGCTTGGCGACGTGATGATCTTCACGCGCGACGGTGGAGGACATGTTGCCATGTACATAGGCCAGGACGCCAAATATTGGCATATTCTCGGCGGCAACCAAGGTGACACTGTTTCTATCGTCCGACGCGCAAAGAGCGGTAAAAGCTGGGCTCGGCGCCCTGATTATACCATTCAGCCCGCCAACGTGCGGGTAGTTAATCTAGCGGCTACTGGCCGCATTGCATCGAAAGAGGTTTGATATGACGCGAATTCTTATCGCCATGTCTGCGCTGGCCCTCGTGCTGGCGCCGTCTGTGGCTCTGGCTCAAGATGTTGTGCCTGTGTCTGTGATCGTCCCCTATGGGGAATGGATCGGGGCCGTGTTGCCCTATGCCAGCAACATCTTGTTCGCCATCGCCATCTTCGGACTGCGGAACCTCCCGGCTCACATGGGCGCCTTCGCCACCGCGATGCAGGCCGAAAGCCTGATTTCTGCCGCCATTAACTTCGGACGGAACGCCATTGAGGGCGCTACTCGGGACAAGACGCTTACTGTGGATGTCGCCAATCCCGTCCTGGGCGAAGCTCTCGTCTACGCTTTGAGGTTTGGTCCGTCGTGGCTGCTGTCACACATCGGAAGTCCCGTGGCCATTGCGCAATTCATCTTTGCGCGGTTGCCGCTGCCTCCCGAAGCCAGTAAGCCGGATTTCGTGGCGATTGCTGCGGAGGCGGTCAAGAAGGCTGCTGCCTGATGTGGTCCGTCTGGCTGGCGCTGGCGGAACCGCTCATCCAGGCGTTCGCCAACGCGTTCGGACAGGCGCTCGTGGACATGGTCGGACAGTGGCGGCATGACCAGGCTGTGGCCGACGCTGCCACCGCCGCCCAAGCGTTGGCCGCCAGCGAGGCCGCACGGGAAACGGAGCGCGCCATGTCTGCCGCCGCCAAGCCCACGACCGACGCCGAGCTGCTCGCCGCCCTGGATCGAGGCTCGCTATGACGCCGCTGTGTCTTGGGCTGGAACTGATGCTCTTCGGCGCCCGCGTGTGCCTGGGGAGCGATCTCCCGCCGCCTCGACCACCGCTCACGGTCATGGCCTGCCCTGAGTTGGAGGCTTGGTCGCCGGAAGAGCAACACGCGCTTGCGGTCGAACTGCGAGTTCATCCAACGCCGGTGACGATCGCGGCGATCAAACGGCTCCAGCGCGCTCGCGCCCAGATCCGGGCTTGCCAGCGACGAGCCACGAAATAGCAGACGCGCAGCGCTTGGGATAGCGACTGCGCGTCCTCCCACACACCAGCAAGCGGATGCTGCTACATGATACGTGCACGAATAACAGATAATGCAAAGCAGTCAAGCGATGAATCAAGTCCTCGATGGCAAAAACCGCTCTACATCGCCGGGTTTACAACCGCGATTGGAGTTGGAACAGCTCTATTATGGCCTCTAATCTCGGGCGGATGGTTCTACACGCCAGCAAAAGAGCGTGACCTGACAGAGGTTAAGGACGGGGTTACCAAGCTTGGGGAGCAGCTCAAGGGCGTCTCCACCGACGTGCGCGCCCACGGCGAAGCCCTCGCGGCAATGAAGGCGTCGCAGGACGGGTTTCGCGCAGCGCAGGAGGAGACCAACAGCACGCTCCGAGCTATCATTCTGCGGGGAGTTCCAACGAGAGCACCGGGCTATGTGCCGCCGCGAACCGTTGTCGAGCCGGTTAGAGCACAGGCGGACGAGCGCTAGCACGCTGAAGTTGCTGGCTTTTCCCAAAAATCCTTGGCTTGGGAGATTTTGGGGGGAAGGCTTTAGCAAGCGGTGATCAACGCCATCGCTTAAGAAATCGTTAAAATTTATCGGAATTTTTAAGGAACAGATTGCAAAGCGCCCCGGAAGCGATTAGGCTCCGGGGCGAAACACGAATTTCGTGTTGGCACCGGGTCTTCTTGGCGGATGTCCCCGATGCGGCAAATTTTGGTGAGGCAATCCTTACCTATCCTGATGCTCCAAGTCAACATTAGATTTTTGCTCCGATGAACCGCCAAATGCCTCAGCTAACGGCGTGGTGTTGGCGTGTGAGTATGTGCGGGGCCTTCTTCACACCTCTAAGGGGGTGGCTTCCGAGGCGGCGAAAGTTCCCAGGAGCTTAGCCAGAATTCGCGACGGTGCGAAAGCACCCCAAGTCCTCCAACTGTATTGCGTGCAGAGACAGGTTCGAGCCCTGTCGGGGCAGACGGCAGGCGACCGTGATTATGAAGTGGCCGGAAGGAGCTTCACAATCGATCCCGTATCGCGAAAGATATCCGCTGAACTGGGCTGCCAGACCGCTTTCCTCTTTACGGCGTTGCCGAGTATAGGAGGAGCAGGTAGCGGAAGGTGAACTATGTCTGAAGCCCAAGTGCCAGCGCAACGTCTTTGATAAACTTCTCAGCTTCCCGCTTATCCTCGAAATGTCTCCAGCTATGACGTGGTGACATCTCTCTCGACAATTGCCCCGCAAACTCGCAATAGCTCTGCTTCACCAGAAGCGGCGTTCGCCCTTGCTCCTTGAGCCAATTGTTGATGAGCTTCTTTGCTTGGTGGGTCTTCATCCTGGCGCTCTTCTGGTCCGACGCGATACCGCTCCAGAAGCCTCGCAAGACGGGATTAACGCAACCTTTAAATTTGGCTTTCGCCGATAAAGATTACGCGCAGATTTTATGAGGGGGACGAGCCGCTGCCTTCGGGCGGCGGCTTTTTTTCGTTTCTGGCTCAGGCGTCGTCGCCATCGGGAGGCTCGGGAGAGGCAGCCGACAGGCTCACCACGCGCTCCAGCGATATCTCCCCGCTCGCCAGGAGGCGAAACAGCGCCGCTTCAGCGGGCTGCACAGCCGTCTCGTTGTTGATCCTGGCGTAGACCCTCCGCTCGTGTAACCCAAGCCACTGCGCCAACCACGGTGCCGATACGCCTATTTTGCGCATGCATGCGTCAAGCTCGGCGCCGTCCATCTTGCGGATGGCGTGTGGCGCTGGTGGCGCCGGGGTGCACCCCGTTTTGATGGCCGATGTGATCGCCCTAAGTGCTTGGTTGACGAGCTGGCGGTTAGTCCCGATGCGGCGAGCCAGTTCGGCACGGTGGAGTTCTGGCTCGGCCTCGTGTAGGGCGCGGATGCGGTCGGAGATGGTTGTCATTTCGCATCTGCCCCGTTGTAGAATTGCGCATCTTCCTCGCTTCCCGTCCACGCGCGGCTAAAATCTGCGTCCTTGAATAGCGCCGCCAGCCCAGTCAACTGTTTTAGGCGCAACAGTTCATCCATGTCCATGCCGACGTGCTTCATGATCCACATGTCGGACATGCCAGCTTCGAGAAGTTCGGCGACAATATTTTGCATCAGCTCGATGGAGTGTGATCCGCGCGCCCGGTTGTGCCGGATCGTACTGGCCATGCGGTCGCTCAGCGGCTTGTCGATAACCACCACCGGCAGCATTCCGCCCTCACGCTCGCGGATGCGCTTGCTGGTGAGTAGTGTGGTGTAGCGGTGATATCCATCCACGATTTCGTAGACGTCTTCGTCTGGCAGATAGTAGCACACTACCGGCATCGTGAAGCCATCTTCCCATATTGAAAGCTCAAGCAACTTCATCTCGGGCGGAGCAACGGAGTTTGGGTTGTAAGCGTTGGCCCTTATCTTTGATACCGGAACAGCTTTCACATTGTAAACTGGGCTTGTCATTTTTTCAGCTCCATCGTCAATTCAAATCTGCAAAAAACGCCTCTTTTGCGCGGTATCTTCTTGAACTTGTGTCGCTCCCAGAGGGGTTCCGTTTCGCGGTCGTTGGTGTAGACTGTTGCCATCTTCTTCCCTTTCGCTGATGCGATCACGGCAGCCAGAAGGGCGTCTTTCGTGCGCTTCAAACCGTCTGCGGCGTGCAGATAGCGGACGTGGGCCGTGGCGCTGCTCTTCAGGAGGCGCATTTGCGTAAATCCGACTGGCAGTCCACTGGTTCCTATTTCCACAAGCCACAAGTCGCCAGCGCGGGCCGTAACCGGCATCCCCAACTTCGCAATCACGTCTTCGGAGACAAGCCACCGACCAATCAGGCTAAACAACCTATCTTCCGTTGTGTCGTCGCCATGGGTGAATGTTTCGATCATCATAACGCCATGTATTTTGCAATGGCTTCCTTGCGCTTTTGCGTTTCCCTTTGTGTTTGGCTAAATCCCATATACTTGCAAAGGTGATCGTTTTTCAGAATGCAAATAGCCATGCGCTTGTATGTTGGGACGCTTTGAAATTCCTTTACATCAAGGTCGTCGGGATATTTTTCAAATGTCACTTTGTCCTTGTCTGTCCTGTACTTTGTCTTTCCGTGAACCGTAATTTTGACGCCCATTGCGCGCAATTCATCAATTGTTTCGGTCGAAAGCACGCCCCCTTTGGTCAGCCAGAACTCAAATGAGGTTGCGAATTTCTCCTCATAGGTTTTGCGCGTGTCCTCTGGCAGCGTCTTCAGCAGGAAATCGACATAGCTGCGCCACGTATGCCCCTTGGGCAGCTTGATATTCTTCCATGCCACCGCGCTTGTGCCGCCGTAGATGGCGCAAAAGTTGGCGCCGTTGACTCGGCCGATCATCTTCCCCCAGATGTGAGGCTCGATCACCCGGTAGAGCTTGAGTGATCCAATGGCCCAATCATTGAACGGGCTGGCCACGCGCATGTCATGGATGGAAATACCGGCGTAGTGGAACAAGTCGTATAGGCGGTTATAGCCAAATCCTAATTTGGCGTTCGCCGTCCATATGTCTTCCGTCACCCAGTCAAATATAGGATAGCCAGAATAGGCGTCCCGACATCCTTTTGATTGCGTCGTCCATGTCAGACCATCGTGCATATACTTGCCTTCTGTGGCGGCACGCCAGCGGTTCAGACTTTCTTGTGTCCTGAGGCCGACTAGTCCGATGGTCTTACCCCTCCCTTTGCCAACATGCCTGTGATACCAGCCGGTGAATGCCTCGTACAAATCTTCCTGAAGCATTCCTTCTTCGTAGAAATCAAACTGTTGGTTGTTGATATTGATTACGCCGTAGTGGTTGGGCATATCGCGTACCCAGATATCGCGATTTGACTGTTCCCATGGCTGCCAATACTGCTCAAACATTGACGTTGCTGTTTTGCACGACATGGGCAGGCACACCCAATACGGTTCAATCAGATCAAGGTTGCTCGTCAGCGTGTGCTCGACGAATCCCGTTGTTGCCGTGAACTGTGCCTCAAAATCCTGATGGAATACGCCGATCTTGCGAGTTATTCCATGTTCCCTCATGTATTTCAGGCATAAATTCAGCACCATAGCGGAGTCTTTCCCGCCGCTGAATGAAACATAGATGTTATCGAAATTTTTGAACACATAATCAATTCTGTGCATTGCTGCCTGATATGTGTTCATGGTCAAATACAATTTCATAGCGCCCTCACCATCTCCAGCGCTTTTTTGCGCAATCCTTCATTCCGACACTTGTTCACCGCCGTCTGAAATGCCCTCAACGCGTTTTCTTTCCCCGCCAGCGCCCCCGCGATCCGCATGTCGATGGACTCGCAGCACAGCAAAGTGATGTAGACCGGGCTCCGACCCTGGCCGATCCGGTGGTTGCGGCGCTCCATCTGGATGCGCTCGGAGCTTTTGTATCCCTGCTTGTAGACGATCACATAGGCGGCTTCGTTGAGCGTCCAGCCGTGTCCGCCGATCCCCTGGCTGGCCACGAGAAAGCGCGGTCCGCTCGCTTGGCGCCACGCCGAGACACTCGCCTCGCGTTGCGCCTCGTTGACGCCGCCATGCAGTTCGGCCACAGCGTCCGGGCCGTACTTAGCCACCAGCGCGGCACAGATTTCCGCTATCGAGCGTCGGCAATTCGCCCAGATGATGACTTTCTCACACTCGGGAATTCCCCCCAGCGTCGCCATCAGCAATTCAATGCGCCGGTGAGGGGCCGTGATCGTCTCGCGCTCGCCGGTCAGCGGGTCGCGCCGGTTCCAAAATCCACAGGCTATCGTCTGACACGCGCCGAACGCGCGGAAGATGCGGATGGGGCTCCATTCCTCGAATTCCTCGGATAGCAAGATTTCCTCTTTTGCAGTCTCGTACAGCTCGCGCTGTGCTGACGTCATCGTGAAATATTTGCTCTCGTACAGCCTCTCAGGCAGGGACAAACACTCTTCCTGGCGCACCTGATAGACATACGGCGCGATTTTTGCCGCCAGATAATCTGTGTTGTGGCTGCGGATAATGCGCCCAGTTTTGCGCCATTGGCCGTTGACCTTGATTTCCTCGTATTCCAAGTGGTTAGCGGCGAACGAATAGAACGAGGCGTAACCCAATATTTTCTGGCTCAGGAACCGCATCTGCGCGTACATGTCCACAACGCCCTGTGTGAATGGCGTGCCAGTTAGGACGGCGCGATACCGGGAGCGCTCCGACATGCCGGTAATGCGGAGCGTCCTGATGGCGCGGTGGCCCTTGATGTAGCTGCTCTCATCCACCGCGACGAAACTTCGGTCAGTCACCAGCGCGTTGAAGGCGAGTACTACGCGGGGCGCTGCAGCCATGCTCTCGATGCCGATAACGTAAAACAGCCGGTCGGCTGGCGCTGTCTCTGGCGTCGTGTCGTCGCCGAACACGTAAATCTGGTTCCCGGTCAGGTCCGTATGCTTCAACAACTCGTGGCGCACGGTCTCTTTGAGTGCGCACGGGCAGAACCAGAAGAAACGGTCCCATTTCCCCGCGCGCAGTTTCGCCAGCTCGATCACGGTGCGGCTTTTACCCAATCCAGGGTCCATGAACAGGCCGCCGACGCGCGTCGGGAGTAACTTGGCCACGGCAGGTTCCTGGTGGAGCATGAGGTCAGTCGTTGTCGAGAAGCTCATTGGCCACCTCCACCAGCGCTGTTGCGTCGAGCACTGGTCGGCTTGTCTCTGACCTCAGCGCGCGGGCGGGCCTCTTTGGCTCGGCGATGACAATCCCACGAGCCAGTTCCGCACGGCGTTGCTCCAATACCTCCATCGCGCCACGGGAGACGCTAAACCCATAGCGCTGGGCGAAATCGGCAACATCCTCAACGCTGCTGGGCGGCGCCACCATGCGCTTGTCGCGCCAGCTTGCGTTCGGGATGCGCTTGACGGCGGCGAATAGATCATCACCGCGAGCCCACACGAATTCCAGCCAGCCATCATGGGCGCCGCCGTCTGCAATTCTCAACACCCAGCGTTTCTGCTCCGGCTCAAAATTGCCCGCGATTGCCTTTGCTCTGGCGTCTCCGTCGTGCACGCGGACCATGAACCCAGCACTCAAAACGTGGTGGGCGGTCTCGGCCAGCCGGTCGATGTAGCATCCGGCCGTCTCCTTATTGATCTCGCGCGCCCAGTGTGTCCGGCGCCAAGTGAAATCCAACGAGTGCATGAGTTCGATAAAGTCGTCGCGCTTGTCCGCGAATTTGATGCGAAGGTTTGGATAAATGAACGAAATTTCAGCCACTTGGCGGCTCTTCGCCTCGCCTGGGGGGAGCAATAGCGCGTCAGCCTCAGCCCGATGCTGATCTGTGTCCTGCGCGGTCGGCGGCGCCAGAATGGCCCGGATCTGTGGTTCCAGCGATTGTGCAATTGCGTCCACATCGAGCGTCCGGATGTCTATCCACCAGATCGCAAACGTCCGCGCCCGTAGCGCTAGGCAGAACGCCTCCATCTCGGCGGATGGCTCACTGTCCGCCTCGGATTGAGCCTTGTCGATAACGGCTCGCCGGATGGTTTCCGCCCATGCGATCTGGGCAGGCGAGCCAACGAGCTGAGGCAATTCATCGGCGCAATTGGCATCCGCTGCGCTCGCATTCTCCGCGTCCCGCCGTTTCGCCGCGCAGTCCCCGCAGATGTGGCCTTGATCCTCGTGCCACTTCGCCAGACTATCGGCGGCGGCGCGGTTGCGGCCCATGACTTTGATCGCGTTGGGGCATTCGGCGCACTTGTATGATGAGCGGGCCATTGGGTCTCTCTGTAGTTAATAATTTGCTTATCTCTGCCCACGGCGCGCGTGGGCAGGTCTAACGCAAATTATTAAGTGACGCTTTGCCGTCCCACCCATTCTGACGGCAGTTCGTCTATGGGGCGATGCGCGCTGTGCCGCATTGTGGGAATGGGTGGAATTCCCCAGAACGAATGAACCGTCACCTGACACCTGTCGTTGACTCGCTCCACGACAGGGATGCCGACCCACTGCAAATCGCGACCAATCCTCTCCGCCACGCTCCATCCAGGGCCAATCTCATCCCAACCAGGAAAGAGAGCCTGAATGGCGGCGTTCACCGCCTCATAGATGTGCGACTTCGTAACCTCTGTCTCTACGTCATCGTCGTAGTAACGTCGCGCGCGGCAACTCCACTCCCCGGTGACGGCATGGGATACCAACACACAGACCCGTTCCATTTGAACTCCGGACAGTTCGAATTCCCACGATCTGGTGAAATACGGTTGCGTCATTTTGAATTGGCGGAACTGCCGAACTGTCTCCGCGTCAAATGCTGCGCACTCCTCATCAAGAACATCGCCAAGGCGATTGACGCCTATGTTGCGCTCGATACACATCTTCGTAATCATGGCTTCGGCTTGGTCATGCGATATGTTTGACTCGCGCATGATGTTGTATCTATATCGAATATCCATTGTCGGCCTATAATTTTGTTGATTTACTTGTCTATGCTCATGTGGGGCATGGTCTGCTATGAAGAAGTCAGAAGAACGACCACTTGTTTTTGGTGGCCTCTTCTTCGCAGAGTACGGCCCAGCGCTCGAACTGCGCCTTTAGCTCTGGTGTCTTTGCGAAGCGGATCGCGCCAACAATGCAGCGACGGTATGGCTTAAACTGGTGAACGGTCATCACGGCAAGCTTTTTGCGGTTATCGGCGTCGGTCATTGATCTTGCTCCTCAATGTGTTTCAAGATAGCCTGAAGGCGTGGGCCAGTATTATTTGTGACACACTTCGTTATGGCGTTGTGCGCGCGGATGTGGGCGGCGGGAATGTGTTTCCCAACGCGGATGCGTTTACCAGCCTGAGCGACATACATGCTTCCTATTTCACGCGCGCGTTCGTAACCGCTGGGGTCTTCGCGAATATCTATAGGGGCGATGCGCTCCAATTCCTGGACCAGACGTTCAACTTCGGCTCCGAGAGCCTCTCGCGTGTCGAAGCTCTTGATCACCTCGTATGGGAACGCCGTTGTCTGCCCTTGGTAGCAGAGATAGAACACGTCCGCAGCTTCGCGGTCTTCTTGCGTGAGTTGGGCGTACGGGCGGAGGCATTCAGGAAGGGCGGACAGGCTCTCGCCTTCCCAGTACCAGCTTTTGAGCGCCCCATCATATTTGATGCGGGTTCCTGCCTGGAGCGCCAGTTCTTTGACTGCGTCCTTTTCTGAAAATCCTATTTTGAGAAGAAGTTTCATGGCTGCCCCCGCTATTGTCTCTGTGTATTTACATAGCGCGATTTTGCCGGTTTGTAAATACCCAAATTCGGAGCGGGTGAATTTTTCGGGGGATCGCGACATTTCCCGCGACACTTCCGGCTTTCGCGACAAAACCTCCCCGCGACGTTGGCCCCACACTGGCGAAAGCGGTGTCTCCGTTGTGACGACACCTCGCGGGATTTCGCCTGTGGGGGAGGCCCTGTGCGGGGCGTTTTCGCTATCCCGCTGAAATTATTGGGCGCACGCCATGCTCGTCATCCTCACGAATTCCCCGAACGGCGTCGCCTCCCGGCGCGGTGATCTTGGCAACCACGGGACGCCAGCGGCGATCTTTGCCAGCCGTTCGTGATCGGCAGTGTCGTCTTCTGGCCAGCGCTCGCCAGCCTCGACCGATGTGGAGACGGCGCCAACCGCGTCGCGGAGTTCGGCGACGATGCCCGATATTGGCCGGACGCCAAGGATATCCGCCCCGGCGCCGTCTTCAGGGATATAGACAACGGCATGGGCGATCCTTCCCAAGGTGGTGTCGCCGCGACGCCTGAATATCGCCATGGGCGAAGCGGTCTCCAGCGCCACGGCATTCGCCAAGTCGTAGCATCCACCAACCATGAAGCCTCTGATCAGCCCATAGAGCCAAGCATCCTGATTGACGCTGGACGACGCCCAATAGTCGCGGTTGTCGAACATCGACCACTCCACGAGTTGGGATAGGCCAACACGCTCAAGCGTAAGCCAGCGGGAGACCTCGTCTGTGGCGGGGGCGATGGTCATGCCGTCACCACCTTCTTCGCCATGTCCAGCAACGGACTGGATCGCGGGAACCACGCCTTCCAGGTGAAGCCGGGGACCTCGTCGCTCTTCTTGGCGAACATAGACGTGCGGGGAAGGCCGACAGTTTGCGCCGCCGTCTTGTGTTGAAACACCAAGCCATCGAAGGCCGTGCTGATCTCATGCCAGCCGGATTTGACGGCCCTAGAGATCTCGGCTTCGATCAAGCTATTGTCCATGAACGCCTTAAACTGATCGTTGCGTGTGGTCACTCCTCATCCTCCACTTCCTCAAGAAACCTATGAAATTCCACGGCATATCCAAGCGGAAAATCAGCCTCTGTCTTGTTTCCAAATTTCCAGCCCCACGGGTGTCCCGTTTCTTGCTTAATGCGTGCAGCCTTGAGTTCTGATGTTGGAACCACGTCTTTTCCCCAGAGTTTTCGATACCGTTCTAAGTTATCGAATGTGTGGGGCTCCATCTTGCCGTGGCAAAAAAGACATGGAGTACTCAGTTCTTCGTTAGTGATCCGCTCCCGGTAACGCTCGCGTCCACATTTGGTGCAGATAATAATGAAAGAGCCAGAACTTCCTAGGATATACTTATCTCCGTCCATTTCAAAAAATGGAAGCTCTTCGGTTAAATCATACCCTAGGCAGTGATCCTTGTAATATCGTGGCATACTTTTACTCTAAGCAGTCGTGGCGGACGCGGTGGACTTTTCATGCTGCGATGCCCATATCGTTGGCGACATTGAGTATCGCCCCATAGGACTCGCAACCTCGACGCCATCTATAAGCCGAACGCGCGACGCCTTTTCTTTCTCTTTGCCGTCGCGCTTAGTCCAAATCATTTTAGCAGTTCTGCGTACAACTTCGAATGAGTAAACGTGATCATCTTCATTAAACGCAGAGCATGTGTATGTTTTACCAGCCTCAAATGTTATAGTCATAAATCAGCATCCTCTAATTCATCATCCGTAACGTTCTCGCCGCGCCATCTGCTCCATTGCTCCCACACGGACACAAACATGCAGCATTTGCTATTTGGCGCGCCGCTGATCAGCTTTTTCTGTACGAGAGCCTCAATAACTTCTGGCTCAACATCGTTGAGGATGTCCGGGAAGTGATCGCCGATAGCGATCAGCTCGAACACCTCGATCTGGCGGGGTGTGCATCCGGCGGCGCGGGCTGGGTGTGGTGTTTTGGTCATGCTGCCTCCCTCAAAGCTTAACGCTAACGTTGGGGATCGCTCCAGCTATAATCGCCCCCATTACAAGCTTGGCCGCATCTTCATCAAGATGGCACTCGGATATGAGTGCGTCTTTGGCTGCGATAAGAATGTTTGCGGCGTGCTCACGCTTCTTCTTGAGAGCATTTCGCTCATCAATGCTCATTGAGAGCAGGTCTCCGATGGTCATGGGTCTCTCCTATTCTCTCGTCATCTTCAGCACTTCGTCGGCGGTCATTGTCGGCTCAATGCCGTTCTGCTTCAGGTTTTCCAGCGCTTGTGCCGCGTGCTCGTGGATAAGCTCAGCCGCATCAACCATCGCCCGGTATGCGGCGTACAGCGAAGCGCCGTTGTCGAGTTGATCGCCGCAAGCGTTGACGATGGCCTCTGTCGCCTCGCAGGGGACGACGGCAAAGCCAGCGGCGCGGAGCTTTGCGATGTCGGCGGCGCTGAGGATGTGGTCTGGGGTTATCATTTGTAATCTTTCTAAGTTGTGTGCACTCGACGCTGATGTGGTTGAAACAAAGTCCATTTCGTTCTGAATTTAGCACGGCCAAAAACGCTCGTTTATGAGCCAGAGCCAAAAGCCTTCCCGTTCGCCTCAAAAATCCGCCTGTTGCTGGCTCAAAACGTGGGTCAAAACCATGGCTTGGCTCAATTCAATTTCAGTAGGCTTTTGAGCCGGATTTTCGCCTCTTAAGCGTCGCCCGAGAGATATTGACCGCTCCAGCCGCCGCCGTGACGGACATTCCGCCCTGGACCATGGCCAGAGCCTGAGTGACTTTGGCCGCATCGACTTTAGGGCGCCCGCCGATCCTGCCCCGCTCCCTTGCCGCCGCAACTCCGGCATTGGTGCGCTCGCGCAGCATATCGCGCTCGAACTCCGCCAAGGCAGCCAGGATGTGAAAGAACATCTTCCCCATTGGGGTTGATGTGTCGATCGCTTGCGTCGTGCAGACGAAGTGAACGCCATTGGCGTCCAGTGCAGCCACCGTTTCGATGAGCTGCTTGACTGTGCGAGCCAGCCTGTCCAGCTTCCAAACCACGAGCGTGTCACCGGGCCGCAGGTAGTCCAGCACCTTGGCAAGTTCCGGTCTGTCCGTCTTGGCGCCGCTGGCCGTTTCTACGAAGATGCGCAGGCACCCCGCTTTGTTCAGCGCGTCCATCTGCAAGTCGTGCGACTGGTCAGCGGTTGAAACTCGCGCGTAACCGATCTTCCCTCCCATGTGTTCCTCCTAAAGCTCTGCGACACATCTGTGTCAAAATTCCAAAATCAACTCTTGTGCTACGCGTTTCTGCCTGCTTTGTGATGTGTCACAGGGGCAGGGCCTAGTGACACGCCATCACCCAACGTGTGCATCCTCAAAATCAATCAGTGCAACCCTTCCGGCTTCAACCATCACGATGGCGGAATTTCCGCACATCACAGCAAGGCCGCGCCGGGCCAACTCCGCAACCGTTTCATCGGAATGCGCCACTTCGGGCCGTCGCGGCGCTGCCCATGTGTTGGCGGCGATCCTGCTCATCCCGCCGCCGTTGTTTTGGATGGTCTGAAGCGCCTGGATCAGCGAATGCTTCATTGTGCTGGCTCATCCCGAAAATGTTTCGACAACTTCAAACCCTGCGCCTGATAGTGCGAGCCGATGCGCGCGCCGTAAATCTGGCTTGGGACTTCAGCCAGCCGCTCGAAAACGAGGCTTCCGACTGTCTGCCCATCTTCGAGGATGAACGGCGTTTGGTGGCTGCGGACTTCCAGGACGGCACGACTTCCGGCGCCGCCTGCTTCGCTCCAGCCAAAGCCAGGGTCGAAAAAACCTGCGTAATGATTGACGAACTCGCCCATCAGCCGATTGAACGGGACCATCTCGGCGGCGTGCGTCGGAGGAATACTGACGGCCTCTTTCGACGCCAAGATGTAAAATTCATCTGGGTCGATGGTGATGCGGTCTCCGCGCGCGGTGACGGGCTCCCAGAAATCCGCCGCGTCGTATCCGCCAACGCGGTCAATGTCGATCAGCCCAGTGTGGCGCTTGGCGCGGTAGCCAACGACGCCAGCGCCAGCCAGCCCGATGGAAACGAGTTGGTTACGACGCGCAGTTTCCGCCAACTCGGCCGCACGCACGAAACGCAGTTGCGCCAGCCTTGAGCCAGTCCGCACCATCACCGGGAATGTCTGAGGACAAATCACCGCGTACAACGGGCCGTCGTAGCCGTCCGGCACTTTGTCGAACGCGGTCCCGAAATCGGTGATGACGCGCACGAACACATCAAGCCGCCCGGTGGAGCTTTTGGGATTGGCCAGCGCCGAGACGTCAGGCGCGAGCGATAGATATTCCTGGAGTTCGGCGACATAGACACATCCGGTTTCGAGCACGGCGCCGGGGCGAAGGTCGATCTCGTGCAGGGCGATATCGTTGAGCAGCGTCGCCACTCGCACGCCAGCGCCGGGAAGGAAAGACGCGGGGACGCGCCATGCCTTTTTGTACAGGCGCAGATCCAGGCTCGCGGGCTGCACCTGATTTGGGTTTACGTTGCAGACGCCGTCGATGTATCCGTCCTGGATCATGGCTCGGATGGACTGGGATGGGAGGATCATCGCGGCGCCTCCAGTAGCTTTGCAGCATCAGGATCAACTCGGCATCCTGCTTGCTCTAAGGCACGCACAAGATCCGCTCTTCCTCGACATGTTGTCCGCAAGTTTGGCATATCAGGACTGCGGATCACCCACAGATTGATGGCTTCCAACTTCAGCACCACGAGCCGCACGTCTCGCGGAGGCCGTGACTTCGCTGGCTTCTGCTTCGGTTTCAGGACGTTCCACCAGGAAGTGGCAATAGCGGTCGCCATTGCGGCAAGGAAAACGCATTCGTTGGGGCCGTCGATCATCGCGCCGCCCTCCGCGCTATCCGCTCTTTCGCCAAGTCCCGGCGCAGCTTCATCGTCCGCTGCTCGATCAGGCGCTCAATACCGCGCAGGACTTCGGCGGCGCTCGGCTTGTGAGGAAGCTTGCGCGTGGTGATGGTGGTTGTGGCTCGTTGTGGGGCGTCGGTCATTGGTCGCCTCCGTACAATTTAGTAGCGTCCCACACATCCCACGCCCGCCCGATGGCGGCGCCGCGATCAAGAACCGCCGACCGCGCCGCGCTCTCCCTCTTCTGTTCTGCAAACCATCCAACGTGGACAATGCACTCGCGCCGTCCGCATAAGTCATCGTAGGGGAACGGCAGGAACTTCACCTCGGCTTCCGGGCCGGTTTCGTCTGCCGGGCGGAGCCACGCGTCATTGCGTGTGCGCTTCCATCCCCAGTCGATGGAGGCGGTGTTGTCTGCCTGACGGAAGTTATCGGCAACGAGAAATTCGATCATCACGCCACCCCCTCTATCTTGACTGCCGCATCGAGCCGAACCGGAAGGAAAATCCCGGCTTCGGCCCGTTTCTCCGTCATTTCCCGAACCCAGTCTTTGGCGTCCACCGGCGGCGTTCCCGTGTCCGGAAATCGATCTGTGACAATCGCGGTCCCTGCGTCACGCTGGGCGATCCCCTTGGCCAGTTCGTTCCACATCAGGGTTGCGGAGGCGTCTGTGGTGGCCTTCGGTCCAGTGTGTCCGCACGCACAACGGAGGAAACGCGCGTCGCCGTTGATCTCCCGGCTTACGTTGTCCTCGGTCTTGCAGATCGGGCACGGGGCGCATGTTTCTTCAAGATCAAACATGTCGATTTTCCTCAAGTTTTTCGACGTATCAGGCTGTCGTGTCGATTGTTTCGCCAAATCAGTGCTTCACGTCCGGTATCAACGGGTCTTCGCCGAACATCGCTATCCGCATCTCTTTAGGCAATTCACGAAACGCCGCTTGACCTTGCGGGCTCATGGCCCAAACATCGGACTCTTCTTTAGTGGCGTCGAATTCACCATCGGCGACACGGGAGGCAAACTTCGTAAATCCCGCAGCCATCAACTCTGTGTAAAGCTGGGTCACGGGGCAGACGTGTGTATCGGCATAATCATCGAACTCGCCAGTCTCGGCGCGTTTCGCGAACGCCTCGTACTTCTCCGCATTGGTGGCATTGGCCATCTTGGCGACTTCGCGGAGTTCGTTGGCGAGCCGTGTTCTTGTGGTTTTTGTGTTGGTCATGCGGCCACCCCATGCTTGGCGTCGGGGACCGGAAGCGTTGCGATCTCGGCAATGTCGTGAACCATCACCGTGACGTCGCGGAGCGCGAACTGTTGGCCTTTGCGACTGTGGTTCTCGAATGAAAACACCTTTGCAGACGGTAGTCTGACGTTGAATAGTTCGATCAATGTCTTCCGGCTCTGGTCGCAATCAAGAATATAGTCATCACCGCTGTCGTCAAGCAAAACGAAGCCGCGATTTGTCAGGCTTTCCAGCCACAACCGCCTGCGTTCTTTATCGGAAACTGGTGTAGTTGAGTTTATCAGGTGAAAGTCGCCGTGCAACATGCAGGAAAACTTAACCTCACAAGCCCATTGCCCAAAGCGGATGTGGGGAATGTGGCCAAAGCCCTCCAGATCCCACCATTTATTGAGCCGGTCGCACATGGACTTTATGCCCATCTGGATAGCCTGCGGAGACTGTTGGCCGCCAATCATGGCTTCCAACTCATGGACGCGAGCATTAGCCGCCCGGATCGCGGCGTGGCGCTCTTCGATCTCTCGGGATGTCTCCGTCTCGATGCCGAGCACCTTGCCCAGGTCGCTCAGGTAATACCCGGAGCATTTTAGCAGATTGCGCGCCAGCGAGGGGTCTATGCAACCGCGCGGCTTCACGGCATCATGCATAGTCGTCATGGCGTGCCACATTTCGTGAATTTTCCTTAACACTACAGCCTTCTTGTCAGCATCAAGGGCGATTTCGTCGGCAATCTCTTGTGTGCCTGTGGTGATCATAAATATATCTCCTGCAATTTGTCAAAATATGCTACAGTATTGGCGCGATGCCATCAACTCAAAACTCTAACAACGCCCCCGATTTTCTCCCACACATATCCTTCGTTCTTCAGCCTTGCATGCGCCGCCCGAACTTCAGTCTTCCGCATCCACGCCATAGACACGGAGCAATCCACGCATCGCCACGGACCAACGTCTTTTAGCCACGTTGCGGTGGCCGAAAACTTCGGATCGTCGGCGCGAGTGATCAGCAGCAGGACCGCCAGCGGCTTTGTGTCTGGCTTTTGCGTTTCGGCCATACACAAACGCCGTTGTGTATGGTGGGCAGCACACAAAGGCGCTATTCCGCCGCGATCTTCACGGCGCCGGGGAACTGCTCCCAGACCTCGCCATCAAGTTCGCGCCGCCCATCGGAGTCCTTCTTGAAGAAGAACGGCACGCCAGCGCTTGCGCATTGGTCGCGGAGGTCAAGAGCCCAAGCCGGGTCCATGAGGCGCTTCTTTGGGCCGGTTTCTGCGCCAACGATGACCCAGTCAAGACAGGCGCCACGCTCGTCAGTTGGGGGCCATACGCCGCCCTCGTCGATGTAGTATTCCCGCGCTTCCTCAAATGGGACGCCGGTGGCTTCTGGAGACCAATCCCGTTCCCAGGACTCGCACCATGAGATCGACTTGAGTGCGTCCATGACGTGGTCGCCATCAACGTCTATGCCGTTCAAATCAACTGGACCAAGCATTGGCTCGACGGAGATAAAGCGCTTGGCCGCAGGAGTTTTCAGCAAGAGCGGAATGCGCTCGTTTGCAGCCTCTTGGTTCTCCACGGTCGCGCCCAGCCATACATTCGGGAGTGGCCAGCGCCTTATGAACCCATCGCCCTCGCCGTCCCGCTCATCTATGAGGCGGACCGCGCGGTTGAGGGCATCGGCCGGAACTGTCGGAAGCAAATCGCACATGGCTGAATGAGCGCGGACGCTTGCGGACGGCGTGTCGATAATCTCTCCGCCATCAAGCACGGTGAGAAACTGCCCTGGCCTGTGTGGCTTAGTGAAATATTCGAGCATGCGCTTTGGTCTTTTAGATAAGATCTGAAACGTGTGCTGCGGACACAGCGCCGCGACTGCGAACACGCGATCAATCCATTCGTCTGGCGTGGCGTCGTGGAACAGGTCGCTCATTGAGCACACGAAGATGCGGCGCCCGCGTTGCCACTTAAGCGGCTTCGTTAGTTCACTCTCGACAAGGCGTGTTTCTCCAGACCATGTGGTGGCGCTGCGCGTAAGCCCTGTGTATTGCGGCGTGCTCGGGTTGTGTGACAGGCGATTAGCCATTGTAACGGCATAACAGTTTTTACAACCGTCAGACAGTTTTGAACATCCAATGATTGGGTTCCACGTATTGTCAGTCCATTCTATCTTTGTACTCATGATTAAATTCTCCTGTGTGCTCCGTCGAAACAGTATCATAGTATCGCGTTTTGTGGTATATATTTATCGTCTGAAGGTTGTGTTACTTCAACAGCGCATCGGCATCAGTACATAAAGCGCCGCATCGTTACCTTCATCTTTCACGATAGTCGGCGAACTAGGATCAGACAGAACGAAGATGATGTGTCCGCCCTCGATCTCGGCGGCGATATCCAGGAGATACCGGGCATTGAAGCCGATCTCCAGCGGTGCGTCTGTGTAGACGGCCGGAAGTTCTTCCACAGCCGAGCCCGAGTCCGGGTTGTTGACGGAGAGGGTCAGGTTGTCCGGCCCAATGGTGAGCTTCACAGCCCGCCCTTTGTCCGCCGACAGCGTCGATACTCGATCCACCGCACGAATGAAATCGGAGTTCCGCACCTGCATCACCTTGTCGTTGCCAGCGGGGACCACACGGGTGTAATCCGGGAATGATCCGTCGATCAGCTTGGAAGTGAGGATCACTTGAGGTGAACCGTCCGCCGCGCGTGTGGTGATGCGGATCTTGTTTTGGGACAACTCCAGGCCAACATCACCGTCCATGTCCGCGATCAGCTTCAGCATCTCGCCGATGGTCTTGCGGGGTACGATCACGCCGGGGATGCCCTCCGCACCCACGGGCAACGGCACGTCGATCTGCGCCAGCCTATGGCCGTCCGTCGCAACCGCGCGCAGAACGGAGACGGCGTTCTGGGCGACGTGCAGGTAAATGCCGTTCAGATAATACCGCGTCTCCTCCGTTGATATGGCGAAGCGGGTCTTCGTGATCAGCTTGGCGAGATCCTTGGCGGGGAGGCTGAAGCTGTGGGGCAACTCGCTGGCGCCTAGGTCGGGGAAGTCGTTGCGGGATAGCGCAGCGAGCGAAAAGCGGGCGGTTCCGGCCTTCAGTTGGAGGCGGCTTTCGTCCTTGCTGATCGTCAGTTCAATCTCCGCCCCATCTCGTAGCTTGCGGACGACGTCGTGCAGCATGTGAGCTGACACCGTGCAGCCGCCAGGCGCTGTGATCTCGGCCTTTACGGTTTCCACGATCTCAATGTCAAGATCCGTGGCCTTGAGTTGCAGCACGCATCCCTCTGCAATAAGCATCACATGGGTGAGGATGGGGATGGTCGTGCGTTTCTCGACCACGGATGTTGCGTGGTTCAATGCTTTGAGAAGATCGCCGCGTTCTAGGGTGAGTTTCATTTTTTTCTGCTTTTTTCTTGTGATTTATCAATTCTTTGCCCAAGCCAGCGCATCACATCGACGGTCATCGAGTTCCCTACGGCGCGATATCGCGGCCCGTCTGGGCACTCCTCTTCTGGACGGCCGCGCCACGGAATGCGCGTGTAGTTATCGGAAAATCCTTGGAGACGCTCCGCTTCGACGGGGGTTAGTCGCCGCACGCCCATCTGTGTCAGTGCATGCGGTTTGTCTCCGCCGCCGCCACCAGTCCGCAGCGCGGGCATCACATCGCCCGACAGTTCCGCCGTGGCGCCGCCTTCCCGGCCTCGTAAGCTCACAGCTATCGCGAGTTGTCCGCCCGCGTTGGCATGGCTTCCGGCATGGCCCATTGCGCGAAGCGTCGGCGCGGTTTCGCCAGCGTCAGCGCCATAGTCTTTGCAGGAAAAGGCAATTGCCTGAGCCTGCGGACTTGATGAACCGAGCGCGCCCGCCACATCCCCGGTTGTTACGGGATCTTCGCGGGAGTTGAATGCGATCAGCGTCTCGCTGCCTCCTCCGGCTGTGGCGACTTCGATAGGGCCGCTGGTGTTGCTGCCTCCAAAGGCAACAGGGATGAGATATGTTGCGGCGGTGTCGGCGTCTGTCCCTGGTGGACGGTCGCCGCCCGTGCGGTTCCCTCCCGCGCGGAGGGTTTCAGCGACGACACCCCCCCCGTATTCGAAACCGGCCCCGTATCTGCCACCTGACGAAGTGCGTGATCCAATTGTTCCGGCAAAATCTTGCCTCGTTTTTTGGCGCGCCTTAGTATTCCTCCGCAGGCCACGGGGCTCAAAAAGTATTTCTGCTGGATCAAATCCGTCTGCAAAACTTGCGACAACGAACACGCGACGGCGTCGTTGGGGGACTCCAAACCATTGACTGTCGAGAACCCTCCATGCAAGCCGTGAGAGAGGTCCGGCAACCATACCGTAACTTGGCCAGCTTGGGATGTGCTTTTCTGTTTTTGCATCCCACCGCCAGCATGGTCCCGACTTGCCGACCGCTGGACGGGGGCACGGTAGGAGGGCGTCATCTGCGCCGACAGCGCCTCCCAAGAAACAGCCGAAGGCGTTGTCTGGCGTACTGAGGATTCCTGGAACGTTTTCGTAGAGGAACCCGCGAAGAAATCCAGTTGAGCGGAGGGCATGAGCAAGCCTTATGAACTGTAGCGTAAGATTTCCTCGATCATCATCAAGGGATTTTCTCAGACCTGCAATAGAAAATGCTTGACAGGGGCATCCACCAACAAGAATTTCCGGGAATGGTATTCCAAGCCGTCTGAAGTGGCGAGGGCGTATTGCTGTAAAGTCGCCCCACAAGGGGACACCCTGTCCCGCCGCACAGGTTTCGCGCACATCAACAGCGCCATGGCGGTGCTTGAGGACGGCGCGGGGAAACGCCTCGATCTCGGACAGCATGACGGGTTGCCAGCCGAGAGGGCGCCACGCTTCGCTGGCGGCCTCTATCCCGCTGCAAACTGACAAGTATCTCAGACTTGGCGCTTCTGGGATGCAATCGAGCATCAGACGCTCCCCGTGTGCAAAAACGCCTGAGCCAGATCCGCAACTTCGGCCATATCCCCTTGAGCCTGCCCGATGGCGTGATTTGTTGCACCTGTGCGGTAGACGGTGACGGCGTTGACGAGCTGGCTCAGCAGGTCTTCGAGCTCGGCGATGCGCTTTCCCGCCTCTTCCTGCCTGGCGTCGCGCTCGT
>JGI20214J51650_10000193_pt1 | contig 38405 bp, 35 predicted proteins | sample WetSurMetagenome_FD_51650 | JGI IMG/M metagenome (IMG submission 51650)
ACCGTTTGAACTGTTTGAACCGTTTGAACCGTTTGAACCGTTTGAACCGTTTGAACCGTTTGAACCGTTTGAACCGTTTGAACCGTTTGAACCGTTTGAACTGTTTGAACTGTTTGAACCGTTTGAACCGTTTGAACCGTTTGAACCGTTTGAACCGTTTGAACTGTTTGAACCGTTTGAACCGTTTGAACCGTTTGAACCGTTTGAACCGTTTGAACCGTTTGAACTGTTTGAGCTGATTAAGCCGTTTAAGCCGTTTAAGCCGTTTGAGCCGTTATAACCGTTATAACCGTTTGAACCGTTTGAACTGTCTTTAAAAGAAGGAGGGTTTTATGAGCGCAAACTATTTTGAAGATCTTGAAGTCTGGAAAATGGCCAGAAGCTTGACCGACAAAATCTATAAACTGACTTCTGCCGGCTCTTTTGCCAAAGATTATGGACTCAGAGACCAGATCAGACGCGCTGCGGTTTCTGTAATGTCAAATATAGCGGAAGGATACGAAAGGGGAGGCAACCAGGAATTCATACAGTTTCTCTCCATCGCAAAAGGGTCATGCGGCGAGGTGCGCTGTCAGTTGTATGTGGCAATGGACCAGCAATATATCGAAAACCGGGAATGCAATGAGCTAATTGACTCGTTCAAGAAACTTTCCATCATGATCAATAATTTCATGAACTATTTGAAAGGCAGCTCGTTTAAAGGTCATAAATACAAACAGCCGGTCAGAAAAAGCATGAAAGAAGAAGTGGATGATCTTATGAAAGAACTTGAAGCTAAAAAAAAGGAGGGAACTGATTAAGCCGTTTGAACTGTCCGTTTGTCCGGTTTGAACGGCTTTAACGGTTTGAACGGTTCTTTGGCTGGCTTGAACGGTCTTTTATTACCCGGACGCGGAATGGGAGGGTGAGGGGTGTATAATAACGTTGTTAAAGGGGGGTACAATTTGTACCACCTCTTTTGAATATGAAAATAGAGAACGAAGTCGGACGATAGAGCAGAGTTGTCGACAAATTGTCGATGACTGAAAAGATCAATACTTTTTGCGTTGAACTATTTTTGTATGGCGGTTCAAATGAATTTGCGGGTTAGTATAAGTAACCCGAACGGAGGCAATCATTAGCTATCTTGCGCATAGTAAGAACAAACATGGTAAGACACATCCGACGAAAGAGCATCTGGCTAAAGTTTCGAGGATCGCAACTGACTTTGCCAGCAAATTGCCATGGCACAGCGAAGCTACGTTGGCCGGTCTTCTGCACGATCTTGGTAAATATGCCGATTCGTTCCAGGCGCGTCTGAGGGGCGAGGGCAGTGGACTAGATCATTGGTCGATAGGTGCAGTGGCCGCATTGGAATATCATGCTGCAGGTGCAGCATTAGCAATTCAGGGGCACCATATTGGTCTACAATCGATTACATTCTTGAAAAATTGCACCATTGGTAAGCTTGTTGAGCATCATCCTCTAAAACTGAATTTAACAGATTCAGATATCAGTAAACTTAAGGCACGTTTTCAGGTGGATGGCCTAACAGTTAGCAAGCCGGAACATTTTACGATTGTCCCTCCGGACGGACTCAGTAAACAAATTGCTGCCATGCTCGATGTGCGTATGTTGTTTTCCTGCCTCACAGATGCCGACTTTCTCGATACAGAGGCTCACTTTGAGGGAATACCGCGGGAAAACGGGCTGGAACTGGATGCTAAGGCGGCCTCGCAGTCATTGACTGACTTTATGAATGAGTCTGTCCGCACTGTATCGAAGGCTGACAAGCGTGTACTGGATGCGAGAAACTCTCTCTGGGATATGGTAACAAGTGCGGCGGAGCGTCCGCACGGGTTGCTGACCTTGACTGCACCAACCGGCAGCGGCAAGACGCTGGCTATGCTCAAATTCGCCTTGGAGCATGCAGCTAGAAATGGACTGAAACGAATTGTTATTGTGGTGCCGTTCTTGTCAATCATAGAGCAAACAGCGGCAATCTATCGTGCAATTTTTAAGAATTTGCCGGACAACTTTGTCCTTGAGCATCACAGCCTGGCCGGTTTGGGGAGCGAGGAGGCAAAGAATGATGCAGAGGCGGATACAGAACGTGCTCGCCGTCTGTTATCGGAAAACTGGGATGCGCCGATCATCATCACTACCAATGTCCAATTGCTGGAATCGCTCTTTTCAAACCGACCATCGGCCTGCCGCAAACTCCACAACCTAATGGAGTCGGTCATCATGTTTGACGAAGCACAGACATTGCCGCAGGCTCTTGCCGTACCAACTCTGGCGGCACTGTCGCACCTTTCTACTGCCTACAAGTCAACAGTGCTCTTTGCCACGGCGACGCAACCTGCATTTGATACGCTTGACCATGCCGTATCTGCAAAAGTTCCTGCCGGATGGCGTCCGACGGAGGCTGCACCAGATCATACTGGGCTCTATCAAACGTTGCGAAGATTTGATGTTCATTGGCCCAATGAGGGTGAATATATAAAGTGGCCGAATCTAGCAGAAAAAATCAGCAAAGAGATTCAGGCGCTCTGTGTAGTGAATCTCAAAAGCCATGCCCAAGCGATATTGGAGGAACTTAAAAATGATGATACTGTATTTCATCTCTCCACCAACCTCTGTGCATTGCATCGTCGGGTAGTGCTGGCGGATGTTCGCAATCGCTTGACGAATAACCGTCTATGCCGTCTGATATCAACCCAATGTATCGAGGCAGGTGTTGATGTAGACTTTCCCGTTGTTTATCGGGCTTTGGCTCCGTTGGACGCTATTGCGCAGGCCGCGGGGCGCTGTAATCGGGAAGGGCGGCTAACGGATGATAACGGCTGCCGTAAGATGGGAACAGCATGGGTGTTTGAGCCGGATGTAACAGGCGATTATCGCAAACGCTATCCAACGCGGGATTACTTTCAGGCGGCAGAAGTAACTCGAAGCATGCTGATCAATGCACGGCGGTCTGGTTTGGACGGGCTTGATCTGAACGATCCGCAGGTTTTTCGCGAGTATTATCAGACGCTGTATAGTTTGAGCAACCCAGAAACCCTTAACAGTGAGCTTGTAGATGCTATTACAGCATTTGATTTTGTCCGTGTGGCAAAGGAGTATCGACTTATTGATCAGGCAGCAATCCAGGTGCTTGTTCCTTACGAGAAATACCAGGATCTGTTCAATGAACTGCAACGTCAACAGGATACGACTGGAATAAATGCCAAATGGATCAGGAAGGCCCAGGGGCTGGCAGTGAGCGTCTTTCGCCCGAAAAATGATCATCCGGCATGGGGAGTATTGATACCAGCCAAACTTAGCTATGGCAAGGGGGTATCGGACGAATATTTCATACTCGAAGACCGAAATGGAGAGTATTACGATAATGTTATTGGACTGCAATTGCCGCAGTCACAGCAGATTTTGATCGGCTGATGAAAGGAGGAACAATGTGAACACGAAACCCCATACTATTGAAGTCTGGGGAGACTTAGCCTGCTTCACCCGTCCGGAGATGAAGGTGGAGCGGTTCAGTTACCCAGTCATTACGCCGTCCGCCGCAAGGGGTATTTTCGATGCTATTTACTGGGAAGGAATTCGAGACACTCACTGCATGCGCCCGTATTTCCACTGGCAGGTGGAGCGAATTGAAGTGCTGGAGATGCCACGATACCTAGCGCTCCGACGAAATGAGGTAAAAGACAAGGTGCCATCTGACAGAACTCTCAAGGCTTGGATAGAGGGGCGAGAGCAGCCGGAACCGCTTTGGGCCGATGGTGGCAAGGATGAGCTTGGCACCGACCAGAAAGGCCGTACTCAGCGGCAAACCATGGCTCTAAAAAATGTGCGTTATCTTCTGACAGCAAGAGTCATTCCCAAGCCAAAATTTGATACGTTGGAGCATATAAACAAATTTAACAGCATCTTCGAACGGAGAGCAAAACAAGGCAAGTGCTTTCAGCAACCCTTTTTCGGGTGCAGCGAGTTCCCAGCATTTTTTGAGTATGCTCAGGCAGGTAGCGGACAGAAACAGCCGATTGCGTTAGATCAGCACATCGGTTGGATGCTCTACGATGTTTTTGATTTGCGGCGAGATGTAGTGCAAAACGACACGCCCTTCATATCGCTCTTTGACGCTATGTTAGTGCGCGGTGTTCTGGAGGTGCCTCCTTTTGATAACGAGAAAGTGCGTAAGCCGAAAAGGAGGGGAATCTGATGTTGAATCAGCTTGTTGATTATGCCCGGAAGAATCTTGATTCGGAGCCTGGTTTTACCACCCGGACCGTGCGTTGGCTTGTGGACATTTCCGCGGATGGACAACTGATAAACGTCCTGCCGTTGGGTGATGACAAGGGAGAGCAGACGCAGAAATGCCCAGAAATGCATAATATGAATGCTGGCGGCCGCGCTCATTTTCTTGTGGAGACGTTGCAGACTGCAACCTTGCTCTGCAAGCCGAATGAAGATGAGAAGAAAATTGCTGGTTCGCAAACGAAACAGGCATTCTTCATTCAGATGGTTCATCAGGCAACTGCTACTGCCAAGATACTTCAGCCTCTTGAACATTTTCTTAATTATACGGAGCAAATAGAGCTTTTACGAACGCGTCTGGCAATAGAAAAGGCAAAGCCGACTGATTGGCTGCGCTGGCGTATTGCTGGAGCAGACCCTCTTCAGGAAACCGCAGTACTTGATTGGTGGCGGACATGGCGTGAAGAGGATCAAGAAAAGGGAAAGATAAAAGAAAAACCGAAGCGAGGTGGAAAGGTTGCAGAAAATATTTTGGCGTCTGCGCATGATGACATGGTTTGCTTTCTTTCAGGAGTGGCGCAACAGCCATTGCCGACTCAGCCCAAAATTACAGGGCTTTCAGGCGTAGGTGGTTTGGGAACCGGTGATGTCATGGTCGGTTTCGACAAATCTGCATTTTGTTCTTTTGGGTTGGAGCAGGCAAGCAATGCTGCCATGGGAGAAAAACCAGCTCGTGAATATGTTGATGGCCTCAACCATCTGATCAAGAACCATTCCCACAAACTCGCAAACGCTTTGGTGGTTCACTGGTTTAAAGAGGCTATTCAGAAAGAAAATGATCCCCTCGAATTTCTCTCTGAACCGCCAGAACTGATCGAAGGAGCAGCCCAGCAAACCGCTCGTGAAATTCTTGAGTCTCTGAGAAACGGGCAGCGGCCAGTGCCAACTAATAATCATTTCTATGCAATGACAGTGTCCGGAGCATCAGGACGGGTTATGGTGCGCGACTGGATGGAAGGGCGTTTCGATGAACTAGTAACCAAAGTTGACCAGTGGTTTTCCGATCTGGCGATTATTGCAAGGGATGGCAGTAAGACGGCATCTGACCCCAAGTTTCTCGCGGTATGCGGTTCCATCATGCGGGACTTAAAAGACCTCCCGGCACCAACGGCAACATCCCTCTGGCGTGTTGCCCTCGCGGGATTGCCGATTCCGCAACCGTTTGTAACTCAGGCACTAGCACGCTTTCGCTCTGATTTAATTGACGACAAACCATTCAATCATGCCCGTATGGGTCTAATCAAAGCATATTTCATTCGTAAAGGAGGAGATCACCAGATGAGTGCGTATCTAAACAAGGAACACCCCGAACCTGCATATCAATGCGGGCGGCTTCTGGCAGTGCTAGCAGGCTTGCAACGAGCTGCCCTAGGAGATGTTGGTGCCGGAGTAGTTCAGCGATACTATGTTGCTGCTAGTCAAACACCGGGGCTTACCCTCGGACGACTTTTCAACAATGCCAAAAATCACTTGAACAAACTTGACGGCGGGCTTGCCTACTGGTTTGAAGGTCAAATTGCTGAAATCATGAGCCGGATACAAGATCGTATCCCTTCCACCCTCAACCTTGATCAGCAGAGCCTTTTTGCACTCGGATATTATCAGCAGATTGCCGCCAACCGGGCTGGTAAGAATAATGAAACAAAAGAAACCACCAAAGGAGATAACTAATGAGTATCCAGAACCGCTACGAATTCCTTTATATCTTTGACTGTGAAAATGGAAATCCCAATGGAGACCCAGATGCCGGTAACAGTCCGCGCATCGACCCGGAAGATATGCACGGTCTTGTTTCGGATGTTGCCATCAAGCGCCGAGTACGGAATTATATTCAAGAAAAATTCGGCACAGACATTACAGATGCCGCCCCTAATGCAATCTATGTGCAACATGCCACCAATCTAAACAAATACATCAGCAAAGCACACGAAGAGACAAGTGGTAAGCCAGAAGGCGGGGGAAATCGAAATCAAGTCGGCAACGCGCGTGACTGGATGTGCAAAACCTTCTTCGATGTTCGCACATTTGGCGCAGTGATGAGTACTGGTGCCAATGCCGGTCAAGTGCGTGGACCGGTACAGTTTTCTTTTGCGCGATCTGTTGATCCAATATTGCCGATGGATGCCTCCATCACTCGTATGGCGGTAGCTGAGAAGGTTAGTGGTGCTAAGACAGCCGCAGATTATGAGAAGTGGGAAAATGAACAGGAGGAGGACAAACTCCGCACCATGGGTCGCAAAGCACTGATTCCGTATGGTCTTTATGTCGCCAAAGGCTTCATCAGTGCCAACCTTGCCAAGGGAACAAGCTTTTCTGAAGATGACCTGAAAAACCTCTGGGAAGCACTGTTGAATATGTACGACCATGACCGTTCCGCCAGCAAAGGAATGATGTCGTGCCGTGGGCTCTTTGTGTTTAAGCATATCGGGACTGACAGCAATCCGGACCAGAGAATCAAACAGGCCATGCTCGGTTGCGCCCCAGCCCATGCGTTGATTGATCTCGGCAAAGTGATAGAAATTTGCAAGGATGAATCTGCAATGAGCGTGGACAAGGTGACTTCTCCGCGCAAATTTGCGCATTACTCTGTGAAAGTAAATACAAATATGATTCCGGCAGGCGTCGAGCTTTGGATGTGTGATGACAATAAAGGAAACTTAACAAAAGCTTGATCAAATGTCAGATAATGCTTTCATTGATGATTCAGAGTGGGAACTTATCGCAGTTTCCGCTCTGAATCAATATGCCTATTGTCCTCGCAGGTGCGCTCTAATTTTCATTGAGCAGGTTTGGAGCGAAAATGTCTTTACTGCCGAAGGCAGAATTATGCACGAAAAGGCCGATAGCAACAAATACGAATCGCGGGGCAATGTTCGTATTGACTGCAGCGTTCCTCTTCGGTCTCTCAGGCTCGGACTTATCGGCAAGGCTGACGTAGTGGAATTCCATCGTCAGACAGACGGTTCCTGGTTGCCTTACCCTGTTGAATACAAACGCGGCAAGCCCAAGGCCGACGATTGCGACAAGGTACAGCTTTGCGCGCAGGCGATCTGTCTTGAGGAAATGCTTGGAGTTGAAATCAAAGAAGGCGCCTTGTTTTACGGGCAAACACGCCGCAGGGAGGATGTCGTCTTTGATGCAGCATTAAGGGCTGAGACTGCGGATATCGCAAAAAAGACTCGCGATCTTATTACCGCAGGCATTACGCCAAAAGCCGAATATTCCAAGAAATGCGACAAATGTTCGCTGTTTGAGTTGTGTATGCCCAAAGCATGCGGAAAGACAGGCTCGGCAAGTAAATATCTGCTTAAGGCAACGAGGGAGGAATGAAAAAACATCTTAACACCCTTTTTGTGACAACGCAGGGCGCATATTTGGCAAAAGAGGGCGAAACCGTTGCTGTAAAGGTTGATCACGAGATAGCTCTTCGTGTGCCGGTGCATACTATTGGCGGTATCGTCTGCTTTGGGCAGGTGTCATGCAGCCCTTATCTTATGGGCTTTTGCGCTGAGAACGGTGTAGCGATAAGCTTTTTGACAGAAAACGGCAGATTCCTTGCAAAAGTGCAGGGACCTGTTTCCGGCAATGTGCTGCTAAGGCGAGAGCAATACCGTCGCGCCGATGATCTGCAAGCCTGTTCAGTGATTGCCCGCTCAGTTGTGACAGGAAAGATAGCGAATTGCCGCACCGTTCTTCAACGATCTCTGAGAGACCACGCAGACAAGATCGGGGCTGATGAAGTAACATGCGCATCACAGAGTCTTGTTCATTCTCTTCGCAGGCTGCAATGCGAACAGCCGCTCGATATCGTGCGTGGTTTTGAGGGCGACGCGGCCAATACATATTTTGGGGTATTTAATCACCTGATAACCTCGCAGAAAGAGACTTTTTATTTTGATGAACGGAATCGGAGGCCACCGCTGGACAATGTGAACTGCCTGCTGTCCTTTATGTATACGCTCCTTATGCATGACGTGCGTGCAGCTCTTGAAGCAGTCGGGCTTGATCCGGCAGTCGGATTTCTGCACAGAGACCGTCCGGGGCGCTATGGGCTTGCCCTTGACCTGATGGAAGAATTCAGGCCCTTTCTTGCTGACCGTCTTGCTCTTTCACTGATTAATCTTTGCCAGGTACAGGACAAGGGTTTCAACCGGAAAGAGAGCGGCGCGGTTCTGATGGATGATGAGACGAGAAAGACCGTGCTTATTGCATATCAGAAACGAAAGCAGGAGGAGATACTGCATCCATTTATAAATGAAAAGGTTACCATAGGGCTTCTGCCGCATGTGCAGGCAATGCTGATGGCCCGGCATCTGAGGGGTGATCTTGATTGTTATCCTCCGTTTATCTGGAAATGAGAGAAGACTATGTTTGTAATAGTTAGCTATGATGTTGCAACCAGAGAGGGCAATGGTCAGCGGCGTTTGCGCAGGGTGGCAAAGGCGTGTCAGGATTTCGGCCAGCGGGTGCAGTTCTCGGTTTTTGAATGCATTGTCGATCCTGCACAATGGGCTTTGCTGAAAGAGAGATTGATCTCCGAGATTGATCAGGATAAGGACAGTCTGAGGTTCTATTATCTTGGCTCAAAATGGCATAGAAAGGTTGAGCATGTGGGCGCCAAAGCGCCGCTTGATCAGGAGGGACCTCTACTCATTTGAACATCTGCGAACCCTTAGTTCACAGCTTTTTGCAGGAAGGTTCGCGACAAGCTTTTTTGCTTTGATAACATTGAGTTATATTTTTTGCTCTTTGACAAACATGAGATTTACGCCTATAAAATGGCAGGTTCGCGCAAACAAAGCTGTTTATCATTGTATATTAATGAGTTATGTCGTAACAGTCGCGCCCCGCGTGGGCGCGTGGATTGAAACAGCCATTCGCCCCCGCCATTTTCGCAAACATGATACGTCGCGCCCCGCGTGGGCGCGTGGATTGAAACATCACTACAATTTAACATAATACATGTCCATTTATTGTCGCGCCCCGCGTGGGCGCGTGGATTGAAACTGTGCCTCAATCTCTATCTATAATAATTATATCAGTCGCGCCCCGCGTGGGCGCGTGGATTGAAACATTGAGCAATATTTAGCAGGCACCCTGGATGCCGTCGCGCCCCGCGTGGGCGCGTGGATTGAAACATCTTTGTGATTTCTGCAACGGTTATTATCGGGCCGTCGCGCCCCGCGTGGGCGCGTGGATTGAAACTAATCGGCCCTGCAAATCGACAAATTCGGCTTGTCGTCGCGCCCCGCGTGGGCGCGTGGATTGAAACACGTCTATCGGCTTCTTTTCACCATAATAAGCCTGTCGCGCCCCGCGTGGGCGCGTGGATTGAAACTGGTCATCAAGATACAAAATTAGCTATACACCGTCGTCGCGCCCCGCGTGGGCGCGTGGATTGAAACAACCTGGTAATGACTAAAGCAAATATCAGGTTGAGTCGCGCCCCGCGTGGGCGCGTGGATTGAAACACAAGATCATTGGAGGATTCGCGCAACATTGATGTCGCGCCCCGCGTGGGCGCGTGGATTGAAACATACTCGTTCATTGCTCCTTGAGCGTTCTGGTTAGTCGCGCCCCGCGTGGGCGCGTGGATTGAAACCCATTGCCATAAGTGACCGCAATTTGGACATGTACGTCGCGCCCCGCGTGGGCGCGTGGATTGAAACATAGCATGTCTCGCATGGCGACGGCGGAACTCTAGTCGCGCCCCGCGTGGGCGCGTGGATTGAAACCCATTTCCCTTTTCCGCATGAACACGGTTTATCTGTCGCGCCCCGCGTGGGCGCGTGGATTGAAACTTGTTCATCTGCCCGGCCTTTTGCGGTCTATGCCTGTCGCGCCCCGCGTGGGCGCGTGGATTGAAACTGATCAAGTAACAAGTTCAACCCCTCTGATTCGTCGTCGCGCCCCGCGTGGGCGCGTGGATTGAAACTTAGCCATTGTCGGCCTCCTTCCGCAATTTCAGGTCGCGCCCCGCGTGGGCGCGTGGATTGAAACATCACTACAATTTAACATAATACATGTCCATTTATGTCGCGCCCCGCGTGGGCGCGTGGATTGAAACCGTTATCGTTTTGCATATATCACGATACTCGCCAGTCGCGCCCCGCGTGGGCGCGTGGATTGAAACGCCTGATGCGTCGTTACCTCCGCTTCGATGTTGGTCGCGCCCCGCGTGGGCGCGTGGATTGAAACACTGTAACATTCCTGATGGAATCAGGCCGTGGCAGTCGCGCCCCGCGTGGGCGCGTGGATTGAAACTCTTTCTTGGGGGACGGCGTATCGGGTGTTTATTTGTCGCGCCCCGCGTGGGCGCGTGGATTGAAACACATACCCCGTTTACCACATGGCCGGAGCGGGCGCCGTCGCGCCCCGCGTGGGCGCGTGGATTGAAACAGCCGCGCCGCTGAATTTCACTATCGCCGTGACAGTCGCGCCCCGCGTGGGCGCGTGGATTGAAACAAGAGACTGAATCTGCAAAAGATTAGCACCGAAAGTCGCGCCCCGCGTGGGCGCGTGGATTGAAACAGCCTGTTCAATGCTTCGGAGTCATTTCTGCTCAGTCGCGCCCCGCGTGGGCGCGTGGATTGAAACTTTTGGGTTAACCGAATAATAGGTAAATAATTGGGTCGCGCCCCGCGTGGGCGCGTGGATTGAAACATACAATTCCCCTATACATTAACCGTATTTGTTGTCGCGCCCCGCGTGGGCGCGTGGATTGAAACAGTTCTGTACTGAGAATGTTTTCAATGGCCATATCGTCGCGCCCCGCGTGGGCGCGTGGATTGAAACAATCACAAGATGCGGCAAGAACATACGGGTTGCCGTCGCGCCCCGCGTGGGCGCGTGGATTGAAACTGGATTACCCTGAGCCATTTTATACAGCTCGTAAGTCGCGCCCCGCGTGGGCGCGTGGATTGAAACATGATTTCGCTATTCACATGGAGGCGCGCTAATAAGTCGCGCCCCGCGTGGGCGCGTGGATTGAAACTTAAACAGTATGTAAAAGACTATTTTCCCTTCCTGTCGCGCCCCGCGTGGGCGCGTGGATTGAAACATACCGCCCCGGTTCTTGTCGGCTGCGTTTGCGCTAGGTCGCGCCCCGCGTGGGCGCGTGGATTGAAACTCGTTGTTTGTTGCGTTTGTCTTTTCGCAGAGCTGTCGCGCCCCGCGTGGGCGCGTGGATTGAAACAACACATTTACGGGCGGGTCGCTAAATGAATTAAGTCGCGCCCCGCGTGGGCGCGTGGATTGAAACAGAAATGTCAGCGCATAGTCGAACTTCGACGCCAGTCGCGCCCCGCGTGGGTGCGTGGATTGAAACTCGTTCTCTGCGTTTGCCATTGTAGCAAGGTGCGTCGCGCCCCGCATACGCGGGGATGAACCGGGCGGGCATTCTTTGAGGCTCCTTTTATATGATTATCAGGTATTTTGTCTAAGTCTTTAGCAATCGCGCTTAATTCATGTCTATATCGTCGATCTGTTTCTCCCAGGTGTCTTTAAACAATAAGACAGCGAGGCCTTGTCCCAAGTTTTGTTATTTAAGTTCTTTTTTTTCTGGACTATGCGACTTGCTCTTGAATATACTATTTTTAATTGAAAGCGTATAAAATTTATATAATCGGGGGGGGGAGTATGAAACAGAAGAGCATTATGTTTCTTTTTACAATCTTTTTTGAGGTCCTGTTTATTACGCCTGTTTTTGCTGATGACAGCTCTAAACTTGTAGGGACCTGGAAATTAGTCTCCTTTGACGCCGAAATACAGGCTACCGGAAAGAAAGTTCCTGCCATGGGCGAAAATTCTGCTGGATATGTACTCTTTACTCCGGAAGGACGATCGTTTTTCATACTCACGGCTGACGGCCGTAAGCCTGCCAAAACCGCGCAGGAAAAGGCTGCGTTGTTGGACACCATGGTTTCTTACACCGGCAAGCACAGGGTGGAAGGAGATAAATGGATTACAAAGGTTGAGCTTGCATGGAATCCGGCGTGGATTGGCTCTGAACAAATACGCTCTTTCAAAATAGAGGGCGACCGGCTTTATGTCATGACGCCGTGGAACGTTCATCCGAACTGGCCGGAGAGGGGAATGACGCGAAGGATTATTACCTTTGAAAGGGCTAAATAGAGATTAGCTTCCATTAAAGGCGGTAAATGATAATCAAATTCGAACGGACGACCTCCGCTGTATTTAGCGCTGGAACAGAGGATAAGTTCTTTAAATTGTATAACGGAGCTTGGTGACGATAATGGACGATTTTGAGCTTGTTCTGGTTTCATCCGCAAACCTTAATGCTGTCGGTTATGATTCAAAAAGCAAAACATTGAGAATTAAATTTACCGCCGGCGAAATTTATGATTATTACAATGTGCCTGAAAGCGTTTATGATGCCTTAATGACCGCTGTATCCAAAGGGCGATATTATCTCTCCAATATCTCTAAACGTTATCGTCACAGCCAAATAAGATGAGCGGTTCACCTATCATCAATATCTCAATCAAGACGGGAACGGCTTTATTGTGTGCCCCGGCTCAGGCTTACGGCATCTCAATCTCATAGCAATGTTTAACAACAGGAGAGACCAACGAATGAGAATTATAATCGCAATGCTTTTGACATTATTTTGTATTACAGGGTGCTCACAGCCGGCGTCCGATATTTTAACTCAAATATCAGGTGTTTGGCGTTTCTCGGATGATTCATTGCTTACAATAAAACATGATAAAGACTCGGTTTATTTAACAAGCGGAGAACGCGTAATTGCAGCAAAAGTGGGAGCAATTGATACTAGAAATAAAACTGTAAATTTAAAAGTCATATTACCTGACGGCAGGGATGCAATTTGGACAATAAAGCAGGTATTCACAGCCGATGATAGAACCTTTTATCTTGTGGTAACTCTTCACGACGGGAAAAAGGATGTTCTTCAATTTGTGCGTAAAGTCTGAGCTGATAACTTAGCCATGATTAATGTGGAAAGGGCTCTGCGCAACAAAGTTATCGGCGATGTCACGGCAAAGGCCGCTAAAATATGGTCATGTCTATTTTTGTTGACATTCAAAGCGCGGAATTCAGGCCTTTATTCCCGGCAAAGCAAACCGCTTCAATTCAATGCAAGCATTTGATAAAAGGAAATACTTGCCCTATTCCCACTTTGTGAGCCAGACCCGTCGGTGTCAATACTTTTGCCGTTCTCTGTCCACATCCTGCTTGAGATCGGGATCATGTTCGTAATCGCCTTGATAACTATACCGAATGTTTGAGTTATTGCACCCGGATAATGACGCAAAAATAATGGTGGTCAGAAGGATGACCGCTAATTTTTTCATTTTATCCTCCATTTATTTATAGTTGTATTTTACCCGGCATGCAGGCTCCGGGCTTTACTATTATAGTCACTAATCCAAAGGGACATTGTGTATTACGCCGGGTGGAACCTCTGTATCGAAAGGCTGCACGTATTTCTGGTTAATTGCCGCCCTGAGAAGTTTTTTAAAGGTGACAAACTTGATATCCAGATTCGTGGCTGATTTGCTCCCCCCAGGCATTGTAAGCTGCATTGTCGCAGGCGGATCTTCAAGAGTCAATCGTGTCAGATTGCGCAGCTGATTGAAGGTTTGTGCGGTGTAGAAGATCCGGACAAGATACTCTTTTGTTTTTTTCGACTGCCGCAGTTCGAAAACGAGTGCTCCGGCTGGAGCGCAAAAGTCCGGTTGATAGCCGGGCAGCGTCCAGTGGAGGCCGAGAAGTCCCGCCAATCCGGCCACATAGCCATCAGAACTGGTGATTACAAGGACTCGTGATTTATGGTCTCCAAATGCTCCGGGAAGGTCACTGCCCGATACGAGCTGCATCATGGAGCGAAGTATGTGGGAGGCAGCGTTCGAACTCTGCGCCTGGGTGAGATAGGGCGACCGCATTTCAATATTAAATAGCAGGACAGCAAGCCGGGTCTGTTGGGAAAGAGTATTCAGTGTAAGTTTGCCCCAGGCCACATCATCGAGAGGGAAACCGTCAGCGTATTGCATGACAAACGGGTCGGCTGCGTTGACCACTAAATTCAGGCCTCCAATATTAATCGCGCGTCCTGCATTCGCTATAGGTAAATTATTGGGAGCAATAGTAAACGGGTTGGTGATTTGAGAGGTCGGCTTAACCAGGCCTGGCGGAGAGAGCGCTTTACGAATGAGAGCAAGCTCGCCGCTGTAAGCGGAGGCTAATGCCGCCCCACTGCCATATATTCCTTGAACTTCGGCCACGGCGCGATCAGCGTCAATTTTCACCACATTTGCCGCAACGGGATCGAACACCGGGTCGGGCACGGCAGGCGCGCCGGTATTGGGATCGCCAATACTGTAAGAGTGAACCGGTATTTTAGCGCCCGGGATTAACCCGGCCCCCAAATAGGCGGCAGTAATGTTGGAGCGCTGAATGGAATTAGCGCGGAAATATGAGTGAGCTAGAGCTGTTTTAGCTTGCTCCGGGAGAAGCCCTTCGTGGAGCAGATAAGCTCGGAAGTAGGCGCCAAGGAGACGTGCCGCCTTCCTTCCATTGGGGGTCAGGTAGCCTACCGGGACTCCGACGAATGGCGGGTATGTTTTAGCTGAAAACATGGCAAGGTCGGCTGGGGGAACGGTGGATGAGCGTATACTGTGGCGGCCAAAGATGATGATCTGTTTAAGAGTAGCGTCATCATCTCCATCATTAATTGTTTGTGCCAGGACCGGGACTGCGATAGCAAACGTCAGCAAAAGAACTATCAGAATAATCTTACTTTTGAATAAGCTCAAGGCGCACCTCCAGAGTGGATAAACTGCATAAAAACAGTATATCTATATTATAAGTATATTACTAAATCAGTTCATCAGTAGCCGGACATAACGATACGAAAAAATGCGCCCAACAACTAAATATGCCGCTCTTAATGCCTGATTACTTATGAACTCCTTAATAGAAGCCGGGATCTAATCCGGATTTCGGATGAATGGAAAGTGGTTTCAGCGGAATGGGAGCGAGTCGGGGATGCAGATTGACGTTGATTTTCCGTGCTGCAACTAACGGCAATAAAAATTAAGTGTTATAATACTATATGCAAGGTCAGAAAGGAGGCGGCTATGGGAGACAAAGGCGGCAAGAAAGACAAAGAAAAGAGCCAGAAGCAGAAAACAACGAAGCATGATCAAGAAGCGCAGCAAAAGAAAGATAAGCAACCGAAGAGCGCTGTAAAGTAATAAAAAGGATGTATATAAGGCAAATCCGGTTGTTGCGACCTGATCTATTCAGGCTGTTGAAAAGGTCATTTTGCCGTTTCGTATTAGGCGGATGAGCGTAGCGAAGCAATCTTATATTTAAAGTAATCAATGCCCTATAGATTGCCGCGCGGCAAAAAGATTTCCTTGCAATTACAAAATGGGTATTTTCAACAGCCTGTACAGAGCAAGGCGCCGGTTTTATGTCACTAATATAACCAATATTAACTCAATTTAATCGGCCGCAACGCCCAAACAATTAAATATTTTTTATCCCGGATTAATACCCTGCCAGTATCATTTTCAGCAGGGCCATGCGGACATACAGCCCGTTTTCGGCCTGCTCGAAATATCGCGCCCTCGGGTCGGAATCTACGGTGTAACTAATTTCTGTCACTCTCGGTAAAGGATGCATGATGATGGCGTTCTTCTTCATCGAGTCAAGTGTCTCACTGTTTATATTGAACCTCTCGCTATCCTTGATCACCTGTTCATAGATGGCCGAATCGCCGTCCTGGAAACGTTCGCGCTGAACTCTTGTCTGATAAATAACATCTGAGCAGGGCGCTACGGTTTTAAGGTCATCAGTTTCCTCCCAGGCTATTTTGCATGAAGTCAGATACTGTTTCACGTCTGAGCCCATACGGGTTTGCGCCGGAGAGACAAATACGATCTTGTTGTCGGAATAATGTTTGGCAAGGAGGTACGAGAGTGAGCGCACGGTGCGGCCGTTCGCCAGGTCGCCCACCATGGCGATTGTCAGCCCGCTGATTTTGCCGAAGGCCTTGATGATTGTATAGAGATCCAGCAACGCCTGTGTAGGATGTTGTCCTCTGCCGTCCCCGGCATTAATGACAGGGACCTTTGAGAACTGCTGTGCGCGGGAGGCTCCGCCTTCCTTATGATAGCGCAGCACTATTACATCACAATAAGCGCTGATTACTCGAATCGAGTCTTCAAGGCTTTCGCCTTTTGCTTTTGAGGAAAATTGCCGCGCATTCTCGGTGCTTATGACCTGCCCCCCGAGGCGGCACATCGCTGCTTCAAAGCTCATGCGTGTCCTTGTGCTGGGCTCATAAAAGAGAGAAGCCATAGTCTTGCCTCTCAGGAGGTCGGAAGAATGCAAGGTCTCCATTTCTGCGGCGGCGCGGAAAATTTCGTTAAGCGTCTGCTGATCAAACTGTTGGGACTCGATGACTCCTGCGAGTTTTCTCATTATTCCTCCTGATCAGGATGTGTAACCCTCAAAAGGGATTAAGCGGGGCCTAATATTAAAGGTTATTTGAAAAAGTCTACTATCCGGCTGCGCTGTATGTCAAATGACAGGAAGAATCGTGACCGGAAAAGGTCCGGGAGTCTAACGGCGCATATCTTCGGGGTTTTAATCCTCAATGTTTTCCGGATCATAAAGGCAGATGCAATTGCGTCCATCCCTTTTGGCCTTATAAAGCGCAGCGTCTGCTGCCATGATCAGCTGATCCAGGGTTTCATTTTTGTGCGCTATTTTCAGACCGATACTGACGGTAATCCTGATATCGCCGGCCTGGGTGGGTATTGGGTTATATGCAACAGTAAGGCGCATACGCTCAAAAACGTTGGGGGCGTCGCTCTCTTTGACCCCCGAGGAGATTACCAGAAACTCTTCTCCGCCGAAACGTCCGAAATGATCGTAGTCCCGCAAGCAGTTCTGGACAAGATGCACAAGTCCGCAAATAGCCTCATCTCCGACCGCATGGCCATAAGTGTCGTTTATTTTTTTGAAGTGGTCGATATCCAATATACCTATGACAAGGCCGTCATGGCGGCGGCGTTCCCTGCAAAGTTCACGGGACAATTCGGCTTCGATGGCCCGGCGGTTAAGTATTCCGGTCAGATAGTCGTGCATGGCTTCGTAAGCCAGCGCGTTTCGCGTTTCCATTAATTCGCGCTGCAATTCGATCATCCGGCAGCCTACCTCAACCCGGGCGCGGAGCTCTCCGTGATCAAAGGGTTTGGCAAGGTAGTCGTTGGCTCCGGTGTTAAGTCCTGTGACAATATCGGCCTTATCTCCCTTTGAGGTGACTATTATAAGGTAGGTTGGTCTGCGGGATTGCAGGGAGCGGACCCGGCGCACGACTTCCAGCCCGTCAAGCTTCGGCATCATCCAGTCGAGAATGGCAAGATCGGGCGCGTCGGGTTTCTGCAATTCTTTCCACGCATCGGAGCCGTTGACGGTCTCTACAACCTCATGCCCGATATTTCTCAACACCCCGGCAAGCATGGTGCGGGATGTGAGAGAATCGTCAGCAATCAGTATGCGCACGGTTATCCTCCATGTGACGATATTAAATTAAGCATGCTTAGTTTTTCAAGTCCTTAGCATTCTCGATAGCATTATCGGCTAACTTCTAATTAATGCAACTATATATAAAGTATAGCTCAAAAAATAAAGTTAATCATTAGAAATAAATAGTTTTTTAAAACAAAGTGATCGGCATCACAGACATTTCTGTCCTGTTCGGCCAAATTAGAAAAATTATATCGTTGATGCGGATAAAGAGAAAGCGACTGATATAATTGACTGTAAAAGGGAACGCGGCAAGCTGCTCAGCTCCTCCGATACGTCACATCCATGATGTCTGTATGAGGAAAGATGATCTACATCTTCTCCGGAGCCCTGACGCCCAATATCTTTAACCCGCTTTGCAGAACGATCATGATCGCCCTGCAGAGAGCCAGACGGGCCGATGTAAGCGGAGCATCTTCGGTAATGATCCTGAATTTGTGATAATAGGTGTGGAAGAGACCTGCCAGTTCCTGCAGATAGAAAGTGATCCTGTGCGGTTCAAGGGCCAGCGCGGCCCCTTTCAGTATCATCGGGTAGAGCAGCAGTTTCTTCACGATCCGCATCTCTTCATCATTAAACAAGTTGCCGTTAAAATCAAAAGATGGCTGATCGCCGGCCGCTGATTGCTGATTGCCGTCAGCCAGTTCCGCCGCCTTGCTGAATATGCTGTTTATCCTTGCGTGCGCATACTGCACATAGAAGACCGGATTTTCGCTCGACTGGGCCTTTGCGACCTCGATGTCTATATCGAGATGACTGTCAAAGCGCCGGGTGAGAAACAGGAATTTCGTGGTGTCAGGGCCGATATCGTCCATGACTTCCCTTAGTGTTATGAATTCGCCGCTGCGTTTCGACATCTGCACTGGCTGTCCGCCTTTAAGCAGCGACACCATCTGAACGAGCAAAACCTTCAGGCTGTCGGCAGGCAGGCCGAGCGCCTGAATGACCGCCTGCATCCTCGGTATATATCCGTGATGGTCGGCGCCCCATATATCCACCAACTCGTCAAAACCCCGGAGTATCTTGTTTCTGTGATAGGCGATGTCAGGGGCAAAATATGTGTATTCACCGTCATGCTTGATTATCACCCTGTCCTTGTCGTCTCCGAAAGATGTTGATCTGAACCATGTGGCCCCGTCCTGATCAAATATATAATCGCGCTCGCGCAGATCCTCTATCGCCTTTGAAACTTCTCCCTTGCTGTAAAGTTCGCGTTCGCTCTGCCAGGTGTCGAATATAACGCCGAAGTCTTCAAGGTCTATTTTTATTTCATCGAGCATTTTTTTATAGGCGAAATCGATGAAGACGACCGAAACTTCTTCAAATTGTTTTTCCGCATACGCAGAACCGTGAATATCCTTAAACTCTGCAGCGAGGTCATCAACGTAGTATCCGTGATACCCGTCTTCCGGGAACGGGAAGTCGACTCCGCATAAGGCCTTATATTTTGCGAATACGGACAGGCCGAGCAACCGCACCTGTTTGCCCGCGTCATTGATATAGAATTCTTTTTCGATATTGAACCCTGTCTCTTTAAGGAGATTCGCCAGAGCTGCGCCTACCGCCGCGCCCCGGCCGTGGCCGAGATGCAGAGGGCCGGTGGGATTTGCGCTCACGAATTCGATTTGTATCCGTTTACCCTTACCCACATCTTCAGTGAGAAAGGAGTCGCTTTTGCTGATGAGTCTGTTCAGTTGCTCACACAGAAACTTGCGAGAAAACGCAAAGTTGATAAACCCCGGACCGGCGATCTCTATCCTGTCAAAAATATCCTTCTGTTCAATAAGCCCGATCAGTTCCTCCGCTATCCTGCGAGGCGCCTTCTTCAGGGACTTCGCAAGCCCCATTGCCACGGGTGTAGCAAGATCGCCGAAGCCTTCTTCTTTTGGTATCTCGATATCGACTGCCAGATTGGCGGACGGGAGGAGCTTTCCGCCCGCTTTTGCGAGTATTTCACGAAGCGTTCTTTCCATAACCGTTAAGTTTATGGAATCAAACTAGGCATTGTCAATAATCCTTATTTTTGGGCAGGGTAAAGAAAAAAGAGCTGCCTTGCGCAGGAACGCTTTCAACCCAGATTTTGCCTCCATGCGCTTCAACGATAGTCTTTGATATGAAGAGTCCGAGGCCTGAGCCCTTGCCGTCCTTGCTGGCCCTGTAGAAGGCATCGAATATAAAAGGCATGTGATCCCCGGATATACCTGAACCGCTGTCTTTGATTGCTATCAGATAATGATCGTTCATGTCTGTTACCGACACCGTGACCGCTCCGCCCGGATGTGAATATTTTACGGCATTGTCGAGCAGGTTGGAGATGACCCTGTTTATCATGGAACGGTCTCCGGTAATATCAAGGGCCGAGTTTTCAGGCATGTCTATTGATATCGATACAGCGTTCCTGTCGGCTAAAATGCCTTCACTTTCGACGAGTTCGGACAATGCAGCTCTCAGGCTGAAAGTGGAATAAGCCGGCATATACTGTTTTGCTTCGAAGCGGGAGAATTGCAGGAAGTCCATGATGAGTTCGTGCAGCCTTTCAAGCTCGTCTTCGATCATAAAGCAATATTCCCGCTGTTCCGCAGTCAAGTCTCCTGCCTTGCCTGCAAGCAGGCGGGATAGAAATCCGCTCGCAATTACAACCGGATTTTTCATGTCATGAGCGAACATCGAAAGGATATTCTTGCGTTCCCGCTCTTTCTTTTTCTGGACCGAGATGTCCCTGAAGAGTTCGACTCCTCCCATGAAAGAACCGTCATCATCATAAAGAGGGAAAAGGGTGGCTGCAATAGTTATGATTTCACCATTTTTTTTCTTCAGCGGAGCTTCCACGGATTCAATTTCACCGCTCTGCTGAAAGACTGTCTGTGTGCCCCGGCAATCGCAATCGGAGGATGCGCATCCAAAGAGCTCGACATGATGCCTGCCGATGACATCCTTTTTTGAATAAGCGCTGATTTCTTCTGCGGTGCGATTGAACTCGACGATTATCCCTTTGCCGTCAACGAGCAGAAAACCATGAGGAAGATTTTCTATAATTATTTCGAGGATCTTTTGCCTGATCATTTTTGAAGCGACCTCCTTTACTACATTGTACTAATAAGATGGCCGGATTAAAAAATGTGTGATATAATTAAAAGATTGTTTAGATATCACATGACCTGATTTAGAGGGATTTTATGGCTTTATGAGCGAAGGAGGGTTAAATGGCTGATGAGCATACTTTTGATATAACCTGCGAAGTGGATATGCAGGAGGTTTTGAACGCTGTAACCCAGGCGACGAAGGAGATAGGCCAGCGGTTTGATTTCAAGGGCAGCAAGAGTTCCATCGAACTCGACAAGGTCAAACATATTATCACCCTTATTTCCGATGATGAATTTAAACTTAAAAGCGTAATCGACATATTGCAGTCCAAACTCATTAAGAGGGGTGTGGCCCTTAAGGCGCTGACTTACGAAAAGATAGAGCAGGCTGCCGGAAATACCGTAAGGCAGATTATTACGCTTCAGCAGGGCATACCGCAGGAAAAGGCAAAAGAGATAGTCAAGATGATAAAAGATACCAAGCTGAAGGTCCAGTCGGAGATACAGAAAGATCAGGTCAGGGTGCGGGCCAAAAAGATCGACGATCTTCAGGACATCATGAAAATGTTAAAGGATAAGGACCTGGATATTCATCTCCAGTTCAGCAATTACAGATAATTCGGCAGGGGAGGGTATTAATGATAAAGAGAACGCTGGTCAGATCCATCTACAGCAAAACCCTGGTCACATGTTATGAAAGCGGCGGCAAATTATATGTCGCCAATCAGCATGGCGATTTCGATGTGTTCCAGGGAGAATATAAACAGGACAACAGGACAGGCACCTTAAAGGCCGATTCTACCGAGATGAAAGCAATCCTTTCTGAATACAAGAAACAGGGCGGCCGGTAAGGTCATGTTCTAAGTGGCAGGGCGGTTTCTCCCGGCTTTACAGTCCGATTGTATCTCATTTTGGCGGCGATAACGGCGAGATGAGATGTTATTCCTTTGCGTTTTGCCTCGAAGTGTGAAATTTTGCTTTTATTTTCCTATAATTATCAATAGTGATCTTCTCAGCTGTATGTACCTGTTTGCATTTTCTACTATCAAAGTATACCCTATTCTGAGAATCCAATTATATGTCGATATCCGGGAGGCAGGGTGAAAGCGAAGACTGTCAGGGAAACGAGTGTTACCATGGTGCAGGTTATGATGCCGCAGGATGCGAATCCTGCAGGCAATGTGCATGGCGGCAATATCATGAAGCTTATAGACACTGCCGCTGGAGTGGTTGCGGGACGGCATGCGCGGCGCAATGCTGTGACCGCTTCGATCGATAAACTGGAATTTCACAACCCGGTTTTTATCGGTGACGTGCTCTTTCTGAAAGCGTCGATAAATATGGCCGGCAATACCTCCATGGAAATAGGTGTGCGGGCAGAGGCTGAAAATTCCATAACAGGTGAAGTCAGGCATACGGCGTCCGCATATCTGACTTTTGTTGCACTGAATGAAGCCGGCAAGCCGGCGGGTGTTCCCGGCCTTATTCCCGAAACTGATGAGGAGAAGCGCAGGAACAGGGAAGCCATGGCCAGAAAAAAAGCGAGGCTCGAACTGAAGGACAGACAGGGCAAATGAAGTAAAGAGGCCTATACGGTGGCCACTCCGATTGATCTCAATCTTGCTATCCGCTTTCTGATGGGCGGATGGGTCGCAAACCAGCCCTCATCCTCTTCGAGGTCTGCGGCTGAAGGTGAGGCAATACATAGCATGGCGCTGGCAGGTCTGACTAGCTGGGTTGGGGCTTCGGCCCGGGCTATTTTTTCCAAAGCCTTGGCAAGGGCTTCAGGATTGCGGGTAAACTGGGCTGAAGACGCGTCCGCCAGATATTCCCTCTCCCGGCTGATCATCAGGGTCATTAAATGGGTTACTATGGGAGCCAGGAGCGCGGAAACAAGCCATAATACAAATATGATAATGCCGAGCTTTGAGTCGCTGCTGTCGCTGTCCCTGTCGCCGATCCCGATACCGAAAAAGCGGAACCTGGAAACGAATTCCGATATCATCGCCGCAGCTCCCACAAGCACTATCATGGCTGTCATCAGCCGGGTGTCGTCATTTTTAAGATGAGCGATCTCGTGAGCTACGACTGCCTGGAGTTCTTCGCGTGTCAGCGCTTTGATCAGGCCCTGCGTAACGGCGATATGATAATCGCCGTCTTTCAATCCGGTGGCTAGCGCATTGGGATCATCATCAGGTATGATCCAGACCTTTGGCGGGGCAAGCCCCGATGCAATACACATCTCTTCCACTATATTTATGAGTGTCTGTTCCGCCTTGCTGTTTTGCTTTTCAGCGGGTTTCGCCATCATGGTCTTGAGCACATTTTCAGAAGCATTACGCATGCTCCACCAGGCGATAAGCGTTCCGGTCAGGCCGACTATAACTGTAAATATTGGATAGAATGGTTTACTCTTTTTGACCGGCGCGTATTTCTCCGAATATCCGTTCGGTGGATATGTCCCGCTTGTGCGCTGGTATCTGTTTTCGTATTTCGGCGACGATCCCCCGCTCATGAGATAGATCGAAAGATCGAGTCCAAGTCCGAGCCAGATAAAGAAGAGCACAAAGCATACGACTATAATCTTTGTCTTTCTCCGGTTCTTTGCCTGGAGATCGAAGATCGTGGCCATTGCCCGCCGGATTATTTCAGCGACAAATCAACTGTCGGGACCGCTTTGTCGGCTTCTTCGGTAATCTCCCAAAGCTCTGCCTTTGTTGCCCCGGCCAGCCCGGCGACGAGAAGCATGGGGAACTGACTCTGCGAGATATTATATGTCGTGGCAGTGTCGTTGTATCCCTGACGGGCAAAGGAAACCTTGTTTTCGGTCGATGTCAGCTCTTCCTGCAGCTGCCCGACATTGGTGGTGGCTTTCAGATCGGGATAAGCTTCGACCAAAGCGAACAGCCGGCCAAGAGCCGAGGTGAGGACTCCTTCAGCCGCAGCAACCTTTGACATTGTTTCGGGCGCGGCTCCGGCCGAGGCAGTGACGGCGGAGTTTCTTGCCGTGACCACCGCTTCGAGAGTGTCCTTCTCGAACTGCATCGCGCCTTTTACTGCATTTATCAGGTTGGGTATCAGATCGTGTCTTCTCTTGAGCTGGACGTCGATCTGTTTAAAGGCGTTCAGGGTCTGACCCTTAAGCGCGATAAGGCGGTTGTAGGCCGATATGATCCAAAATATGAGGGCTACAACGATGACCAGGGAAATGATCAAAAATATCATTATCGATAATCCTCCATGCAGGTTTCTATTGTCTGTCAACCCCGTAAAGCAGCGGTAAAACCGCTATCCTGAATATTATCATAAAATGGGTTAATACGGCACAAAATAAATCCGGGGAGACATATAGAATATAGACAAGTCATAAAGGACAAGCCGGGAGAGATGGTTCTGGGCGACACGATAAAACGCAAATTTATATATGTGTTAACCGGTTTTCTGCAAAAGCTGGGCTATGCGCGCATGCCGGTTTTCTATCGCCAGAGTCAGGGCCGTGTGACCGTCTTTTGTCTTGAGATGCGTATCGGCGCCTTGTGACAGAAGCACATCGACAACCCTGTCATGACCATTCATGGCAGCCCGAATCAACGGAGTATAGCCGTCGAACTCCCTGTGATCCATGTTGGCTCCATGGTCTAAAAGCAGCTTGACTATNAAGTCGTTTCCTTTTTTTGCGGCATTGCATAGGGCCGATGCGCCCCAGGAATTGGAGGCGTTTACATCTGCTCCGTTTGAGATCAGGAGTTTGACTATCTCTTCATTAAGGCTGAGCATCAATGGTGTATTGCCCCCTTCGTCGCAAGCGTTGACATCGGCTTTATTTGAGATGAGGAATTTGGCTGCTTCAAGACGGCCTTTCCATGAGGCAAGCATCAGAGGAGTTTGCCTCTGGTCGTCACGCATATCGACAGCGAAGCCTGAGTCCAGAAAGGTCTTTATTTCTTCAACGCTGTCGCCGTCGCTGACAGCATCCATCAGGTTTTTTTTAGTAAAAGTAAAAAGACATGCGGCTTTCATCTGATATGTTATACTGACTAGGGCTTTGCCCAATATAACAGAGTGATACAGATTGTTTTTATGCCCCAGACCCCAAAATCCTGTGCTTCCCTGCCTTGCAAGCCGGATTTCTTTAATATTTTCATGTTCGCCGATTTTATTTTTTACCAGGAACAGGGCGTCTTCCTTGTTGGAGGCCGTAATATCTATTATTTGTTCGCGGGCCGGTCGGAGTTCTTTACGGCAGATAATAGACGCATCAATGGGAATCTGTTTTTGCAGTTCGGAAAAGGCCTTGTCTGTAGTAAGATCTTCGCATTCAACTGTCACCGGCAGCCCAAAGTTGACGGTCTTTTCTGAAGATATCTTAAACCCTTTGACAAGACGGGCCTTTGCCTTATTTCTCGCTTCTTCAATAGTGCCGGCTTCTATCAACAACTCATTTTCCATATCACATTCCTTATAAAACCGGGATTGCGACTATTAGCGCTGGTAAAAGCGTCCATGTCTTCCTGATAAAATCATATCAATTTAGAGGGTATATATCAACAGTTAACAACACTAATGACAAATCCCGGTTTATGATAGAATATTAGGCAATGAACAACTGTATAGTCACAATCTCAAAGGTAATCTCAACAGTCTTTTTTATAGGCTATATCCCGTTGGCTCCCGGCACCTTCGGGACGCTTGCGGCGCTGCTGTTTATCTGGCTTATTCAGCCGTCCCTGCTATGGCAGGTAATCATATTGGCGGCTGTTCTTGTCATGGGCACAATAACGTCGGGAATCACTGAAAAGGCGCTGGGCCAGAAAGACTGCCAGCATATCGTGATCGATGAGTTTGCGGGATATCTGTGTTCGATCATTTTTTTGCCGCTGACGCCCTTTTATATGATCGCTGCATTTGTATTATTCCGCATTTTAGATATATTAAAACCGCCGCCGGTATGCCTGTTTGAAAAAATAGACGGCGGCGCAGGGATTATGCTCGATGATGTCGCTGCCGGGATTATTTCAAATATTATGCTGCAAATATTATTGGCTCTTAATTTAGTGTGAGTTGGGAAAGAAGGACCCGGTTATCGTGAGATGCTTTGTAGCAATAGATATTCCACAGGAAATTAAATCTGCGATCAGCGGCATCATCCGCAAAATCGGGCGTGTCGAAGGCATAAGATGGGTATCTGAATCCAACATGCATCTGACGCTGAAATTTCTTGGCGAAGTTGGGGACACTCTTGTCCCTGATATTGAGAAGAGGCTGCGCGCGGTGGGCGCGCGTCATCGTTTTTCTTCAACCGGCATTCGCGGAACAGGCGCATTCCCCAACCTCAAAAGACCGAATGTCCTGTGGGTCGGCCTTGATAGGTCGGAACCGCTCGAAGCTCTCGCCCATGATATAGAGTCGGAGCTTGCGGAACTCGGTTTTGCCGGGGAGAACAGGCCGTTTTCCCCGCATCTGACTATAGGAAGGGTCAGGGATCTGAGGGGCATCGAACCTGCCCTGAGAGAGTTATCTACATATAAGGACACCTTTTTTGGTACTATAGAAGTTGGTGAAATACTGCTTATGAAAAGCGTCCTGAAACCTTCGGGCGCCGAATATTCAAAAGAGGCGGTTATCAGGCTTACTAAAGAGTGATATAAAAGGAGGCTTACATGGAGAAGGACAAGGACAAGCTCAAGGCCCTCGAAATGGCTATATCCCAGATTGAGAGGAGCTTCGGTAAAGGCTCTATCATGAAGCTCGGCTCTGCCACCGGCGAGGTCGTTCCGGCCATACCGACAGGTTCGCTCAATCTTGATATTGCAACGGGTATCGGCGGGTGGCCGAGAGGGCGGGTTATTGAGATATACGGACCGGAATCTTCCGGGAAGACCACGCTTGCGCTTAACGCTATTGCCCAAGTCCAGAAGCAGGGAGGCACTGCGGCGTTCATCGACGCGGAACATGCCCTTGATGTGGGCTATGCAGCGAGGATCGGCGTCAATATCGATGAACTTCTTGTGTCGCAGCCCGACACCGGCGAACAGGCTCTCGAAGTTTCGGAAACTCTTGTCAGAAGCGGCGCGGTGGACCTGGTAGTCGTCGACTCGGTTGCAGCCCTTGTGCCCAAGGCCGAGATCGAGGGCGAGATGGGCGACGCGCATATGGGTCTTCAGGCGAGGTTGATGAGTCAGGCGCTCAGAAAGCTTACTGCGGCCATATCGAAATCGATGACAACGGTCATCTTCATCAATCAGATCAGGATGAAGATCGGCGTCATGTTCGGGAATCCGGAAACCACTACAGGCGGAAACGCCCTGAAATTTTACGCCTCAATGCGCATCGATATCAGAAGGATCGACAGCCTCAAGGACGGGCAGGAGGCGATAGGGAACAGGGTGCGCGTCAAAGTAGTAAAGAACAAGATGGCCCCCCCGTTCAGGCAGGCCGAGTTTGATATCTATTTCAATGAAGGCATATCGAGGGTCGGCGAGATCATTGACCTCGGGGTTGATAAGAATGTGATCGAAAAGTCGGGAGCCTGGTATAGTTATGCCGGAAACAGGATAGGACAGGGGCGCGAAAATGTGAGGGAATATCTGAAGAATAATCCCGAGATTGCCAGGGAGATCGAAGATAAAATACTTGGGGGTGGAGCTGCTGCCGCATCTGTTGAAGCGCCTCCTGTAAAGGGCTCCGGGAAAAAACAGGTAAGTGAAGAATAGCGACGGAGACAGTTTTGAAAAGGCCCGTCAATATGCCTTTTTGCTTCTGAGATATCGGGACAGGAGCGAAAAGGAGATCGTACAGAGGTTGCAGAAAAAGGGCTTTAGTGAAGAGATTGGCTGCAGGGTCAGGGATTATTTAAAAGATTCCGGATTCATAGATGACGCAAAGTTTGCCGCTGCCCTGAAGCGGACAGGCATTGAACAGAAAAGCCTAGGCAGGGTCGGAGTATTCAGATACCTGGTATCGAAAGGCATTCCGGCGGAAATGGCGGTAGAAGTCGCAGGAGAAGACTCCGATTATGAAGTTTCCGCTTCCGCGCTTGTTATACGGAAGATGAAGCAGTATGCCGGTCTGGATGACGAGGTTGTGAAGAGAAGGCTTTGGGCGACACTGGCGCGCAAAGGCTATTCTTCGGAAGTGATCAAGCGGGCTTTGAGAAGCTATTATGATACAGAAGAGTTCTGCTCATAGCTCGTGATAAAATATCAGCCCCCCATTTTTTTTATATTGCCGGGCCGGGGGTAATGCAAAAGAGAGGATATATGAAAGGTTCAGATATCAGAAGCGCTTTTCTTGATTATTTTAAGTCCAAAGGGCACGAGGTGGTTGCAAGCTCGTCCCTCATACCGAAAAAAGATCCAACATTGCTGTTTACCAATGCAGGCATGGTGCAGTTCAAATCCATCTTCCAGGGTGAAGAAAGACGGGACTATACCCGCGCAACCACATCCCAGAAGTGCATGAGGGCCGGGGGCAAGCACAGCGACATCGAAAATGTCGGGCATACCGCCCGCCACCATACCTTTTTTGAGATGCTCGGAAATTTTTCATTCGGTGATTATTTCAAGAGGGACGCCATACTCTTTGCCTGGGGGCTGCTCGTAGATCAATTAGGTCTGCCAAAGGACAAATTATGGGCTACGGTATATCAGGACGACGATGAAGCCGCGCAACTCTGGCCTGAATTGACAGACATTCCGAAAGAGAGAGTTATCAGGCTGGGAGCAAAGGACAATTTCTGGCGGATGGGAGACACTGGCCCCTGCGGTCCATGCTCCGAGATCATTATCGATCAGGGTCCTGAAATCGGCTGCGGCAAACCGGACTGCAAGGTCGGCTGCGATTGCGACCGTTATCTCGAGCTCTGGAACCTAGTGTTCATGCAGTTCGACCGTGACGACGCCGGAAAGCTCACGCCGCTGCCGAAACCGAGTATTGACACAGGCATGGGACTTGAGCGCATAGCGGCGGTTATGCAGGGCAAAAAGAATAACTACGACACCGATCTCTTTGCGCCGATAATCGGGGCGATAAGTTCCATGTCCGGCGTTGCATACGGCAAGTCGCCCGATACGGATATCTCGCTAAGGGTCATAGCCGATCATCTCAGGTCTATATCGTTCCTGCTTGCCGACGGGCTTATCCCGTCCAACGAAGGCAGGGGATATGTCCTGCGGCGTATTATCAGGCGGGCTTCGCGCCATGCGCGGCTGCTCGGACTTGAAGGGGCGGCCCTGTCGAAGCTTATGGGTTCCGTATCTGGGGTTATGGGGGATATATATCCCGAACTTACCAAAGATGCCGAAAGCTCTTCAAAGGCCCTTATGTTTGAAGAAGAGCGCTTTACCAGGACGCTCGATCAGGGCATGAGGCTGCTCGATGATGTTATGGCAACGCTGAAACAGAGCGGTGAAAAGATCATTCCCGGAGGAGAGATATTCAAACTTTATGACACATTCGGATTTCCCCTGGATCTTTCGAGGGACATTGCTTTGGACAATCATCTCAGGATCGATGAGGACGGTTTTAACCGCGAGATGCAACTCCAACGCGAGAGGGCCAGGGCTTCATGGGTCGGCGAGGAAGAAGCGATTGCGTCGATCTACAAGGAACTCAAGTCGGAGATAGGAGACACCTTATTTAGCGGATACGAAACTCTGGAGGATGACTGTACTGTAAAGGCGATCATTAAAGACCGGCAGATTGTGACTGAGGCCGTTGCAGGAGACGAGGTGGAGCTCTTTCTCGACAAGACACCTTTTTACGGCGAGTCGGGCGGACAGATTGGAGATATCGGGATTATTTTCAGCGGGACTTTTGGCGCGCGTGTAACGAACACATTGAAAGAGGCGGGGCTTCATGCCCATGTGGCGACGATCAGCAGAGGAAGCGTCAAGGTTTGGGACAAGGTAAAGTGTGTTGTGGATAAGGAGGCGAGAATGGCTACCGCCCGGAATCATACCGCAACTCATCTTCTCCATGCCGCATTAAGGACTGTGTTGGGAGAGCATGTGAAGCAGGCGGGCTCATATGTGTCGACTGAAAGGATTCGTTTCGACTTCTCGCATTTCTATCAGGTGGACAAGAAAGAACTCAATGAGATCGAGGACCTGGTGAATGCGGAGATCATTGAAAACAAGACCTTGGATACCGAGGTTAAAGATATTCAGGAAGCTCTGAAGTCCAGTGTTATGGCGCTGTTTGGGGAAAAATATGGGGACCGGGTGAGGGTCGTCAGGGTGCCGGGATTCAGCTCTGAACTTTGCGGCGGCACGCACTGCAGGACCACGGGAGATATCGGTTCTTTTGTCGTCATTTCCGAGGGCAGTGTCGCTTCCGGTATAAGAAGGATAGAGGCCTTTACAGGGAAGGCGGCCTTTGAATATTTGCGTCAGAAGCGGGACGATCTGAAAAAGATAGCCGAACTCCTGAAGGCCGATGATCCGGTTGAGAGGGTCGAAAAGGTAATGGCGGATATGAAGGATAAGGACAAGGAGATAGAGGCTCTTAAAGGAAAACTTTCATCTCACAGCTCTGCGTCTCTGCTGGATCAGGTCAGGGATATTGATGGGACCAAGGCGCTTGCCTGCCGTGTCGACAATCTCGAACAGAAAGACCTGCGGGTGTTGGCAGACAATATCAGGGACAGGATCGGATCAGGCATTGTTGTGATTGCATCGGTAAAAGAGGGACAGGCCGCCATCCTTTCCATGGTGACAAAAGATCTGACGAAACAGTTCAATGCCGGTGACATATTGAAGAAGGTCGCCGCGCTCTGCGACGGCAGGGGAGGCGGCAAGCCTGATATGGCGCAGGGCGGAACAAAAGAGCTTGATAAACTCGACGCGGCGCTTGAAGCGGTTTATTCGATAATAAAGAAATAGCCGGTTTTTCACAACCAGGCTCGGAATAGTGTTGTCATGGTGTTCCGAGCCGGTGAATCCGTTATCCGTTCACCCGCCGATATCGGATATCAGCGCAATTTTTAACCCGGAAATGTCATTAGAGACTGAAATAACCTTCATGGGTAGCCATCTTTTGTCTCGCCAAAACTGCGCAGGTTGTCACTCATATATGATCAACGGATAAACGTATGATATTGCTTTCTCAAATCGGGTATGGTATCCCTGCGCCGAGACTTCTATATGTCTCCCCATGAAGGTTATTTCAGCCCAACTCTTTTGGGATTATTACTTTAATCGAAGCTCCGGTATTTTTACCGCCATTTATCCGCACTTCGCCATTCCAGATATGCACACGCTCACGCATGCCAAGCAGGCCAAAAGAATTAGATTTATTGAGTTGTTCTTTGGAAATACCGGTTCCGTTATCACTGATATCGAGAGTTATAGCGGCAGCCTGATCAGTCAGCTTCACCATAACCTTTGTCGCTTCCGAATGCTTGATCACATTGGTCAAAGCCTCCTGGAATATCCGGAAGAGGGCCGTCGCGCGATCTATGTCCACATCGATACTGTCTTGAGGTAAATCAACCGCGCAGGCAATCCCGGTCCTGCGCTGGAACTCTTCCGCCTGCCACTCCAGGGCGGCTTCGATCCCGAGATGGTCCAGGAGCCCGGGTCTCAGTTCGTTGCATATCCTCTTGACGGAACTGATAGAATCCATAACAAGGTCACGGTCGGACTCTATTTTATCGCGGATTTTATTCTGGTCATCAGTGAGCGCGTCACGTATATATTCCAGATCGAATTTTAACAAGGTCAGTATCTGACCAAGCTCGTCATGAATTTCACGGGCTATTTTGAGTCTTTCCTCTTCTCTCACAGATTGCAAATGAGCCGCCAAACTTCTCATCTGTTTATGTGATTTCTCAAGCTCCTCAACGGCGCGTCTGCGCCCGGAACGTTCGCTCGCTTCTTTTAGCGCACGCTTGACCGAAGGTCCGAGCCGGTACAGTCTGTCTTTCAGAACATAATCGGTCGCTCCGCTCTTTAGAGTTTCTATAGCAAGTTCTTCGCCCATTTTCCCTGATACGAAAATGAAAGGCACATCCGGATGCCTGGATGTCGACACGGCGAGCGCAGACAAACCATCAAATCCGGGCAGTGAATAATCGGAAAGTATTATATCAAAAGATCCGTTTTCTACGGCCTGCATATAGTCGGAGCGGGACCCGACGAGGACGATTTCAGAGGGAATGCCTTCTTGATCAAGAGCCGCTTTAATAAGGTCCGCATCGAAGGGATCGTCTTCCAGATGAAGGATTTTTATGACAGGCGTTGTTACTGTTTTCCTGGGCATATAGTCCGGCTAGCTAGTCCGCGACCGGCGGAGGCTCGTTGATAATGGCCCAGAAGGCGCCTGTTAATTTAACGGCGTCTACGAATTGATGAAAATCCAGAGGTTTTACGACGTATCCGTTGGTCCCGATACGGTATCCCTCTATAATGTCCCTCTCTTCGCGGGAAGATGTCAGTATCACAACAGGCACGCGAAGCAGTTTTTCATCACTTCTCATATACTTCAGCACCTCGAGTCCTCCCACTTTCGGCAGTTTGAGATCAAGCAGGACTACCGCAGGATTGCCGTCAGACCTGCCCGCATATTTCCCGGCGCAGTTCAGATAATCAAGGGCTTCTTCTCCGTCGCGCGCGACAACTATATTGTTTGCGACATTATTCGATGAGAGTCCAGCCATGATAAGTTCAACATCGTTTGCGTCATCTTCAACAAGTAGAATATTTTTCATAACCCTCATACCTGTTCCCCTGGATTTTTTGGAAGAGTGAAATAAAACGAGGCGCCATGCTCTTCATTGCCCTCGGCCCAGGTCTTTCCTCCGTGCCGCGAGATAATCCGCTGAACATTGGCAAGGCCTATTCCCGTGCCTTCAAATGCCTCCTGGGTGTGCAGGCGCTGGAACACTCCAAAGAGTTTGTCGGCATATTTCATGTTAAACCCGACACCGTTGTCCCTGACATGAAAAACATACTCGGCTCCTTCTTCTTTATAACCTATTTCAATCTCGGCAACAGAGCGTGTACGCGTAAATTTTACAGCATTGGATATGAGATTAACAAGAGCAAGACTAAACATCGAAGGATCGCCATATACTATAGGTAGTTTATCGATCTTCCATGAAATATTGCGGTCTTTTGCGGACGTCATAACTTCATTTACGGAGGTCTTTACCAGTTCATCCATGTTTACCGGTTTACGCCGCATTTCAGATCGCCCCATACGCGAAAAGATCAACAGGTCATCGATCAGTTTTCCCATTTTGTTTGACGCTTCGGATATCACTGTCGTGTAATGACGGGTTGTTTCATCAAGGTTTCCCTTAAATCGGCTTTGCAGCAATTCAATAAAGCCCGACATATGCCTGAGCGGCGCGCGAAGATCATGCGAAACCGAATAGCTGAAGCTCTCCAGCTCTTTATTGGCCAATTCAAGGTCGGCAGTGCGTTCAGATACCCTGCGTTCCAGTTCTTCATTTATTTTTCTCAGCGCCTCTTCGGCCTCAATTCGCTTTTTTTCATTTTCCATTGCGTCTAACGCAAAAGAAATATCTTCTGTCATTGATGAGAGAAGATTTATCTCTTCCCCGGTAAAAAAACGGGGCAGATGAGAGTAAATCGTCAAAGCCCCGACTACCTTACCTGTAATGCGAAGGGGGAATGCGGCCGAGGAGCGGTATCCATGCCGGCGGGCCTTATCCCTCCAGGGAAGCAATTTAGGGTCGTTCTCAAAATCGGCGCATATGATATGCTTTTCTTCGTAAATTGCCCTGCCTGTCGGGCCCTTGCCTGCGGAAGTGTCCGCAGCTACGATTCCGATGTTGTTAAGATATCCCTCCCGGTCCCCGAAGTTGGCAACCGGTTTAACGACAAGCGTGTCCGGATCTTTAATCCCGATCCAGGCCATTTTGAACAAGCCGTATTCAACTGCAATCCGGCATACCCGTTCGTAGAGATCCCGGGGATCGTTAACCCTGACAATTGTTTCATTGACCTTGCTCAGCACCGAATACAGGCGGTTCAGGCGGAACAGTCTGTTTTCCGCATCGATACGTTCGGAAATATCGCGCGCGGCTGCAAATACACCTGTTACTGCTCCATTCTCGTCGCGATAGACCGCGGCATTATACAGGACAGGCGTTAAATGCCCGTCGTGGTGACGGATTTCGAGAGGATAATCCTTGACCGACCCCTCGTTGAACACCTGCAGGTATCCTGCCCGCGCTTTTTCGGGATCGGTAAAATAGCCCGAAAAATCAGTGCCGATGATATCTTCGCGGGAGAGTCCGGTCACTTTTTCGGTGGCAAGATTTATGTCCGTGATTTTCCCCTGGGAATTAATCGTTACCAGTGGATCAAGACTGGCCTCGATAAGGCTTCTATTATAGATCCCTGCCTGCAGCAGAGCCTTCTCCGCCAGTTTGCGTCCGGTTATATCCTGGGCATAATGCACAGATCCGAACAGTTTTCCATCAGGTGTATACAGCGGAGATACTGAAACAAGAAAATCACCACACAAGCTTTCCGCATAAAGCTCGGCTGAATGCGCCCGGCCGTCAGCCAACAATTTGGCGTGAGGGCATATAGCCGGCGGTTCACCGCTGTCATGCACGGCTTTGCAGCAACTGAGGCCTTTTGCCTCAGATCTTGAAACCCCCAGTTTATCAGCCATTGCCTTGTTGACTTGCAGTATCCTGTGGCATGTATCGACAATCATAATCGGGTCGGTTATGGCATCGAAGGTCCTCTCCCACTCCTCTTTGGCCTTGATTAACCCGACATGGGTCTGTTTGTGATCTTCTATTTCCACTGCAAGCATTTTGTTGATTGATGATAATTCCGCTGTGCGGCCCTGAACGCGAAGTTCTATTTCATGCTCGGCGCGCCTGCGCTCCGCGATTTCATTTTCGAGCTCAACCAGAGATTTGCTCAGTTTTTCGGTCATTGCGTTGAATTCACGGGAGAGGTCCGCGAATTCATCATTACCTTTTATGTTGATCCGGTAATCAAGATTACCCTGTCCTATGGCAGAGGCGCCGTCCCGGAGCAAAGCGATTCTGCCGCTTATAGCGCGGACCATAGTCAGTGAATTGAGCATAGTTACAGCTCCCACGAGCAATAAGAGCAGCAGGATACTGCCGCCGGAAATCCTGAAGGCCGAAAGGAGAATATCATTGGCCGATTCCTGCAGTTTGCCGCCAAGCAGCAGCGCCTCGTAAACTCTCATATCAAGCTGGCTGAGAAGCCTGTTTTCGACTTCCAGGGGAAAGCGGTAACTTGATTCTGCTTTTTGCCGGTTTTCAACAATAGCCCCGAGGAGTTTGACGATTGAATCGTTGTTTTCAGTTAAGGCGCTGATGGTTTTGGTGTCTTCGGGATCTGTGAATATTTTTGCCGCGGATTTGAGCAGATCACCGACTTGTCCGTTCTTGACCACTATTTGTTCCCGCGCTTGTTCATTTCCCGTTCGCATGTAATCAGCGCGCAACACAAACCGCTCAAAGGCGGAAGCAATCATCGCATCGGCAATCCTGTTTGCATCCAGAGCCTTTACTACCATATGAGCTGTAACCAAAAGAGCCGCCACTATGCCGGCAAACGACAGCGCCATGACGGCGGCGCTGATCATCAGTCTCCGTTTGACTGTCATGTTTTTTTACCTTGAGACAAGGGTTGATTTTGGTTTTCCTGCATCATTCACGCCGGCCTCCAGGCGCTTTCACCGCGAACACGGGCATTTTATAGCATATCAAAACAAAAAAGCCGTCCGGTTCAGGAAGGCTTTTCAGCAGCAATCAGTAAGTATATATTATAGCGGTATGCGGCAGAATCATTTTACCTTCACGGTATAATTATTTTTTCTTGGCCGCTTCCCTTATGATGGCCTGGCCGATAACATTTCTCTGAATCTGGTTAGTGCCCTCATAAATCTGGAGGATCTTTGCGTCGCGCATCATTTTCTCAACCGGATATTCCTTCATATAGCCGGAACCGCCCATTACCTGAAGCGCATTGGTTGTGACCCTCATGCCGACATCCGTAGCATAGGTCTTGGCCATGGCGGACTCTCTTGAAACATCCTTGGCGCCGCTGTCGATGAATCTGGCGACATTATAGACGAGAGACCTGGCCGCCTCTATCTCGATAGCCATATCCGCCAGCATGTGCTGGATAGCCTGAAAGCTTATTATCGGGTGTCCGAACTGTTCCCGCTGACGGGCGAATTTGACCGCTTCATCAAAGGCCCCTTGAGCAACTCCGACGCCCTGTGCGCCTACTCCGGTGCGTGACGAATCGAGGGTCTTCATCGCTATGATAAATCCCATGCCTTCTCTGCCGATCATGTTTTCTTTCGGCACCCGGCAGTTGTCGAATATCAGTTCCGTAGTTACGGAAGCCCTTATGCCCATCTTGTTCTCTTTCTTGCCGAAAGTGAATCCGGGCGTGCCCTTTTCAACTATAAAGGCGGACGCGCCCCTGGCGCCTTTTGATCTGTCTGTAATCGCGATAACTGTATAAGTATCGGCTATACTGCCGTTTGTTATCCATTGTTTTGTGCCGTTAATGACATACTCATTGCCGTCTAGATAAGCTGACGTCTGAATACTGCCCGCATCGCTGCCTGCATTTGCTTCAGTAAGGCCGAACGCGCCAAGCTTTTTGCCCGCGGCCACATCAGGAAGGTACTTCATCTTCTGCTCTTCAGTGCCGAACAGTAGTATTGGAAATGATCCGAGAGCATTGGCGGCGTACGATGTGGATATGCCGACGCATGCCCTTGAAAGCTCCTCGACGGTTATACAGAGTTCTAGGCAGCCCTTTCCGAGCCCGCCGTATTGCTCAGGGATGAAGAGCCCGAACATGTCGGACTGCGCAAGCGCCTTTATAACATCCCAGGCGAATTCACCGGTCTCGTCGAGTTCCGCCCGTACAGGCACGATCTTCTCCTCGGCGATCTGCATGGCGAGATCCCTGATCATTAGCTGTTCTTCGGTCAAGAAATAGTCCATGAAACTCTCCTCCTGCTTTCTAATGCATGATGGATAATTCTATCCGCTGATATCAATATTCCCTGCCAGAACATACGGAGTTCCTATGTTACCATAAAAGCGAATATCTCTACCAATCATTACTATATTGCTGAAAAGGTCGAGGATATTCCCGGAAATTACAACCTCTTTTACCGGATAAGTGAAGCTGCCTTTCTCTATCCAGAGTCCCGAAGCTCCCACGGAATAATCGCCTGATATGGGATTCGCGGTATGCATACCCATGGTATCGGTAACATAAATTCCGAGGTCGATCATGCCGGTAAGGCCCGCAATGTCGCGCCTGAAATCATCCGACACCGCTGATATATACAGATTCGTCGGGCCGACGCCCGGTATTCCTGTAAAACCGCCCCGAACAGCGTTTCCGGTAGAGACCGTGTTATCTTTCAGGGACGTGTATGTGTTATGCAGGAATCCCTTCAGTATTCCATTCCCGATCATGATCTTTTCTGTTGTCGGAACGCCTTCTGCGTCAAAAGGTCTGCTGCCAACCTTTCCGTCGAGGAGTCCGCTGTCGATTATATTGATGCGATTGCTTATAACCTGTTCGCCGGTCTTTCCGGCGAGCATAGATTTCTTTTTCTGAACCGCCTCGGAGGAAAGCGCAGATGACAGAATACCCAGAAATTCGGCGACCACCGAAGGATCGAGAAGCGCCCATCCCTTGACCGGTTTTATTTTCTTTCCGCCAAGCAGCTGCGCAGCCCTGATGGAGGCGTTCCTGCCTATTTCTTCAAAGTCGATGTCGGAGAGGAAACGGCTGCTGTCGTATTCCGAGGCCATCTGGCTTTCCGAGCTGTTTTCAGCGACTGTCATGATGCCGGCGGAACATGAAGTCGATGAATATGCTGCGTCGACGCCCTTTGAGTTCAGTATCCTGACACTGCCGCTGCGGAAGGAACTGCCGGCGTTTCGTGTTTTTTTAATACGGTTGTCCTGATCAAACGCCGCCTGTTCAAGCGACAGCGAAAGTCTGATTGCGTCTTTTTCCGATATCGATGCAACTCCAGGGTCGAAAATCTTCACATCTGATCCGGGAGCGCTGCCTGGAAGCGCATTGAACTCATCCGGTTCCGAGAACCGGGCTGATTCAATAGCCTGCGTCGCTACATCATGAATATCTGCCGGATCGGTAGAATATGAAAAACCAAGCCTGCGGTCTTTGAATACTCTCACTGAATAGCCAAAAGAGTCGGACCGTTCAAGATTTTCCACCTTTCTGTCTTTGACCTCGACGTCAAGGCTCTTTGAAGAGCCGACATATACCTCTGCCTCATCGGCCCCATTATTGAGGGCGATATCAAGAAGTTTTTCCGCAAAATTGTTATCCAATGTGTGTGGTCCTCAATCTTCTGTATAGACCGCGAAAGCGGAGTCTGATTCCCATACTGTAACGGCTTTTACTTTTACCGGATAGG
>JGI20214J51650_10000194_pt1 | contig 38226 bp, 30 predicted proteins | sample WetSurMetagenome_FD_51650 | JGI IMG/M metagenome (IMG submission 51650)
TGAGAGCCTCAGTATCTCCTCGGTGTATCTCTGTGCCAGTTCTTCTCTTTTTCCTTTTTCCTCAACTTCAACTTGAACCTCAACCTTAACCTCAGCCTCAACCTCAATCTTTATTTATACTCGTCCCAGCTTTTTATCGCCAGGTCGTCGATGCTCATTTTACAAAATGCAAGTATGAACGCACTTGCAAGTCTGGCGTTGGTAATTAACGGAACATTATAATCCACAGCGCTTCTTCTGATGGTATAATCATTATTAAGTTCTTTATCGCTCAGATCTTTTGGAATATTCACAACAAGATCCACCTCTCTGGATTTAATAAGTTCTATAGTATTTGGTGATTTATTTTCATCAGGCCAGTATGCCACATGTGCTTCAACTCCGGCGTTTTTAAGGAACTGTTGTGTGCCCCTGGTAGCATAGAGCTTATGACCTTTCTCACGCAGAGCTTTGGCGCTGTTTAGCAGTTCAACCTTCGACCTCGCCGGGCCGGTTGAAAGAAGTATGCTCTTTTTAGGAACTCTGTATCCGACGGAGAACATCGCTTTAAGTATGGCTTCATAGAAACCTTCACCAATACACCCCACTTCACCCGTAGATGACATATCAACACCAAGAACAGGGTCGGCTTTGGCAAGACGTGAGAAGCTGAACTGAGGAGCTTTTACTCCAACATAATCGAGATCAAAAATTGATTTTTCCGGTTTATCTGCCGGTAAGCCAAGCATCACCTTGGTAGCAAGTTCTATAAGGTTGGTTTTTAGAACTTTGGAGACAAAAGGCATACTCCGGCTGGCCCGAAGGTTACATTCTATGACTTTTATGTCATTGTCTTTTGCAAGAAATTGAATGTTGAATGGTCCTGTAATATCAAGTTCTTTGGAGATCTGTCGTGAAATACGTTTTATTCTTCTTGACGTTTCAAAATAAATTTTCTGAGCAGGGAATACCATTGTTGCATCGCCCGAATGGACACCTGCAAACTCTACATGTTCACTGATAGCATAAGCTAACATTTCACCATTGCGTGCAACAGCATCAATCTCGATCTCTTTTGCGTTCTCAATAAACTCCGATACCACAACTGGATATTGCTTTGAGACCTGAGCCGCCAGTTTGAGATAATGCGATAATTCNTTTTTATTTGAAACCACATTCATTGCGGCTCCCGATAATACATAAGAAGGTCTGATAAGAACAGGGAAACCAATGCGATCGACAAATTCAAAGATATCCTCGATTGTGGAAAGTTCTTTCCATCGTGGCTGATCAACCTTCAGAATATCCAGCATTGCCGAAAATTTATGCCTGTTTTCCGCTCTGTCGATCGATACCGGAGATGTTCCGAGTACCGGCACATTTTCTTTATAGAGCCTCATAGCCAGGTTATTTGGTATCTGCCCACCCACAGAAACTATAACCCCCCCCGGGTTTTCAAGATCAATAATGTCGAGCACCCTCTCGAAAGTCAGCTCATCAAAGTACAGCCTGTCGCATATGTCGTAATCAGTGCTGACGGTTTCGGGGTTATAATTTATCATAATGGATCTGAATCCCTGTTTCTTTATGGTATCAATTGCATTTACTGAACACCAATCAAACTCAACACTCGATCCAATTCTATATGCCCCTGAACCTAAAACAATTATTGATTTTTTATCATTTTCGCATATAATGTCATGTTCCGAACCGCTATAGGTAAGATACAGGTAATTTGTTACAGCAGGGTATTCTGCAGCCAGGGTATCAATCTGTTTGATATATGGGACTATACCTAAATTTTTACGGTAACTCCTTACTTTCATCAGGTCGTCGTTAATCCTGTCAGACTCCGATTTGAGCACATGCCTGGCAATCTGGAAATCGCTGAACCCATTTACCTTTGAATGAGAGAGTAATTCGCGGGGAATTGAATCAAGATCGTGATATTTACACAGCTCATCTTTTATACTGATAATATTTTTAAGCTTGAAAAGGAACCATTTATCAATTTTTGTCAGTTCATAAATTCTTTCAACCGAAATCCCGGCTTCAAGTGCATCAGCAATAGAGAATATTCTCATATCCGTTGGTTCGGAGAGTTCTTTCTCGATATCTTCAAATCCGAGATTNCGGTTCCCTGTAAAACCGTGCATTCCCTGACCAATCATTCTCAATCCTTTCTGGATAACCTCCTCGAATGTCCGGCCGATTGCCATTACCTCGCCGACACTTTTCATACTGCTGCCTATCAGGTGTGATACGCCTTCGAATTTGTTAAGATCCCACCTTGGTATTTTGCAAACAATATAGTCAAGCGCCGGTTCGAAACACGCAGTTGTATTTTTAGTAACGGAGTTTTTTAGTTCATGAAGCCCATAGCCCATACCAAGTTTTGCAGCAATGAAGGCAAGTGGATAACCTGTTGCTTTTGAAGCAAGGGCACTTGATCTTGACAGACGTGCATTTACCTCAATTACCCTGTAATCTTCCGAATCAGGCGCAAGCGCATATTGCACATTGCATTCTCCAACAATACCGATATGCCTTATAATTCTTATAGAAAGTTCCCTGAGTTTATGATATTCACTGTTTGTCAGAGTCTGTGATGGAGCAACCACAATACTCTCACCAGTATGAATCCCGAGAGGATCGAAATTCTCCATGTTACAAACAGTGATGCAATTGTCATATTTATCCCTTACAACCTCATATTCAACTTCTTTCCATCCTTTAAGCGATTCTTCAACAAGTATCTGATTCGAATAGGAGAATGCCTTTGCCGCCAGTGTCCTAAGCTCATCCGGATTTGAGGCGAACCCGCTACCCTGACCACCCAGTGTATATGCAGCTCTTATAATAATAGGGTACCCGAGTTTGCCTGCTGCTTCAATTGCTTCATTAACCCCTGTTACTGCAATACTGCTTGGTGTTTTAACATCAATTTCATCAAGTTTTTTCACGAAAAGTTCCCTGTCCTCAGTATCCATAATTGCTGTCACAGGAGTTCCCAGAACCTTTACATTATATTTCTCAAATACACCGGATTTGAATAGTTCTGTACCGCAGTTGAGTGCTGTTTGCCCGCCGAATGACAGAAGTATACCATCGGGTCTTTCCCTTGCAATAACCTTTTCAACAAAATATGGAGTAACAGGAAGAAAATAGATCTTGTCGGCCAGTTCTTCAGATGTTTGAACTGTAGCTATATTGGGATTTATCAGAATAGTACTGACATCTTCTTCTTTAAGCGCCTTTAATGCCTGTGAACCGGAATAATCAAACTCCCCGGCTTCACCAATTTTCAATGCTCCTGACCCCAGGATTATTACCTTCTTAACTGCATCTTTCATCATCCGAATTTGTGGGTCAAAAATAATATAATTTTTTAATTTGACTTTGCAAATCTNANAAAATGCATATATTTGCAAAATAATTGCATAAATATGCAAAAAACAAAAAGGCTTTTAGCAATAGAGAGAATTATTTCGGAAGAAAAAATATCCACTCAGGAAGAATTACTTAAAAAACTGAAAGGGAAAGGGATGAGCTGTACCCAGGCTACGCTATCCCGCAATTTAAGGCAATTGGGAGTCGGGCATATCCCTGATGGTACAGGGGGTTACAGGTACTCATTATCTGAAAACAACAGGGTTCAGGAAAAGTCTTCTTTCAAATTGAATATAGTACCTGTAATACAGGATATAGTTGAAGCAAAAGGACTTATGGTTATAAAGACTATTCCAGGAAATGCAAGTAATACTGCATTTTATATTGATGGGGCAGGGAGATATGAAATAGCCGGGACAATAGCAGGTGATGATACAATCCTTATTATACCAAGGGATGGAGTTACAACTCAACAAGTTCATACATGTCTGGAAATCATTCTTCCGGGAATACATGAACAGGTAAAAAAGAAATTAAGTTGAAATAAATGGAAATGAATGAATTAACAAGAAAAGAAAAATTTAAATAATCAAAACAATGAAAGAAAAAGTTGTTCTCGCGTATAGCGGTGGTTTGGATACTTCAGTGATATTAAAATGGTTAATTGAAAAGAATTATGAAGTAATTGCTTTTGTAGCAGATGTGGGTCAGGCTGATGATTTTGAGGCATGCAGAGAAAAAGCTCTGTTACTGGGGGCTTCTAAAGTTATAATTGCAGACCTGAAAAGGGAATTTATTGATGGCTATGTTCTCAAAGCTATAATGGCAAATGCAATATATGAAGACAGGTACCTTCTTGGCACAGCGCTGGCAAGACCTCTAATTGCTAAGAAGCAAATTGAAGTTGCAAAAGCTGAAGGTGCCAATGCTGTTGCTCATGGAGCCACTGGTAAAGGCAACGATCAGGTACGGTTCGAATTATGTTATTATGCCCTTATGCCTGGTGTTAAAGTTATTTCGCCGTGGAAGGACAAAGAATTCCTATCAATTTTTAAAGGAAGGACCGATCTGCTGAAATATGCTTCTGAAAAAAAGATTCCTGTTAAGGCAAGCATAGACAAACCCTACAGTGAGGATGATAACCTGATGCATATCAGTCATGAAGCAGGAATTCTTGAAGATCCGATGTATACGCTTCATAAGAGTATGCTCGAAAAAATGGTTATGCCACAGGATGCTCCGGATAAAGAGACCAGGATAGTAATTCATTTCAAAAACGGGATCCCCGTAAAACTGGTTAACAAAGAAGATGGAACTGTTAAGGAGGATTCTTATGATATGTACGTTTACCTTAATGAAATTGCAGGTAAAAATGGAATTGGCCTGCTCGATATGGTAGAAAACAGATTCGTAGGAATAAAATCGAGAGGTGTTTATGAAACNCCTGCTGCGACAGTATTGCATATAGCTCATAAGGATATTGAAGGGATAGCGATGGACAGAGAGGTAATGAGGTTGGTGAATATGCTTACTCCAAAATTCGCTGAGATTATATATAATGGATTCTGGTTCAGCCCTGAAATGGATTTCCTTATGGCAGCCATAGAAAAGAGCCAGGAACTTATTGATGGCAGTGTTCATCTTTGTTTGTACAAAGGAAATGTACTNATAGAAGGCAGGGAATCGCCATCTTCTCTTTATAATAAAAAACTTTCGAGTATGGATATTGAAGGGGGCTTTGATCAGACTGACAGCAAAGGATTTATCAGGATCAATGCAATCAGACTTATGGCTCACAGGGCTATTGTTGAAGCCAGTCAGAAAAAGTAAGCAGGATACAGGATCTTTTTAACCGCAGAGTACGCAAAGCAGGCGCAAAGAACGCAAAGTGATACAACCTGTTCTTTTCTTTGCGAACTTTGCATAAAGCTTTGCGAACTTTGCGGTTAATGGATTTTTCTTTTTAATTTAAAATATAATTATGAAACTCTGGGAAAAAGGGATTAACCCCGAACCTGCAATTATTGAATTTACAGCAGGCAAAGACAGGAAAACCGATTTGGCTCTGACAAAATGGGACATAATAGGTTCAATGGCGCATGTAATAATGCTTGAGAATGTGGGATTAGTTTCGGAAGAGGAAAAAAACGGCTTACTGAAAGCCCTTCATTCTTTGTTTGTCTGGGATGAAGAAGGCAGCCTGGTTATTGAAAAAGATGTTGAGGACATTCACTCACAAATTGAAAAGGAGATGTCATCAATTCTTGGCACAACAGGAAAAAAAATTCATACCGGGCGATCGAGAAATGATCAGGTTCTGGTTGACATACGTTTATATACAAGAGAAGAAATCGATAAACTTTCAGTTCTTATCCGAAGACTTTTTACCAGGTTACAATCGCTGAGTGAACAGTACAAAGAAGTCCTGATACCTGGTTATACTCACATGCAACCGGCCATGGTGTCTTCATTTGGCTTATGGTTTGGTGCCTATGCTGAATGCCTTGCAGATGATGTTCTGTTGTTAGCCGGAGCAAGAGCTCTTAATAATCAGAATCCTCTGGGTACGGCGGCTGGCTACGGAACAACATTGCCGATAAACAGGAAGCTGACTTCTGAACTGCTTGAATTTGATGATCTCCTCTATAACTCAGCTTACGCAAGCCTGAGCCGTGGCAAGATTGAAATGGCTATTGCCTCAGCTCTTGCCTCTGTGGCACAAACGCTTTCAAGGTTTTCTATGGACATATGTCTCTATATGACTTCTGAATTCAGGTTCATTGATTTCCCCGATGAATATATTACCGGCTCCAGTATAATGCCACAGAAAAGAAATCCGGATGTTTTTGAGCTAATACGGGCAAGGTCCAATGTTCTCCAAACCCTGCCAAACCAGATTGCAATGCTGACCTCTAATCTGCCATCGGGTTATAACCGCGATCTTCAGCTTCTTAAACAGTTGATATTTGATGCTTTCGGGGAATTAAGGGAATGTATTGAAATAATGCTTTTAATGCTTAATAATATTAAGATAAAGAAGAACATAACAGAAAATCCTTTATACAATACAATTTTCAGTACTGAAGAGGTAAACAGGCTGGTAAAGCAGGGTATCCCTTTCAGAGATGCATATAAAGCAGTTTCTGAAATGGTAAAAAATTCGTCTTTTTCAAGAACTTCAATATCAGATTATGTTCATGAAGGCAGTATAGGTAATCTTTGCAACAAGGAGATATCAGAAATTTTCGAAAACCGCATGATAAGTTTCAAAAACAGAAGTGCTGTTGAACTCGCAGATAAGATGATGCATCATGTAACAAATGAGAAGATTTCCCCTTAATTCCACTCTATTTTGCCCCCCAACCCCCCTTTAGGGGGGCAGAAACCGTAGAATTATTTTGACTTCTTTATATTTTCTATAAACACATCAAACAGATAGTCGGTGTCAGTAGGTCCTCCTGAGGCTTCAGGATGGAACTGTGTTGAAAAGAATGGTTTGTCTCTGTGCTTCATTCCCTCATTTGTCTGGTCATTAATATTGATGAAAAATGGATCCCAGTCGGGCCCTAGTGTCTTATTATCCACAGCAAATCCATGGTTTTGTGAGGTAATATAAGCTTTATCGGTACCAACCTGCAAAACAGGCTGATTATGGCTTCTGTGACCGTATTTCAGTTTATATGTATCAGCTCCTGAAGCCAGACCCATCAGCTGGTTCCCAAGACATATTCCAAATACAGGTTTATTGAGTTCAAAAGATCTTTTTATGTTCTTTATTGTTTCCTTGCACATTTTAGGATCACCAGGCCCATTAGAGAGGAAGAGACCGTCAAAATCTTCTGTATGATAATCATAATCCCATGGTACCCTGATAATTGTAGTATCTCTTTTTAGCAGATTTCTGATAATATTATATTTAACACCGCAATCGACAAGAAGAATCTTATATTTCCCCGAACCGTAGACTTTTTTTTCATGGGTACTCACTTCAGCAACCAGATTCACCTTGTTAGGATCATAAAAACCGGTTTCTGAACCTTCTGGTTCTACCTTACCCAGCATGGCTCCTTTCTCGCGGATTCTTTTTGTCAGAGCTCTTGTATCGATACCGTAAATCCCGGGAACTTTATTTCTGTTCAACCAGGCATCGAGGCTTTCAGTTGCATTCCAGTGGCTATACTCAAATGAGTAATCGGATACGATCAATCCTGATATATGTATTGATGAAGACTCGTAGAATCGATACAGATCATTTTCTTCACTTTTTGCAGGAGCCCCATAATTTCCAACCAGAGGATAAGTGAGACATAGAATCTGTCCACGGTATGAAGGATCTGTCAAACTTTCGGGATAACCTGTCATTGCAGTATTGAAAACGACTTCGCCGGCAGCCGGAACTGGGGCGCCGAAAGATTTACCGTAAAAAACCATTCCGTCTTCAAGAGTAAGCTTTACTTTTATTTTCTCAAGCATAATTATCAGGTTCTANATTCTTAATTCGTTTGTTCAAATGTTCTTAATTCAATCAGAATTATCTTACTGATTTAACAGCTGATTCGATCTTTTCCAAAGCATTCATTACTGTATTGTGTGTAGCACCAAGATTCATTCTCATGAATCCCTCGCCNCCAGGTCCGAAAGTAGAACCTTCGTTCATTCCAACCCCGGCTTTTGAGACAAAGAAGCTTTGAAGTTCTTTTCCGGTCATTCCAAACTTCCTGCAATCGAGCCAGATCATATAAGTTGCTTCGGGTTGAACAGGTATGATTTCGGGAATCATCTCCCTGCAATAATCTTTTACAAATTCAACATTGTTGTCAATATAATCGAGGAGGGAATCGAGCCATTTATGACCGTTTGTATATGCAGATATCGAAGCTACAGTACCAAAGATATTTCCATTTCCGACATGAAGATTATCGACTACCCGGTTAAATGATTTTCGTAACCCGGGATCAGGGATAATTACTGATGAAGTCGAAAGTCCCGCGAGNTTAAATGTCTTGCTCGGCGCAATAAGTGTAACGGTATTTTTTGCGATTTTTTCTGAAAGCGATGCAAGTGGAGTATGAGTGAATCCGGGTAAAGCAAGATCGCAATGAATCTCATCGGAGATAATAATAATATTCCTGGCCACGCAGATATCAGCCAGATTGTCAAGTTCTTCAGGTGTCCATACCCTTCCAACAGGATTGTGAGGATTTGATATGAATATCATTTTAGTTCCCGAGTCAATTCCTGCTACGAGAGAATCATAATCCATTGCCCATTTGCCCCCTGATTCGATCAATTGGTTATATATCAATTTACGACCATGAGATTCTGCGGCTGAAAAAAATGGGAAGTAAACAGGTGGCTGAACAATTATACTGTCGCCCGGCTGTGTAAAAGCCAGAGTACAGAAATTAAGAGCCGGGACAATGCCCGGACAGAAAGAAATCCACTCTTTTTCGACAATCCAATTGTGTCTTGTCCTTATCCAGTTAATCATTGATGTATAGTATTCCTCGGGTCGGAAAGAATAACCGAAAATACCATGATCAAGACGTTTCCGAAGAGATTCGACAATAAAATCAGGTGTGTTAAAATCCATATCTGCAACCCACATTGGGATGATATTTTTTACACCAAATACCTCTTCCCTCCGGTCGTACTTTATGCAGTCAGTGCCCTCTCTTTCATAAGGTTCATCGAAATTCCACATCTTTAAAAAATGGTCTGGTTTCAGGGGTCTAAAGATATATAAAAAACACTTATAGCAGACTGATTGTCGATTAGTGGTATTTTCAATATTATTTATTACTTTTATGGACTATTTTGAATGAGATTTAATTTTTAAAATGACTTAATATGAAAAAGATTTTCGCAGGTTTTATACTCCCATTACTGATCATAAGCTTCACAAGTCTGAGTTCATGCAAAAACAGTGCTCCTAAACAGCAGAAAAATGCTGAAAAGCAGGAGGTTAAGGAGATTAAAAGTCAGATTGAGACTAATGTTTATCCATTACCTACTTCAGCTGCTGTAATAAAGAAACTGACTGAGTTGGAAGTAGGATATATTATCGGAATAAGCAATCCGGTCGGGAATGCTAAAAAGTATTTCGATAGTCAATCAAGGGCTAAGAACCTTGGAGTTTATGGTGCTGATCTGAGTTATGCAACTCTGTATAATCAGCAGCAGGATGTGATAAATTATCTCGATGTAATAAGATCTCTGTCAAATGAGCTCAATATGTCGAAAGTATATAATGAAGAACTGTATGCTGATATCAAAAAGAATGTTGACAACAAGAATGAGCTGGTGAATATTCTTACCAAAGAATTTAATGATATCTATGCATTTCTTAGCGAAAATGATCAGCAGCCTTTAGCCCTTCTTGTAGTGGGAGGAGCATGGGTTGAAGGAATGTTTCTTACAACACACGTGTCGGAAGCTTCATACCAGGCGCCTGACTTTTCAAGAGTATTGCTCGAACAGAAAAAATCATTCGATACTTATCTTGAAATAACAAAACCTTATCTTAACGACGCAAGTATCAGCGACTTCGTGAAGTTGATGGACCCTGTAAAAAAAGTGTATGAAGGGATTGGAACAAGTCTTACTACCCAAAATATTAAGGATATTGCCAAAGTTATTGGTGATTTGAGAGAACAGATTGTAAAATAATTAATTCATAGATCTTTGACCGCAAAGAATTTTACTTTGCGGTCTTTTTTTTACATAATATCTTATGAGGGAATCGGTACTACTCGCCTTAATTCACATTTTTGCCATAGTTTCGACTATCAACCCTGCGGGAATTTCATCAAGGGGTAAAAAAATTCTGCGCAGTTACCTCAGGAGATATCTTAACCGTGAGCTTGAAGAAGAATATTATGCCCTCTTTGAAAATAATCTTGAATTTTATTCCAACGAACTTAAAAGTGTCGATAAAGCCGAACTGGCTGATGATGAATCTCTTATTTCATTTCAGATTACAAATATCTGCCGGCAGATAAAAAAAGGGTTGTTTCTTGAGGAGAGGATGATAGTTTTTCTTCAGCTTATCGAATTCGCATTCGAAGATGGCATGATTTCCGAACAGGAGAAGACCATTATTGATATTGTTGCAAGGACATTTAATATTTCGAAAAAGGAATATGACAATGCAACTGCCTTTATGATAGGCAGATCGTATGATGAAGTTTCCCCGGAATGTATTCTGATTATTGAAAGCGATAATCCTGAATTCTCAGGATCAGGAATATATAAAAACTATGATAAGTGGCGTCACATAAGATTGAAAGGATTTAAAGGGCACCTTGTTGTGATGCATATTGAAAGCACCGGAACACTTATCTTTACCTACGATGGCTCGCTTGTTTTATATTTTAAGGGTAGGGATATAATTGCCTGCAGACCGTACCTGCTTGATCGAGGTGTGAATATCAAAGGACAGGGCATTGATCCGATTTATTACTCCAAAATCTACAAAAAATTTGTTTCCCGGAAATTTCCGGAGAAAATAATTTTCGAAGGCCACGATATTGAGTTTCAATTCAAGAACTCCGATAATGGTGTTCAGAAAATGAATTTCAGGGTCGAATCGGGAAATATGATCGGAATAATGGGAGGGAGCGGTGTTGGAAAAACCACAATGCTTAATCTGCTCCATGGCAAGATAAAACCAACCTCGGGAAACATCTACATAAACGGATATGATATAAATGAAGATGCAGAAGAGCTTAAAGGCCTTATAGGTTATGTCCCACAGGATGATATGCTTATCGAAGAACTGACTGTATATCAGAATCTGTATTTTAATGCCCGGTTATGTTTCGGAGATTATAATGAAGAACAGTTAAACCAGACCGTTCAGAAAGTCCTCCAGGATCTGGACCTCTTTGATATCAAGGACCTTCAGGTTGGCGATGTAATGAACAAAAAGGTCAGCGGGGGACAGAGAAAACGGCTTAATATTGGTCTTGAATTGATGCGCGAACCTGTGGTTTTGTTCATAGATGAACCAACATCGGGATTGTCGTCATTCGATTCGGAAAAAGTAATGAGCCTTCTCAGAAACCAGTCACTGAGCGGAAAACTGGTTTTTGCCATTATTCATCAGCCTTCGTCAGATATAATCAAGATGTTTGACAGATTATGGCTACTTGATAAAGGTGGATACATGATATATGATGGCGATCCTGTTGAAGCGCTGGTGTATTTTAAAACAGAGACATCGCAGGCTAATGCGGGCGAAAGTGAATGTCCAAATTGCGGAAATGTTGAAGCAGATAATATTCTTCATATTGTTGAGGTAAAGGTTATTGACAATTCAGGTCTTCCGGGGAAAGAAAGACAGATAAGCCCAAAGGAATGGTACGAAAAGTATAAGAAAAAAATGATGCCTGTGATAGGGAAAAAGTCACCCAAATCAGTCATCCCCCCCAGTAATTTCAGGGTGCCAAAAAAATCGGACCAGATAAGAACTTTTATCAGACGAAATGTAACAAGAAAACTTGCCGATCGTCAATACATGGCTATTAACCTTATTGAAGCCCCTTTACTGGCGTTCATCCTGGGTTATATATCAAAATTCAGTGAAAACGGGGTATACAGTTTTGCAAACAATAAGAATTATCCGGTATTCCTCTTTATGGCAGTTATAGTCTCCCTGTTTATTGGGCTCACCGTAAGCGCTGAAGAGATTTTCCGTGACCGGAAAATTCTTGAAAGGGAGAAGTTTCTTGATCTGAGCAGATTAAGTTACCTGATTTCCAAAATTAATTTTCTTTTTGCACTATCAGCTATTCAATCGTTATCCTTCATACTTGTTGCAAATTTAATTCTTGGTGTCAGAGGAATGCTAATNCAGCAGTGGATTATCCTGTTTTCAACTGCCTGCTTTGGTAATATGCTGGGATTAAATATCTCTGCCGGGATGCGAACTGCGGTCAGTATATACATACTCATTCCTCTCATACTGGTGCCAATGCTTTTACTGGGCGGAGCCATGATAAAATTTGATGATCTTCACAAATCAATTAGTAAAAAAATCTATGTTCCCATCGTTGGAGATATGATGGTTACACGTTGGGCATATGAAGCATTATGTGTTGAACAGTTTAAAGGCAACAGGTTTGAAAAACCTTTCTTCAGATATGATATGGAAATAAGTCAGAATGACTGGTACGCCTCATTTCTTGTTCCTACTTTAAAAATAAAAGTTGACAATTGCCTTTCCTCAATTAAGAATCCGGAAGCCCTGATTGAAATTGAATCGGATCTTAAAGAGCTTAAATTTCATATTAATTCCTTAACATCTGTTTCTGAAATTGTACCTGGTAGCTGGTTTAGTAAATTTAATTATACTGCATTCAATGAATATGTTGCTTCAGAAACAAGGACTTTCCTTGACAGTCTGAAAACCTCTTTTCGCTTGAGGAGCAGGTTTGTATCATACCAGCGCGACTCATTGATAAAAGAGATTTCTACGCGGATGGGAGAGGAAAAATTTATACAGATGAGAGCTGATAATTACAATGAAAATCTTGCAAATTATGTACTCAACAGGCTGGCTGTAAATAAAATATTTGATGCTGGCGACAGGCTTATCCAAAAAGCAGATCCAATTTTTATGGCTCCTGGATCGAGATTAGGCAGAGCTCATTTCTTTGCCCCGTTCAAACAAATTGGTAACCTTAAGATTGACACTCTCATTTTTAATACACTTGTTATCTGGTTAATGGTATCATTTCTGTTTGTGACGTTATATTACAATGTTCTTAAGCGTCTGATAGGTTTTCTTGAATCCCTNAAACTACCAATACTCAGAAAATTCGGAAGGGAGTTGCTACAAGTGTAATGGCATTTTGCCCCCCTTCTCCCGCTTAGGCGGGATTAATACTTCTGCATTGACCATAGTTAATCGTATTTCAGAATTAGTCCCCCTTTAGGGGTCCCGCGAAGCGGGAGTGGGCACAAAGTCGGGAAGAGTTAAAAACTTATTGGTTGGGTACATGCGATATAATAAATTGATTTAAAGCTAAATACGTTGTTATGGGGAATAGGAGCAGAGTATATCCTAAAAAGAATCTTGGACAGCACTTCCTGAATGATAAAACGATTGCGAGAAGAATTGCTGATTCTCTGACAGGTCAGGGGTACAATACTGTCCTCGAAATTGGTCCCGGGATGGGTATACTTACCGGTTACCTGCTTGAAAGAAGATTCTGTGACTTTCATGTGATAGAGATAGATAATGAATCTGTTCATTACCTGAAGTCCAACTTTCCTGAACTAAATAATGTAATTACCGGTGATTTTCTTTCAATGGACTTAGATGGGTATTTCCCTGATAAAATGGCGATAATTGGTAATTTCCCATACAATATCTCGACACAGATATTCTTTAAAGTATTAAAACACAGGGAAAAAGTTGTGGAAATCTCCGGCATGCTTCAGAAAGAAGTGGCTGAAAGAATTTGCGCAGGTCCAGGTTCAAAGACTTATGGCATATTGAGTGTTCTGCTTCAGGCTTTTTACAAGACTGAGTATCTTTTTACAGTTTCCGAGCATGTTTTTTCTCCTCCGCCTAAAGTAAAATCAGGTGTAATCCGATTAATTAGGAATGATGTAAAGTCTCTTGCCTGCGACGAGATATTGTTTTTCAGAGTCGTGAAAGCCTGTTTTAACCAGAGGAGAAAAACTTTGAGAAATTCAGTCAGGGCAGCATTTGATCTGGCACGCGATGATTATCATGAATTCGGACTCAGACCCGAACAGCTTTCTGTTGAGCAGTTTGTAAAGCTCACAAGATGGATAGATGAAAACAGGATAAAATCAGAATGAAAAGCCAATTGCTTCAACCGGATTCATTTTAGATGCTGTATTTGCAGGAGCATAACCGGCAACGATTCCAATTAAACCCGAAATGAATACTGAAAGAAACAGGTTTGACAAAGTCAGATAAATATGCAGATCCCAGAGGTAATTAATTACTAAAGTTCCTAAGAATATCAAAAATACTCCCAATAATCCTCCGATTACAGAGAGCATAACTGATTCCACAAGAAATTGCTGAAGAATGAAAAATCTTTTTGCTCCCAGCGCTTTCTGAATGCCGATAATATTTGTCCTTTCCCTAACGGATACAAACATGATGTTAGCTATTCCAAATCCACCAACGAGTATAGCAAAACCTCCGATAATCCATCCACCAATATTTATTCCTGCAAAAACACCACTAAAGCTCTGCGATATGAGACTGGGTGTATTCAATGAGAAATTATCGGCTTCGTTTGGCTGAAGTCTTCTTGAAGCTCTTAATATCATTGTTTCTTCATCACTTAATTCAGGTAAAGAGACACCCTCTTTAGCCTTGATCATCACAAAGGAACCGAGAAAATTATTTTTCATGTTTATAAAAGTCTTTCCAAAATTTAATGGAACTACCGTTTCCTCGTCCATTCCGTTATCGCTGATTCCTCCCTGTCCTTCCTTCTTGAACACCCCGATGACGCTTGTCCTTTTACCCGAAATTGTGATCTGTTTTCCAACGGCATCTTCTTTCTTGAATATTTTTTCCGCTATGATGGCCCCGATAACTGCCACATTTTTTCCCGAGGCTGCTTCTTCTGGTGAAAAGTAGCGTCCATTTTCAATTTCGAATGACCTGATATTTTCAAATTCAGGAGTAACAGCCATGATCTCAATATCGTTTGCGACATTTTTCTTGTATTTTATCTGCTTATTTTGTGCAACTACCAGGCATGTGGCTGCAGCTTTTGTNGACTTGGTAATAATTGCCTGATAATCTTTATCCGATATTACGGGCCTCTTGATAAGATCCCACCATGGTTGATTAATGTTAAGACCCCATGGATATTTATGGACATAAATTACATTTTCGCCCATGGATGAAATAGCATCGTGAATTGATTTTTCCATCCAGTCGAGTACAGTAAATACCGAGATAATTGAAAAAATTCCAATCGTTATACCGAAAAGAGATAAGAACGTCCTTAACTTATTTACAATTACTGAGTTAATAGCAAATAAAAAACCCTCTTTAAAAAGCCTTAAAAACATTTTGTTTTTTTTAGATAAAATATGTCGGGATCAAAGATACTAAAATCATTTAACCTTAATAATCATATATTATAATGTATGAGGTTAATAAAAAAATATCTATTTTTAGACGCCATAACAGGGATTTCCAACTACGATTGTAATAATCAGGTAATGAGTGACAAACGAATTCAAAGTGCTCTGATTTCAGTATTTTATAAAGAAGGATTAGCCGACATAGTCCAATTTCTTCATGAATTGAACGTTAAAATATATTCCACAGGTGGTACATTTGATTTTATAAGTGACCTAAATATACCTGCCGGAAAAGTCGAAGATCTTACTTCATATCCCTCTATTCTTGGCGGAAGAGTTAAAACCCTGCACCCCTCTGTTTTTGGAGGTATACTGGCGAGGCGGGAAAATGAAAATGACCTTGAACAACTTAAAAAATACAGCATCCCTGAAATTGACCTTGTGATTGTTGACCTTTATCCATTCGAAGAGACGGTGAGATCCTCAGATCTTGAGGAAGAGATAATTGAAAAAATAGATATCGGGGGTATTTCACTTATAAGAGCCGCTGCAAAAAATTATAACGATGTTCTTGTTGTTTCAGGGAGGGAGCAGTATGCCGATGTTCTAAGATTATTAAAAGAAAAAAAAGGACATACTTCAATATCCGACAGAAGACTCTTTGCAGCAAAAGCATTTCAGACCTCTTCANATTACGATACAGCAATCTTCAAATATTTTAACAGGGAGGCGGCAATACCGGCTTTCAGAGAGAGCATTAACATATCATATCCTTTACGCTATGGAGAAAATCCTCATCAGAAAGGGATTTTTTACGGAGATACTGATCTGATTTTCGAGAAGCTTCATGGGAAAGAGATATCGTATAACAATCTTCTCGATCTCGATGCAGCACTCAATCTTATTGATGAGTTCAGCAAACCTACTTATATTATAATTAAACATAATAATGCATGCGGAGCTGCAACGCGGAATAATCCATCCGAAGCATGGAAGGATGCTCTTGCCTGTGATCCGGTATCTGCATATGGAGGTGTAGTTGTAACAAATACTCCCGTTGATGAGACAACTGCAACTGAAATCAATAAAATATTCTTTGAAATTATAATTGCACCAGGGTTTACTGAACAAGCGCTTACGATTCTTAAGCAAAAAAAGAACAGAATAATTCTGCAACGAAATGACTCTTTAAGGAATAATTTCGGATTCAGGTCGTTGCTGAATGGTGTTCTATGGCAGGAGAAAGATCTTAGTACAGAAACTGCAGAACAGATGAAGCCTGTAACTACACGGGTTCCTGAACCTTCTGAATTTGACGATCTGGTATTTGCTAATATAATAGTTAAACACAGTAAATCGAATACCATTGTACTGGCAAAAAACAATCAGCTGTGTGCCAGTGGTATTGGACAAACGTCGAGAGTAGATGCTCTGAAACAGGCAATTGATAAGGCTAAGTCGTTCGGCTTCGATCTCAGAGGATCTGTTATGGCATCTGATGCTTATTTCCCGTTTGCCGACAGTGTTGAAATAGCACATAAAGCTGGTATTACGGCGATAGTACAACCCGGTGGATCTGTAAGAGATCAGGAATCAATTGACTATTGTTCCTCACATGGAGTGGCAATGGTATTTACAGGAATCAGACATTTCAAACATTAAAAATAAATTAATCAGCTCATATAATGGGACTATTTTCATTTTTAACACAGGAGATTGCAATCGATCTCGGAACAGCCAACACAATTATTATTCATAATGATAAAGTTGTTGTTGATGAGCCTTCAATAGTTGCAATAGATAAAAATACAGGCAAGCTGATTGCTATAGGTGAGAAAGCCCGGCAAATGCATGGAAAAACCCATGAAAATATTAAGACTATCAGGCCTTTAAGAGATGGTGTAATTGCCGATTTCAATGCAGCAGAACTGATGATCAGGGGTATGATTAAAATGATAAATAAAGGGCCACGTCTTTTCTCACCTTCACTTAAAATGGTAGTTTGTATACCTTCGGGAAGTACTGAAGTAGAAATACGTGCCGTACGTGACTCTTCGGAACATGCCGGCGGCCGCGATGTCTATATGATTTATGAACCGATGGCAGCAGCGATAGGGATTGGCCTCGATGTGGAAGCTCCCGAAGGCTGTATGGTAGTTGATATCGGTGGAGGAACAACTGAAATTGCCGTGATTGCTCTGGGTGGTATTGTTTGCAATAAATCGATCAGAATTGCAGGAGATGGATTTACTGCTGATATACAGGCGTATATGCGTCATCAACACAATATAAAAATTGGCGAACGTACTGCAGAAGATATTAAGATAGGTGTAGGGGCGGCTCTTCCCGATATAGAAAATCCTCCTGCTGATTATGTAGTCAGGGGACCAAATATTATGACTGCTCTACCAATTGAAATACCAATATCTTATCAGGAAATTGCCTATTGCCTTGATAAATCTTTGTCAAAGGTTGAAGCTGCCCTTTTAAATGTCCTTGAACAGACTCCACCTGAACTCTATGCCGATATTGTTAACAAAGGGATATATCTGGCAGGAGGAGGCGCTTTGCTGAGAGGACTCGACAAACGACTCACCGATAAAATCAATATTCCTTTTAATGTTGTTGAAGATCCATTACATGCAGTAGCACGTGGTACCGGAGTAGCATTGAAAAATGTCGATAAATTTCCTTTCCTGATGAGGTAATCTTACGCTGTGAATGAGGAATCTGCTGAATTTTCTGGCCAGATACATTAACCTGATCATCTTCGTGATTCTTGAAGCAATATCTTTTTATCTGATTACCAGCGGAAACAGATATCAGAACTCACGACTGATAAATGGAGTCAGGGGAATAACTCACGGAATAGATGTAAAGATTAATAATACCAAATCATACCTGAGCCTTCGCGAGATAAATGAAAAACTTGCTGCAGAAAATATTGCCCTGAAAAACAGCATAGGGAAATTGATTAAACATGATAATTCGGTTTTTATTTCAGTGGAGGATTCTGCTAATAGACAGCAATATATCCACACATCTGCCGAAGTAATTGAGAATTCAATAAACAAGCAGAAAAACTTTTTCACAATAAATAAAGGAGAAGGTCAGGGAATAAAAGTTGATATGGCGGTAGTAGCCGGCAGGAATGTAGCAGGAGTTATTGTTGGCTGTTCTAAAAACTATTCGGTTGCAATGTCACTGCTGAACCTTAATTTCAAGTTAAGTGCNAGGATCAAATCTAACGGATATTTCGGGTCGCTTAGCTGGGATGGAAGAGATTACAGATATGCTGTATTAAGTGAGATTCCTCAGCATGTTCTTGTAAATGTTGGAGATACAATTGAAACAACCGGGTATTCTGCTATATTTCCTGAAGGTGAAATAGTTGGCACTGTAAGTGATTATGAAAAATTTGGGGGCGACTTTTATAAGATTACTATTTTGTTGATGAATGATTTTAAAAAGTTACACTTCGTGGATGTCATAGGTAATTTGAAGAAAACGGAACAACTGGAACTTGAAAAAGTATTCAAATGATCAATTCAATTTTAAGGTTTGGTCTGATATTTATTTTGCTTATCCTGCTTCAGGTTTTGCTTTTTAACAATATCCAGTTCAGCGGGTATGTTAACCCGTATGTNTATATATTGTTTATTCTTCTTTTACCAGTCGAAATACCCTCCTGGCTGCTTCTTCTGCTGTCATTCGCAACTGGGTTGATTGTTGATTTCTTTTCGGGTACACCAGGGTTACATACTTCAGCAACTGTTCTGGCCGGATTTGCACGTCCATATATTTTGAGATTAGTGTCTCCCCGTGATGGATATGAGGCCGGCGCTGAACCCTCAATGCTTATATATGGTTTCAGGTGGTTCGCCACCTATACGTTATTTATNGTGTTGATTCACCATACGGCTCTTTTTTATCTTGANGTCTTCAGGNTTGCAGAATTCTTCAGAACACTCCTTAGAGTAATATTAAGCACCTTGTTTTCCATCACCTTTATTCTTTTGATTGAATTTTACAGGAAGGGGAAGTAATTGATCGGGGAAGTATGAAAGATTCATTCATTAACAGAAAATATGTAATCATGGCACTTATTGTGCTTGCTACACTTGGCTTGCTTACCAGGTTGTTCATAATTCAGGTCATAAAAAATTCATACCGGCTTTCGGCTGATAATAATGTTCTCAGGTACATTACTCAGTATCCTGCAAGAGGATTGATTACCGACAGGAATGGAAAACTGATAGTATTTAACCAGGCCGCCTACGATCTTATGGTTATTCCTGCACAGACTACGGCTTTTGATACCACAGGTTTCTGTGATCTGCTCGCCATTTCAAAAGACCTTTTCAGGAAACAAATGAAGGCGGCAATAAATTATTCCAGGCGTGCACCTTCAGTATTTCTGAAGCAGGTTTCTGATGAAACTTATGCACGCTTCCAGGAAAAGATGTTCTCTTATCCGGGTTTTTATGTTCAGCCGCGTACCCTCAGGAAATATTCAAAACCTGTTGCTGCTCATGTTCTTGGTTACGTTAGTGAGGTAGATGATGTAGTAACTAAAAAAGAACCTTATTATAAATCGGGAGATTATATAGGTAAAAGCGGCATTGAGGAATCCTATGAAAAAGTGCTGAGAGGCAGACGAGGAGTCAAAATTTTCCTTGTTGATGTTTATAGCCGTATAAAAGGCTCCTTCGCTGAAGGGAAAAAGGATACACTTGCAGTGCAGGGCACTAATATTGTTTCTTCATTAGATCTTGATCTTCAGGAGTATGGTGAGCAACTGATGAAAAATAAACGGGGAAGTATTGTAGCTATCGAACCAAAAACAGGGGAAGTGCTTACACTCGTTTCCACACCTAATTACGATCCCGCACTTCTCGTTGGCAGGGTAAGATCAGATAACTATTCAATTCTTTCTGCCGATACACTGAAACCATTATTTAACAGAGCTATGATGGCTTATTACCCACCAGGTTCAACTTTTAAACCTATAAACGGTCTTATAGCTCTTCAGGAAGGTGTGATTACACCTACAACCCTCTTCGGATGCTCCAATGGTTATCTTTTTGTGGGATGTCATTCACACAGGTCCCCTTTAAAACTATCGGAGGCAATAGCGATCTCATGCAATGCATATTTCTGTCAGGCTTACAGGAAAGTACTGGAGAATCCTAAATACAATACTCTATCTGACGCCTATGATAAGTGGAAAAGCTATCTTACTGAATTCGGTTTTGGGACCAAACTGGGAACGGATTTTGTAAATGAATTGCCCGGGTTCATACCTGCAAGGACTTATTTTGATAAATACTATGGGGAACACCGTTGGAAGGCGACCACTATAATTTCAATGGGAATAGGGCAGGGAGAAGTGTTGGTGACTCCTCTTCAGATGGCAAATATGACTGCTGCAATTGCGAACAGGGGTTATTATTTTACTCCGCATATTGTAAAATCGCTGGGAAACAGCGGCAAAAGTGAACCTCAGTTTGACGTGAAACATAGGATCGGCGTGGATTCCATTAACTTCGAAGAGATAATAAAGGGTATGGATGCTGCCGTGAATGGAGAATCCGATAGAACTGCAGGTATTGCAGCATTGAAGGATATAGTTGTATGTGGAAAGACCGGAACAGCTCAAAATCCTCATGGAAAAAACCATTCGGTTTTTATAGCATTTGCACCCAAAGATAATCCGAGAATTGCTATAGCCGTTTATGTTGAGAATGCAGGTTTCGGCGCTACATATGCCGCACCAATTGCCAGTCTGATGATAGAAAAATATCTTAAAGGCGAGGTTACAAACAAAGCACGCGAGCAAAGCATGCTCGAATTAGACTTAATGCACTAGTGAAACAAAGTGAGAATATATTTAACCGGATTGACAAGACCGCAGTTGTCCTGTTCATACTTCTCATATTAATGGGATGGATAAACATTTATGCTGCAGTCTATAATGATGAGCATTCGGGATTACTCGACTTTTCGCAGAGGTATGGCAAGCAGTTCATCTGGATTGTTGCCTCGCTTATCCTTGCAGTTTTTATTTCAATTATAGATAACCGTTTTTATTTCTTCTTTGCATGGTTCATTTATGGAGCTTGTATGCTGCTTTTATTGCTTGTAGCCATATTTGGGAAAGAGATAAATGGAGCAAGATCGTGGTTTGAATTTGGAGGAGTCAGTCTTCAGCCTTCAGAACTGGCCAAGTTTGGAACAGCTCTCGCGCTTGCAAGCTATCTTAATAATAAGCATCAGGAACTGACACGATGGTCATCTATAATTCCTGCATCTGCAATAATATTTTTACCAGCACTTCTGACATTGATTCAGCCTGATATGGGCTCAGCAATTGTCTTTTTTTCTTTATTCCTGGTGCTGTTCCGGGAGGGTATGAGCCCATATATATTTGTATCGGGCTTACTGATGATTGTTCTGTTTTTTCTTACACTTCTTACTAACAATCTCTATCTGACAATCGGATTGATTTGCATAGCAGTAATTCTGGTTTGGTTTTCGACACGAAAATGGAAACTGGTTATCGCAGGGGGTAGTATATTTATAATTATTACCGCGACAATATATTTACTTGACCATTTTCTTTTTAAATCTATCGGCAGTGAACTGATAATCTTTGTCTCCCTGCTTCTGTCAGGTGTGGTCTATGCATTTTATATTTATAACAAAAGAGCGATATCTGTTCTGATAATTTATCTGTTTCTTGTAGGGAGTGTGATATATGTAAACACTGTTGACTACACATTCAATAACTTTTTGAAACCTCATCAGAAAGAGAGGGTTGATATTCTGCTTGGTTTTAAATCTGATCTTCACGGAACTGGATATAATGTAAACCAGTCAATAATATCAATTGGTTCAGGGGGATTCGCCGGAAAAGGATTTTTACAGGGTACCCAGACTAAATTCAAGTTTGTTCCAAAACAAAGTTCCGATTTCATTTTCTGTACAGTCGGGGAAGAATGGGGTTTTCTCGGTTCATTCATTGTGATAGGACTTTATTTATTCCTTCTTCTCCGGTTGATCAAACTGGCTGAACGACAACGATCCGATTTTTCCAGGATCTATGGATATAGCGTAGTATCGATATTGTTTTCGCATATCTTTTTGAATATAGGGATGGCTATTGGTCTTGTGCCAGTCATTGGGATACCACTTCCTTTTCTAAGCTATGGGGGGAGCTCCTTATGGGGTTTTACAATTCTGCTGTTTATTTTTTTAAGACTTGATGCAAGCAGGACTGAATACCTGNCGTAATCAGAACGGTATAGTTATTCTATGAGATATTTCAATGCCAAAATCCTTTTCGACATAATCGATGAGTTGAGGAAAGAATTCCATAAAATCATCCTGCAGAGAATAATAATTCTTTTTCAGAGCGTGCATGGCAAACCGTGTTTCATTAGGGAGAGTCGATCGCTTACTAAGAGTATTCAATACATGACGGATTCCACTCTTGGTCTGGTATGATTCTATCCAATTGTTTATTATGAAGAAAGGCATCATTTCTCTGACATTATCGGGCATTATCTCGTAATTGTTCACCAGTGCCCTGTAAAAGTTATAAGTCACACTTTCGAGAGGTCTTCTTGAAAAAAAATCCCACTCCCTGGTAAGAAAATGGTCATAAATTATGTCGGTGATAACTCCTGAATATTTATGATATTTTCTTGTGAAAAATATTTTACTGCGGTGAACTACAGGATGACGGTCAGTAAATCCATCAATATGCCTGTGCAAAATAATCCCTTTTCTGATAAGTTCAGGATACTTCAGGTAATCGCGTCCTTTTACATAATCACCTATGTAATTGCCAATGATTATTTTATCAGAATCACCTGAAAGATATATATGAGCCAGCACATTCATAACATGACATAATAGTACAAAGAATTTGCCAGATACCTTTGCTAATTGAAAACATTTTCTTTAACATGTTTTCAGAACATGTCTGAAACAGTGTTAATAGACTATCATTCAGTAAATTAAGACGCATATAAGGTGAAAGAAAAAATACCCTTAAATGCTCGGAATTTCGGTATGCAAATTATACATTTGTTGGTTCATTTTAAAATGAAATTTCATTTCTGTCAAATAAATATCTAATAAACCAGGGAGGCTATATGACTAAGAAGAATGTCATCATAATTGGCGCAGCAGGTCGCGATTTCCATAATTTCAACACCTGTTACAGAGATAATGATTATTATAATGTTGTTGCATTTACTGCTGCTCAGATTCCGGATATTGATGGTAGAAAATATCCTAAAGAACTCGCAGGGAAATTGTATCCTGACGGGATCCCTATTTTTGCCGAAGAAAACCTTCCTGACCTTATAAAAAAATATAAAGTTAATGATTGTGTGTTCTCTTACAGTGATGTTACTTATCAGAAAGTCATGTCGGTAAGTGCAATTGTAAATGCTGCAGGTGCGAACTTTGTTTTACTGGGACCTTCGGATACAATGGTTAAAAGCAAAAAACCTCTTATAGCTGTTGGTGCTATCCGTACCGGTTGCGGAAAGAGCCAGACATCGAGGAAAGTTATCGAGCTCCTTATGGAAAAAGGATTAAAGGTTGTTGCAATCCGTCACCCGATGCCTTACGGCGATCTTAATGCACAGAAAGTACAACGTTTTGCTGTCGTTGGCGATCTTGAAAAACATAAGTGTACCGTGGAAGAAATGGAAGAATATGAACCACATGTTGTCAGGGGAAATGTTATTTATGCAGGAGTTGATTACGAAGCAATTCTCAGGGCTGCTGAGCAGGATCCATCAGGTTGCGATGTGGTTCTCTGGGATGGAGGTAATAATGATTTTCCATTTTACAAACCAGATCTTATGATAACGGTTACTGATCCTCATCGTGCCGGACATGAACTGAGATACTATCCTGGCGAAGTTACTCTCCGTATAGCAGATGTGGTTGTGATAAATAAGATGGACAGTGCATCACCGGAAGCGATACAGATCGTCAGGGAAAGCATTGATAAGGTTAATCCTAAAGCGACGGTTATCGATGGTGCATCACCTATCAAAGTAGATGATCCGTCACTGATTAAAGGCAAAAGAGTGCTTGTTGTTGAAGATGGCCCGACTCTTACTCACGGTGAAATGAAAATTGGTGCTGGAATTGTTGCTGCACGAAAATTCGGAGCTTCAGAGCTTGTCGATCCCCGGCCATATACTGTTGGCAGACTGAGCGAGACTTTCAGACTTTATCCCAATATCGGTACTCTTCTTCCTGCCATGGGTTATGGTGATCAGCAGTTGAAAGACCTCGAAACAACGATAAATAATACCGATTGCGACAGTGTCATTATAGCTACTCCGATAGATCTGAACAGGATCATCAAAATTAAAAAACCTAACACCAGGGTGTATTATGATCTTCAGGAGATTGGTGATCCTAATCTTACACAGGTTATTGATGAATTTGTTAAGAAACACAAACTTAAATAGTATGCTCTTTATCCCGATTTGCCCCCTTTCCCCCCTAAAAGGGGGTTAAATCTCGATTGTTATGAATGATTCTTTATTTCTGCGAATTAACCCCCCTTTAGGGAGGTTGGGGGTAACTAAATAGGGCAAGTTTGCGGGGAATATTTGTTTTATAATCTTTCTTTTAATTTTATTCCGGCTTCTTCGAAACCAGGTTTATTAAGCAGTGCGAACATGTTTTTCTTGTAGGCTTCAACACCAGGCTGGTCAAATGGATTGACATCCAGAATATATCCGCTTATTGCGCAGGCCATCTCGAAGAAATAGATCATCTGNCCTACGTAATACTCATCAAGATAGGGTATGTTTAATGTTATTATTGGGACATTGCCGTCATTATGAGCAAGGGCTGTGCCCAGTTCAGCACTATGATTAACCTCTGAAAGTCTTTTTCCCGCGAGATAATTCAATTGGTCAGAGTCATCTTTTTCAAGAGGGATAGTAAGTTTTTTGACAGGATTTTTCACTGAGATCATTGTTTCAAACAGGATTCTCTGCCCATCCTGAATATATTGACCCATTGAATGGAGATCAGTTGTAAGGTCAACAGATGCAGGGAAAATGCCTTTACCGTCTTTGCCTTCACTTTCCCCGAATAGCTGTTTCCACCATTCGCAGAAGAAATGGAGTTTAGGAGTAAATCCAACCATTATTTCAATAGTCCTGCCATTCTGAAGCAGCAGATTTCTGGCTGAAGCATACAGAAGGGATGGATTAGTCTCAGCATGTTTGTTATTTCTGGCTATCTCCTCCATCGATTTTGCACCTTTAACCAGAAGTCTGATATCAATCCCTGCAAGAGCAACAGGAAGCAGCCCGACAGGAGTAAGGACAGAATAACGTCCACCAATATTATCGGGAATAACAAATGTTTCATAACCATTTGATTGAGCCAATGATCTGAGTGCACCTTTTTTTGAGTCAGTTACAGCTATTATTCTCTCAGCGGCAGCTGCTTTACCGACCTTCTTTTCAAGATGATCCTTGAGTATTCTGAAAGCAATTGCCGGTTCAGTAGTTGTTCCTGATTTTGAGATAACAACAATGGAATAATTTCTTCCATCCAATAGTTCAAGCAGTTCAGCATGGTAATCCTCGCTGATATTCTGACCCGCAAAAATTACATCGTGGTGTTTATTCTTCAGTAGCGGNGAAAAGGAATGAGCAATAGCTTCGATAACTGCTCTTGCACCCAGATATGAACCTCCTATACCAATCACAATTGTGATATCAGAAACCGATTTCAGATGCTTTGCAGTCTTTTCAATTTTATCAAGCTGCTGCAGGATGTCATCAGGAAGAGAAAGCCAACCCAGAAAATCACTTCCGGGGCCGGTTCCTGTAGATAGAGTATCAATATGTCTCACAGATTGTTGCGCATGAGCAACGATCTCTTCAAATGAGATGAAATTTCCCGTGTTTTTCAGACTGATGCTTAAATTCTCCTTCATTTCAGCAAATTTAATTATACCACAAAGTTAAGAAAAAAGCCGTCGGAAGGATTCCGGCGGCTTTCAATAATGTTGGGAAATATATTGAGTTGAAGTTATCTTCTATGAATACCTCCTGCACTGGAAGAATGGGCATCGACGTATTTAGGATCACCCTTATAATTAATATCACCGGCACTTGAAGCTCTTGCAGTTATTCTTTCCGAAACGTTTACATCAGCACTCCCTGCACTTGAGACGGAAATGTCAGCTTCTCTTGCTTTTAAATCATATGCATTTAGATCCCCGGCACTGCTCAGATCAGCTCTTAGTCTGTCTGTTTCACCCGAAAGTGTAATATCTCCGGAACTGCTGATATCGATGTCGATATCTCTTGCATGTACTTCGAGTTTAATATCTCCAGCACTGCTTGCCGATAATTCGAGTCTGTCTGTATTAATCAGACTCTCCCCGTGAATATCACCTGCACTTGTTGTTCTTAATGATTTCACCTCTTTCATCGTTACATAAACCCTTTTTCTTTCAGCATCACGGATATTATATTCACTGTATACATTTAGAACTCCACCTCTGACTTCAGTGAGAATATATTCGTGGAGATTATCATCAGCTTCAACAGTAACTGATTCGTTATTACCTTGTTTAAGATAGACATCTATGCCTGAGCTTACTTTCACTCCATTAAAAGAATCAGTTTTTCTTTCTCTTGAAACAACTTTCCCATGACCTTCTACTGTTTTCCAGAACTGACCATGAATGCAGGAGGAAGCAGCAAGGATAATAACTGCAACTGTTAAAAATCTAAGACTTTTCATACTTCTTTTTTATTAGTTTTTTATTCAGAACTGCAATAAAGACAGAAAGAAATTTGATTTGTTGCATAAAAAGGCGAATAATCTTCTGATTTCAGAACTTGAAAATTGAAATTGATCAACTGAACATCAGCTACGGGGTTGCTGAAAATGCTAAAATCCATTAACCGCAAAGATCGCAAAGCTTTATCACAAAGATCGCAAAGAGCTGGAGCATNGTATTTTGACTTTGCGAACTTAGCTCCTTCTTAGCGTACTTTGCGGTTAAATAAGACTTCTTCAACAACTCCTAAAGGAGGGGAGTTCATTTTGACATCGGAAAACTTCTAATGCCACTTGAATATTTTTAAACCGACAGAGAAAAACAGTGACCCGATTGCCAGGAGGATCAATATCGGAATTGTTACTTCATGATATCCTGCTCCTTCATTGAAGATACTTCTTATTCCGTCTGTCAGCATTGTCAGTGGAAGGTTTTTAATAACGGGAAGACTCCATTCGGGGAAATTCTGGTAGCTGAAAAATATTCCTGAAAGCACCATCATCGGGAATACCACAGCATTAATGAGACCATTTCCCACTTCAGTATTTGAGGTATGTGATGAAACAAACACAGCTATACCTGCAAAAGCTATATTACCGGCAAGAAACATTAAAATGAGCGCTGAGATATTCCCCTGTATGGACATTTTAAACGCAATCAGAGCGAAGAGAAACAGAACGAGGGATTCGATAAAATTCATGACAATTCTGACAGTTATCAGCGCAATCAGGAAGTGAGATTTTTTCATTGGAGTAGCGACGAGCCTTCGCAAGAGCTTTTTTGATCGTTTTTCAATTATTCCATAGCTTATTCCCCACATACTTGACATCATTACACCCATGGCAATAAGTCCGGGGACAAGAAAATCGATGTATCTGGTGCCTGTAACTGTCAGCGGCTTAATTTCTGAGTCGGAATGAACAGTTTGAACGATTCCCTTGCCGACGATTGTACTGAGCTTAAGGTAAGTAAGCTGTGCGTCGGGATTCATCGGATCGAAGTGGTATTCAACCGAGTCTTTTATTCCAAGAAGAAGAACATTAATAGTTCCTCTTTTCAGAAATCTTACTGCGTCATTCCATTTCATATCATAAAATAAGAAGATAGAATTTCCCAGCTTTTCATCTTTGATTGTATATTTCCATTTCCATTTATCAGTTTCTACCGATGAATTCTTTTCACAATTATTCAGGAGGAATGAAGCAACTGCCGATTTCACCGAACCTGCCGGGGAATTTTCAGCTATATTTATAATTGCAACCTTACGAATTACATCGGATTTTTTGGTAAAAGCAAGTCCGAGTCCAAGTGACATAAGAATAGGGAAGAGGATTCCCCAGAAAAGCACTCCGGGTTCCCTTATGATTTCACGGAAAAGTGCAGTGATAAGCTGCCATAACTGATTGAATCTGACCCATCTATTCATTTATCTTTCTTCCCGTTAGTGAAACAAACAGATCATCAAGTGTTTTACGGTGGCACTCCATGTGTTTAAGTTTTATGTTCTTNGATTTCATAAAAGACATGAAGGCAGGAAGCTCAGTCTCAAAATTAGAAAGTGTGACAAATCCTTTTTCGAGGGATTCGCCGGAATGAATAGCAAAAGGCAGATCAGATGAAATAATTACTTCGNGCGAGAGAGGACTTTCAGCNGTAAATTCAACTACTTTTTCATGTGTATCGTCCTCAAGAAGCTGTTGCAAAGTGCCTTCTTTCAAAATTACACCATTATCCATAATAACAATATAATCGCACAGGTTCTCAGCTTCTTCCATGTAATGAGTAGTGAGGATCATGGAAGTTTCAGCCTGCATTTTCAGCATCCTTAATATTTCCCATATTTCCCTTCTGGCATTGGGATCGAGACCGGTTGTAGGTTCATCGAGAAGGAGGATAGCAGGATTGTTAATCAGGGCAATTCCTATGGCCAGTCTCTGCCTTTGTCCTCCTGATAGGTTCACCACATAAGATTTTCTCTTTTCTTCAAGTCCAACAATTTCAATGATCTCATTAACCCGTTTTTTACCCATGTTGAAGAAACCTGCAAAAAGAAGGAGTGTCTCGGAAACTCTTAGTTTATCAATAAAATGAGTTTCCTGCAGTGAAAGGCCTATTATATTATGTAGTTCATCTTCATTTCCTTTCCATCTTTTACCCATTATTGTAATTTCACCTTTATCGGGATTTTGAATTCCTTCAATCATTTCAACAAGAGTAGTTTTACCTGCTCCGTTGGGACCAAGCAGAGCAACAAACTGTCCTTTTGGTATATTCAGATCAATACCTCTTACTGCCTGTACCATCTTGAAGGATTTCCAGACATTCCTTACCTTAATTACAGGATCTTTATACATTCAAATATATCTGACGAAATTTAGTTTTTTTTTGAATAGCATTCGATGAAGATCTTATAAAACCTAACAATTTTCTAACACCCAATGTTCGGATTTTTTGTAACTTTAGAAAAAAATGAAAGTGAATAAATTCATAATATTAATCGGTTGCTTTGCAATATTATGTGCGTGTAACCCGCATAATCCACGGCAGAAGCAGTCTGATGCATCTGCACCGCCTAAAAAAAATATTACCGGCAGTTTTGCTATTGGCGGGGCTGATGCGCTTTATCCTCTGGTAAAGAAATGGAGCGATGAATTTATAAAGATCCATCCGGATGTAAAGATTGTAATCACACAGAGTGGTACAGGTGAGGGAATCGAAGAATTGTTGTCGAAGAAGAACCAGCTGGCGATGATCTCGCGGCCACTTACCGACAAAGAACAGACAGAAGGCATATGGATTTTGCCAGTAGCTAAGGAAGGTGTTGCTCCTATAGTTAATCAAAGGAATCCATTTATTAAGAGGATTCTTGAAAGAGGGATTACTCCTGAAAAACTGATCAGATTATTTACAGGTACAAAGCCATTGACCTGGGGTGATCTTCTTGATTCAACATTTAAAGAAAAAGTTGATGTATACACAAGGGTCGATGAATCAGGGGCTGCAACAGTATGGGCCGGTTTTCTCTGGAAAGAAAATACTGATCTGAAGGGGATCGGCGTTAACGGCGATGAAGAAATGATTAAAAGCATTCAGGGAAATCCGCTGGGTATTGGATATTGTAATTTCTCATATGCATTTGAACCGGGCACTGGTGACCGCATAAAAGATATACAAGTTATTCCTATAGACCTNGATTTTGATAAAATTATTGATAAGAAAGAGGTACCATTTTCAAATATTAATAAAGCTCACAGAGGTTTGTGGCTGGGTTATTATCCCAAAAATCTTACACGTGAGCTTCATTTCGGTTCTGAAGGAAAACCTGTTGATACGGCTATTCTGGAGTTTTTGAATTACATTCTTACAACAGGTCAGACATCGGTGGCGAGCAGTGGTTTCTGTGAACTAAATGATGTTTATATAAAGAATGCCTTAAATAGCCTTAAATAGCACTATTTTGTTCCGAAAAGTCTGTCTCCTGCATCGCCTAGTCCGGGAACAATATATCCGTGTTCATTAAGCTTCTCATCGAGCCCGGCGAGATATATCTGGACATCAGGATGATCCTTCATGATACGTTCCACACCCTGAGGCGCTCCAACAACACAAACAAGTTTTATCGTTTTTGCACCATGGTCTTTTAAAACCTGGATGGCATCTGTTGCACTTCCTCCTGTTGCAAGCATCGGATCGAGTACCATTACAACCGCGTCAGGCAGATTATCCGGAAATTTGGAATAATATGTCATTGGCTTAAGTGTCACGTGATCGCGATACATACCAATATGACCTATTCTGGCATTAGGTATCAGGTTGGAGATGCCGTCAACCATACCCAACCCTGCCCTTAATACCGGTACAAGAACCACATCCATAGCCAGCTCCTGAGTATTGCATTTTCCAAGAGGAGTTTCAATTGTTATATTACGCACAGNCAGATCACGGGTAATCTCGTAGGCCATCAATCCGGCAATTTCATCAAGCGTTTCCCGGAAATCTTTGGTATCGGTTTCCTTCCTTCGAAGAAGGGTAAGCTTATGAGTTAACAGGGGGTGTTTAAGCAGGTTAAACATAATTTTGTGTTGATTTTATTTAAGCCATTCCTCTACGGACTGGGGACTAAGTCCCTGAAGTCCGAGTTTATTCTTTTTGTTTAATCCATTCAGGTCATTTGCCAGTTTCCCTGCTTTCTCAACTTCCTTAAGTTTAGCTACTGTTGTAAATCCTAACTTTTTTAGAGGATCGATCCACTCTTCAGGAACACCAATTTCGAGATATTCTTCCTTTTGACTTTCGATTTTTAACTTTTGACTTTCAGGTTTCATCTGGGGAAACAAAAGAACATCCTGTATTGATGGCTGATTTGTCAGAAGCATAGTCAGCCTGTCAATTCCGATACCCATACCGGAGGTAGGAGGCATACCATATTCAAGTGCTCTTATGAAGTCGAGATCAATAAACATTGCTTCATCATCTCCCTTTTCCGATAACCTCAGCTGGTCCTGGAACCGTTCCATCTGGTCGATCGGATCATTTAATTCAGAATAGGCATTAGCAATCTCCTTCCCGTTTATCATCAGTTCAAACCGTTCTGTAACACCCGGTTTGCTTCGATGCATCTTGGTAAGTGGTGATGTTTCTGTAGGATAATCAATTATGAAAGTAGGTTGAATGTAATTATGTTCACACCTGGCGCCAAAAAGCTCATCTATCAGTTTTCCCTTTCCCATCGATGCAGTATTTGGAACATCAAGTTTATCGCAAACATTCCTCAGTCCGGCTTCGTCCATCCCTGAAATATCAATTCCTGTATTTTCCAGTATTGCATCGGTCATGCTGATTCTCTTAAACGGAGGATNGAGATTGATGACTTTGTCGCCATATACTATTTCAGTTTTTCCATGAAGGTCGAGGGCTGCTTTTTTAACTATTTCTTCAGTGAATGTCATCATCCAGTTATAATCCTTAAAGGAAATATAAATTTCCATTACTGTAAATTCCGGATTATGAGTGCGGTCCATGCCTTCATTACGAAAATCTTTCGCGAACTCATAAACACCTTCAAATCCACCCACAATGAGTCGTTTAAGGTAAAGTTCATTTGCAACCCTCAGATATAGAGGCATATCGAGGGTATTGTGATGAGTAATGAAAGGTCGGGCTGCAGCACCACCGGGGATTGGCTGAAGTATAGGTGTTTCTACTTCAAGATAACCTTTTGAATTAAATAATTCCCGCATTGATTGAATTATCTGGGTCCTTTTTCTGAATACGTCGCGAACCTGGGGATTGACAATGAGATCTACATATCGCTGACGGTAACGCATCTCAGGGTCCGTAACTGCATCAAATATTACTCCATCTTTTTCTTTTACTATTGGTAATGGACGAACCGACTTGCTCAATACTGTAAATTCATCAACGTGAACAGTGGTTTCACCCATCTGTGTCTTAAATACATGACCTTTTACTCCGATAATATCACCGATATCGAGAAGATGTTTAAAAACTGTATTATACATTGTTTTATCTTCCCCGGGGCAGATATCATCGCGACGAAGATATATCTGTATTCTGCCTGAAGAGTCCATCAATTCGGCAAATGAGGCATTTCCCATTATGCGTCGGTTCATTATTCGTCCGGCAAGACAGACCTCATTGAAATTATTTTTTTCAGGGTTGAAATTATCCAGAATATGTTGTGCAAAAACGTTTGTTTTATACTCAGCAGCAGGATAGGGATTTATCCCAAGTTTTCTTAATTCATCGAGAGATGCTCTTCTGACCTGTTCCTGTTCACTTAGATTCATATTACTCATTATGATTTAAAAATTTGAGCAAAGATAAAAAAATCATGCATTTATGATGTCGTTGTTCACCCTATGAATGTTTTTATCTCATCATCGAATTTATCACGTATAATTCTTGTGATTGATCCCGGAATTCCGTCACCGACAGTATTTCCTCCTATTTCGATAACAGGGGTAACTTCCGCTGAAGTATTTGTAATAAATGCCTCCTTTGCCAATCTGATCCTGTTATCCGCCACAGCCTCCTCCCTGATTTTAATTCCGGATTCCTCTGCAATCCTTAAAACATTTTTTCTTGTTATACCCGATAGAATGTGATTTGACTCAGGGTGAGTAAAAAGAGTGCCGTCAATAACAAAGAAAATATTTGAATGCGATCCTTCGGTGATTAAACCATTCCTGACGAAAATACATTCCTTCATACCATTTTCACTCGCTTCCTGAAAACTAAGGGTATTTGGAAGGAGAGCTATTGATTTGATATCGCATCTGGTCCAGCGGATATCTTCTTTCAGCATAACTTTTAGGCCAGATTCTTTTGACAGCTTGTCGGGTTTAAACCCCCAGGCATAAGCGTAGGTTGTTGCCGAAACCTCGGGCGATGGAAATGAGTGCGAGCGTTTTGCAGCGCCTCTGGTAACCTGGAGATAGATCATTGCATGCTCCTCTTCAAGTTTGTTTAGGTTGATAAGTTCTTTAGCAAGCGATGGAAACACGTCTGTATCCGGCCAGTTAATTCTCAATTCCCTAAGACTTCTTTTCAGTCGGGCCATATGGCTATCCATGTCGTAGAAAAAGCCTTTATACCATCTCACAACCTCATAAATACCATCGGCGAAAAGAAATCCACGATCATCGGGACTTATCTTTACTTCCTCTTTTGGCAGAAATTTTCCATTGAAGTATACTGTTTCCATAATCAAATATTTTTTACACCTGCTTAGGCAAAATGGGAGCATTTGTAAAGTATAAAACAACGGAGAATTTTATTCTGTTGTTTTTAAACTGAAAGGAAGAATTTCTTCCTGAATAAGGTACTGGGATATCAAAGCCCTTTTAAGAAAGCCAGAGATGATCCTGCAACAATAAGAACTACCACATATATTGAAAAGACGATAATTATGAGTACTCCAGTATATACAAAATAGTACTTTAAATATTTTATGGCTTTATTAAGCTCCAGTTTGTCTAGATGTAATATTGCATGTGAAGAATGTTTGGAAAAACGAAAGAGAAAGAGGACAGGGAAAAAGTATATCAAGGCAATAAGGAGAATCGGGATGAACATTAATGATTCATAAATACCCAATTCCTTACTTCCGGAGCTGAAAGCAGAAAGAAAAGTGCCGGCAAGGAGTCCGATTATAACTATCAGGCCCAGAAAGATGAATCCGATGATTGCGAGAAACATGGCCCATTTTCGTGCCGTATTCAGATGTTTCAGTGATTCCTGTTCAATTTCTATTTTGCTGATTTCGAGAGGTGTTTCCATATAAAAATCGTTTATATTACCTGGTTTTTATTAATTATTGATTTCTTTTTTTATCCAACATCCTTTAAAGAAAATGTTTTATGAATTCTTTATTTAAAATCTCGATTAACAAATATAGGTTTTTTTCATAACAATTTTTTTTAATCAGTGTTATTGCCAGTTTGGAAATCTTAAAAATTTCTGCGCAGATTATGATAACTTTGTTACTCTAAACTTTGTTAATATATGCAGGAAAGAAGGCGTTTGCCTCACTGGCTAAAAATGCAGAGAGCCAGTGGAGAAACCTATTCAAGGGTTAAACATATTGTTTTGGAAAACCACCTTCATACAATCTGTACCAGCGGAAACTGTCCGAATATTGGTGAATGCTGGAACAGAGGAACTGCCACTTTTATGATTCTTGGTGATATCTGTACTCGAGCGTGTAAATTTTGTGCGACCACTACCGGTAGGCCGCTCCCTCCTGATCTGACTGAGCCCGACCGGCTGGCTGAATCGATAAAAACCATGAATCTGAAACATTGTGTTATCACTTCTGTAGATCGTGATGATCTGAGCGATGGTGGATCAACTGCCTGGGCGAATACAATAAAACGGATAAAAGAGGTTAACCCGGGCACAACTATGGAAACTTTAATTCCCGATTTTGATGGCAATATGGATTGTATCGGAAAAATAATTGATGCCGGACCAGATGTTATCTCTCATAATGTAGAGACCGTAAAACGTCTTACACCTCTGATCAGGACAAAAGCAAAATATGAAACGAGTCTTAATGTACTTAAATATATTGCAGAAAAAGGGAAAACTTCGAAATCGGGATTTATGCTGGGACTGGGAGAAACTGAAAACGAAATCATTCAAACGATAAAGGATATTTATTCAACCGGATGCAAAATAATTACCATCGGACAATATCTTCAACCCGGAGCTGAGTATATGGAGGTGGTGGAATACATTTCACCTGAGAAATTTGATCAGTATAGAGTTTATGCTATTGGATTGGGCTATTCATTTGTGGAAAGCAGTCCACTTGTCCGATCTTCTTTTCATGCGGAAAATCATATAAAGGCTCAATAATTTTAACTATATTAGCATCAATTATTGAGAATAAGAAAAATTGAGCTATAGCGTTATATACAAAGATATTGGGCAAAGGGATTATAAGGAAACCTGGGACTATCAGGCAGAAATCTTTAACAAGATCGTTGAGAACAAAAAACCGGAACACTCTGCTGGTGTATCGGTGCCAAAGATTCTTCCCGGCGTACTTATCTTTGTCGAGCATCCTCACGTTTATACACTTGGAAAAAGCGGTTCGCAGGACAATCTGCTTCTCGATTTAATTCAGCTGCAGGCAAAAGATGCATCATTCTACAGGATTGACCGGGGAGGGGATATAACGTACCATGGTCCCGGACAAATTGTAGGATATCCGATTTTTGATCTGGAGGCAATTAAAATTGGCCTTAAAGAGTATATTTACAGGATTGAAGAGGCTATAATAAGAACTGCCAAAGAATTTGGTATAACTGCTTCAAGGCTTGAAGGAGGAACAGGTGTATGGCTCGACCCGGAATTTCCGGGGAAAGCAAGAAAAATCTGTGCAATTGGAGTAAAAGCGAGCAGATTTGTAACAATGCATGGTTTTGCATTCAATGTAAATACTGACCTGACTTACTTTAATTATATCAACCCGTGTGGATTTACTGATAAGGGAGTCACTTCTCTGGAGAAAGAGTTGGGGACCAGACAGGATTATGAATCTGTTAAAGGAATAGTGAGAAGAAACCTGGAGGTAGTTTTTGATTTAAAATGGATTAAGGAGTAAGCGAATGGAAAAAAGATGGGTTGTAAAAGATAGAGGAGATATTGCCGTAGTAAAGCAACTTGCCGGGGCTCTGGGCGTATCAGATTCTCTGGCAAATCTCATGGTTCAGCGTAATATTTCCTCGCCCGATGAAGCAAATGCTTTCTTCAACCCCAGTCTGGAATTTATGCATGATCCTTTTCTGATGAAAGACATGAATATTGCGGTTGACAGGATCTCCACAGCAGTTAAAAAAAATGAAAGGATTCTGGTATATGGCGATTATGATGTTGATGGCACCACCGCAGTTGCTCTGATGTACTCATTTCTGAAAGATCAGTATTCAAATGTGGAATATTATATACCCGACAGATATAAAGAGGGTTATGGTGTGTCTTTTCAGGGCCTTGATTTCGCTTACCAGAATAATTGTAAAGTAGTTATCACCCTCGATTGCGGGATCAAAGCTGTCGAAAAAGTAAAGTACGCACGAACTAAAGGTCTCGATGTAATAATATGCGATCATCATTACCCGGGAGAGGAAATACCAAAGGCGTTGGCAGTACTCGATCCTAAACAACCCTCATGCAGTTATCCGTATAAAGAATTGTCGGGTTGTGGAGTAGGGTTTAAGTTGGTGCATGCCTATTCAAGAGTGCATGGAATTCCATTCAGTAAAATATCTCACTATCTCGATCTTGTTGCTGTAAGCATTGCATCTGATATTGTCCCTATTACAGGTGAAAACAGAGTAATGGCATATTTTGGTCTTAAAAGGTTAAATGAGTCACCTCGTACCGGGCTGAAAGAAATAATCCGCGAATCGGAAGTAACAAAAGCGCTTACTATTGAGGATGTGGTTTTTAAAATAGGACCAAGGATTAATGCTGCGGGCAGAATGGAAACCGGTAGCAAGGCAGTTGATCTTCTCGTTTCAAGCGATACCAGGCTTGCAACCGGGATAAGCAAGGAAATAAATAATTTCAATATAGAACGACGGAGTGTCGACCGTATTATAACAACCGAAGCGATGCGAATGATAGCCGAAGATCAGAGAACGGTGAATTCCAGGACGACTGTGCTCTATAATCCAAACTGGAAGAAAGGAGTGATTGGTATTGTCGCATCCAGATTAATTGAGACATATTACCGTCCGACAGTCATTCTCACTGAATCAAATGGATTTGCAACAGGTTCCGCCAGGTCAGTTCAGGGTTATGATCTGTACCAGGCAATTGAAGCGTGTAGCGATCTGCTGGAGAGTTTTGGAGGTCATATGTTTGCAGCCGGTCTGACATTGAAAAAAGAAAACATCAAGCCATTTATGGAACGGTTTGAGCAATATGTAAACAACACAATTACAGAGGAGCAACTCGTTCCACGTATTTTTATTGATTCTGAACTCTCCTTTTCTGAAATAAATGATGAGTTCTTCAAGACGATGAGTCAGTTTCAGCCTTTCGGACCCGAAAATATGTCACCTGTCTTTGTTTCACGTAATGTGTTTGACACAGGATCGGGACGCATGGTGGGTTCGAGCGGAGAGCATCTGAAACTTGATCTGTGCCAGGAGTCAACAGGCCAGAAAAGCTTTTCAGCCATAGCATTCAGCCAGGCTAACCATTTTGAGTATATAAGGGGCGGAAATCCTTTCGATATTTGCTATTCTTTGGAGATGAATGAGTTCAGAGGAAACAGGAATCTTCAATTGAATATAAGGGATATAAAGACGCCAGATATTAATTAGAAGGGGAGAATAGGTGAGTGGGTGAAAAGGGGATTAAGAGACNAAGAGACAAAGAGACAAAGAGAC
>JGI20214J51650_10000199_pt1 | contig 38045 bp, 28 predicted proteins | sample WetSurMetagenome_FD_51650 | JGI IMG/M metagenome (IMG submission 51650)
ACTTTAATAACCTCAGCTTCACCATTCGGATTTACGCTCAGGTACACAATTTTAGATCCCTCTTTTCCCCTGGTCAGATTATACTCTTTATCGCGGGTCAATCCTGAAATTGCACATCTCTTGGCAAGCAAGGGTCCGTCTTTACCATCCTGGTATACAACATTATAGATTGTTCTTTCATCATTCTTCAGAAAAACCTGGGCATACATGATATCATTTCCCACAAATACTTTATCGGCAACCTTGGTTATAAGGTATACCCCATCTTTCCTGATGGCGATNACATCATCAATATCAGAACAATCACAAATGAACTCATCTTTCTTCAGACCGGTNCCAATAAATCCTTCCTTAAAGTTTACATAAAGTTTTGCATTGTTGGCAACAACCTTGGTTGCCTCAATGGTATCGAAACTCCTTAATTCAGTCTTTCTTTCCTTTCCTTTTCCGTACTTTTTCCTGATTTGCCTGAAATAGTTAATTGCAAACGGGATCATGTTCTTGAGATGATTTTTCACCTCTTCAAGTTCTGTTTCAAGCCCTTTTATATGTTCATCAGCCTTTTTAACATCAAATTTTGAAATCCTTTTGATCTTGATTTCGGTCAGCTGTATGATATCCTCTCTGGTTACTTCCCTTAAAAGAAGTTTTTTAAATGGTTTAAGCCCTTCGTCAATTGCTACGATAACAGCCTCCCATGTTTCACATTCCTCTATATCGTGAAAAATCTTCTCCTCAATAAATATCTTTTCAAGCGACGACATGTGCCACTCTTCCTCAAGTTCGCTCTGCCTTATCTCAAGTTCTGTCCTCAGAAGGTCAACAGTTCTGTCAGCAGAATTTTTCAGGATTGAGCTTACCCCCATGAATGAAGGTTTGTCATCAACAATTACACAGGTGTTAGGCGATATTGAATACTCACAGTCGGTAAGNGCATAAAGAGCATCAATAGTTTTATCAGGAGAAACACCGGGNACAAGATGTATAACTATTTCAACATTGGCAGATGTATTATCATCAATCTTTCTGATCTTGATCTTTCCCTTTTCGTTTGCNTTGATTATCGATTCAATAAGTGTAGTTGTAGTTTTTCCAAATGGTATCTCAGTGATTATCAGAGCTTTTTTATCNACTTTCTCTATCTTTGCCCTTACTTTTATTACACCTCCGCGCTGCCCGTCATTATATTTTGATACATCAACCATGCCTCCTGTCGGGAAATCAGGGTAAATCATGAAATCCTTACCCTGAAGATAATCGATAGTGGCATCGATAAGTTCATTAAAATTATGCGGCAAAATTTTTGATGCAAGCCCGACAGCAATTCCCTCACCTCCCTGTGCCAGGAGTAACGGGAACTTCACCGGAAGAGTAACGGGCTCTTTATTTCGTCCGTCATATGATAGTTTCCATTCAGTTGTCTTATGGTTAAATACTACCTCAAGTGCGAACTTAGATAGTCTGGCCTCTATATATCTGGGTGCGGCAGCGCCATCACCTGTCAGCAGGTTTCCCCAGTTTCCCTGAGCCTCAACAAGAAGATCTTTCTGCCCGAGCTGAACAAGTGCGTCACCGATTGAGGCATCGCCGTGAGGGTGAAACTGCATCGTATGACCAATAATGTTTGCCACTTTGTTGTAACGTCCGTCATCCATCCTTTTCATTGAATGGAGAATACGGCGCTGAACAGGTTTTAATCCGTCATGAAGATGCGGAACGGCTCTTTCCAGTATAACATAAGAAGCATAATCGAGGAACCAGTCCTGATACATGCCCGACAAAGCTGTTACAGAATGCAGTGCAACAGGTCCATCAGGTTTCTCTGTCTTACCTTCACTATTGGTTATATTGGNTTCTTCTTCTTCCATATTAAANCTACACTTCCTGAAAGATCTATTAACGTTCTTCTTCGATGATATCTTCTTCTATTCTCAGGTTTTCAATTATAAAGTCCTGCCTGTCAGGGGTATTCTTGCCCATAAAAAATTCCAGGAACCCATTTACAGAATCGTTTTTCTTCATGCGTACGGGTTCAAGTCTCATATCTTTACCAATAAAATGCTTGAATTCATCAGGAGAGATTTCTCCTAGTCCTTTAAACCGTGTCATCTCAGGTGATGGTCCCAGAGCTGTGATCGCCTTTGCTTTTTCTTCAGGAGAATAGCAGTAACGTGTTTCCTTTTTATTCCTTACCCTGAACAGGGGTGTCTGGAGAATATAAACATGTCCCTTGCGTACCAGGTCAGGGAAGAACTGAAGGAAAAATGTCAGGAGAAGAAGCCGGATATGCATACCATCGACATCGGCATCGGTGGCAACCACTACATTATTATATCTCAGATTTTCAATCCCGTCTTCAATATTCAATGCTGCCTGAAGCAGGTTAAACTCCTCATTTTCGTAAACAATCTTTTTTGTAAGACCAAAACAATTAAGAGGCTTACCGCGCAGGCTGAAAACTGCCTGTGTTTCGACATTTCTCGATTTTGTTATTGATCCACTGGCCGAATCACCTTCTGTTATGAAAATTGTTGAATCGAGTTTATTGGAATCATTGGTGTTGTAATGTACCCTGCAATCACGTAGTTTCTTATTATGAAGGCTGACCTTTTTTGCCCTGTCTCTTGCCAGTTTCTGNATAGATGAAATAGCTTTTCTTTCCTTTTCCGAATCCTGGATCTTTTTAAGAATTATTCTTGCTGTCTCAGGATTTTTATGAAGGTAGTCATCAAGCTGTTTTTTTATGAATTCACTGATAAAATTTCTGACGGATGGACCTTCAGGGCCCATATCTTTAGATCCAAGTTTGGTTTTTGTCTGCGATTCAAATATGGGTTCTTCGACTTTTATGCTTACGGCTGCAATTATTGACGACCTTATATCGGAAGGGTCGAAATCCTTTTTGTAAAAATCCCTGATAGTCTTTACAATAGATTCCCTGAATGCTATAAGGTGGGTTCCCCCCTGAGAGGTATTCTGACCATTAACGAAGCTGTAGTAATCTTCACCATACTGAAGACCATGAGTAAATGCAATTTCGATGTCTTCACCCGTCAGATGAATTATCGGGTAAAGACCCTCCTTGTTCATATTCTCATTGAGGAGGTCTACAAGCCCATTGCGGGACAGAAACTTATTCCCGTTAAAGTTGATAACCAGTCCGGCATTAAGATATACGTAGTTTTTCAGCATTGTATCCACGTATTCCGATATGTAATAGAAGTTGCCGAACATGCCTTCATCGGGATGGAAGATCACTTCTACTCCATTCTCTTCAGCNGTGTTAAGGATAGGATAGTCTTTAATTGTTANACCATGATGAAATTCACTTACTTTAACCTGACCATCACGGATCGATCTTATGACAAAGCTGCTTGATAAGGCATTAACAGCTTTAACCCCGACGCCGTTAAGCCCGACAGATTTTTTAAAAGCTTTTGAATCATATTTCGCCCCGGTATTCATCTTCGAAACGGCATCGAGAACTTTTCCGAGTGGAATGCCCCTTCCATAGTCGCGTATTCTTACCTCCTGCCCGTTTATTGTAACGTCGATTTTTTTACCATAACCCATCATGTATTCGTCTATGGCATTATCCATTACCTCTTTTAGCAAAACATATACACCATCATCCTGAGAAGAGCCGTCACCAAGCTTTCCGATATACATGCCGGGGCGAAGCCGGATATGTTCTCTCCACTCAAGGGTTTTTATATGTTCTTCTGAATATCCAACTGACATTTTGCAGAATTTTGCGCAAATATAACTATTTAAAGAAGGCTTTTTTTGCCAATTTTTCAACAATCGGCACGAATTTTAACACTTAAAAGAGTGTAAAAAGCTGAAATCTAAAATATTTAGGTGATTAAATGATATTAACAAATCTCCTGAAAATGTTCATAAATGGTACCCGTGAACTCAAGTCAGATCACCACTTACCCAATACTTTTTAGTATTTGCAGGGGATGTAACCTCATTATTGTCCTCTATGAAATTAGTACAACAAGATTCCTTATTGGGTGCTCCTTAACCTATCCTCCAGCCCCTTCCCATAATGATTTCTTAACCCTTCCCGATCCCTTCCAGCAGGCAGGCTCCCCGCTTATGCGGGGCAGGCTCTTCGCTAAAATTGCCTGCCAGGCAATTTTTTAACGCCCGGCCCTCTTAATCAATAATGGAAGGGGGAACATACTGATATATAAATAGATACCACCCCTTCCCTTAGAATGAAGGGAAGGGGTTAGGGGATGGGTTCCAAAATATTCAATGAGAGTGATTTACAGTCTATTGGATTCAGTTCCAAAGTTCTAAAAAGGGTGATTTCAGGAAGGGGTATCTTAATCTGTTAATCCAGCATTCTTTCTTATAATATCCACACCCTTATCCTTCCGGTTGTTCTGCAGCATCATAAAGAGATAGACCGGGATCCCAAGCAACATTAGTATGAACCCATACATTACAACTGTCGCTCCTGTTCCGTAAATTGCATATATCGAATATCCAAATGCGAGCAATGCAAAAAACGAGTTCTTCAGGAAACTGAAAATATTAAATTCAGCCGGACGATTTTTCAAGAGTACAATATCAGCCGCTGCCGAAAAAGCATACGCAGGTAAAAATGACAAAGTGGCAAGCAACAACATAAAATTAAATGCAGAACTTAATGTTCCCATATAGTTCAGAATGAGTAATATGTTTGCTGCCAGAGAGCTTATTATAAGAGAATTCACAGGTGTAAGAAATTTTGGATGGATTTTCCCGAAAACTTCCGGAAAGAGTTTGTCCTGAGATGCTCCGAAGGCACTTCTGGCAGTAGTAAGTATCCAGCCTGAAGAAGCACCCAGTGTTGATATAATTGCTCCCAAAGCAATGAAGTTTCCACCCCATTTCCCTCCGGTAGCTTTGTTAATGATATCCGCAAGAGGAGCATTTGAGCTTGCAAGGGTGGATTGATCGAGTACTCCCATCCCTACAACTGAAACAATAATATATACTGCGGCAGCAATCAAAGTTCCATATATTGTACTTTTCCTTATATTTTTATGAGGATCTTTAATTTCCCCGGCAGGAACTGTAGCACTCTCAATTCCAACAAAAGCCCAGAGTGCAATCGCTATTGCAGCAGGCAATGTATTCATCCCTGAAACATTAGCACCGGAGACAGTGGAAAGCATAGCAGGATTAAAGTGCATAGCAGCGATAACCACAAAAACTACCAATGCACCTACTTTAAGAACAGTGGTTATTATACTTACCCGGCCGGCACCCTTCACACCTAAAATATTAATGATAGTGAACAACCATAAGACACCTGAAGTTATTAAGAAGGCAAAAACCGGGGTTGCCGTACCTGGAACAAAATATGTGAAATACATCATAAATGCGGTAATTATGGCAGCATTGCCTACCCAGGCACCTATCCAATATGTCCATGCAATTAAAAATCCGGCAAAATCTCCAAAGGCAGCACGGGTATACACAATCGGGCCACCTGTTCTCGGAATAGCTGTACCAAGACTGGCAAAGCTCAATGCAATAAACAGTGATCCCAGTGCAGTAATAACCCAGGCAATTATTGCAGTTTTCGGGTTTGATGCTGCAGCCAGCGAGGCCGCTGAAGTGAAGATACCGGAACCTATACAATTTCCAACAACAATTGCCACTGCTGCTGCCAGACCAAGTTCCCGCTTAAGCTCAAGGTTTCCNGATCCTTCAACATCTTTGATCTTTCTCATAAATTTGTAGATTCTTGTTATCTAAACCCGTTACAATATAATTTATTTTTTGTTATCACATCTTATTAGTGCTGATCTGAATCAGAAACATATCTGTCAATCTAAAATTCCCATCTGTTTCATAAGTAAGGCTGCATTCATTTTCTGAGTTATCCCATTGTGAAGCTTATAGTCAAATCTTATTATCTCACCCTCTATTTCTATTTCAAAACATTTGTTGACAACAATATCCGGGTATGTTTTCTCCAGATCACCAAGAGAAGTATCATGTGTTGCAATCAGACCCGTGCCTCCCAGTTCAAACAGCCTGGTAAGAAATAATTTTGAGCCAAGGCTCTTGTCAGCTGAATTGGTGCCTTTAAGTATCTCATCAAGAATAAACAAAACAGGTTCCCCGTTCTCAATCGCCGACTTAAGTGACTTTAGCCTTTTCAGTTCTGCATAGAAATATGATTCATTGTGTGACAGAGAGTCGGTTGTACGCATACTCGTAAAAAGCTTCAACGGAACAAATTTCATTTCACCAGCACATACTGGAGCTCCGGTCATTGCCAGGATGTAGTTGACAGCTATTGTCCTTAGAAATGTGCTTTTCCCAGACATATTAGCTCCTGAAATAATACAGATAGTTCCACTTTTACCTAAAGAAAAATCGTTGCACACCCGCTTACTCTCCTCAATAAGTTGATGACCCAGATTTTTAGTTGATAAAACATCTTTACTTTCAGATATTACCGGGTATGCAAATCCCTCGTTGTTTGATGCATAGTTTCCGAGGCTGATGAAAGCATCGACCTTTCCAAGCATCTCAAGCCAAACCGGAAAATGTTCCCTGTATACCGATTTCCATTTTTCCAGCCTGTAAATACTCTGATAATCCCATAATATCAAACCGTTTAACAATATGCCGACAAGGATATTAAGCCTGGTGTCGAATGCCTGGATGAGATTATTAAGTTTCTTTACCGATTCTGCGGCAGATATCTCTTTCCCTGAGATACCTGTCTGGATATCAATTAGAATGCNTGANGTAAACGATTCATTTTCAAATATCCTGAGAAGCACATTAAGTGAGGATAACTGGTTGTGCTTCCTTGACAGTGATCTGTGAATCCTGTTCGTATTCTTTAAGCCGGCAGTTATAAACAGCAGGTTAATCAGAAAGATGAGAACAAAAACAGAGTAGTGTAAAATTCCTGCTATCAGAAGTGCAAGAGAAATAATTGAGGCAAAGGGAAGAAGANAAATAAAAATTTTCTGAATTGAAGATGATTTAATAGTACTCTCTTCACNCATCCATTCCAGAAGTCCGGTTATATCATCTTTTTCAAGGGGGAGCTTCATTCCTGATGCAAGAAACTCCTGCCTCCATTTTTCTTTAACTGATAGTTCCTTAACAGCTTCCTGACGTTCAATAAGATCNTGTGAAAGTTTATAAGGGTCTGAGAGCCAGCTGGCAAGTATGTCTCGCCCATACCCTGTCACTGTCCGGTTAATGTATTGAAACAAAGATGAGTTACCAAAGAGATCAACATCATTTGAGAAATCATGCCCCTGATCGATATATTTGTTACCGGGCTCAAATGCAGAGAGATCTCCGGCTATTGCATCCGCCTCATTCCGGTTTATTAAAGCAAGGTTGCCAAGAAACTCCTTCATCCCGGAGTGAAAAGAATATAACAATAACAGGTACAAAAAGAATGATATAACTCCAAATGTTAACAATAATCCTGCTAAAAGGCTTGCAATGAAACCAAACCATATAAGTATTAATCCGCCAATAAACGTTACCAGCCTGGAAGCAGACAGGACAAAAAGCAGTTTCTCTTCTTTTTCAACAAGTAGATTTAAGCTACTCAGATTATTAAGATATTTTTCTTTAAGCACCTCTTTTTTCATGGTGTCAGATAGCTAATGCAATAACTTTCATTATACTGGTGCTGTTATAATAATCTGCACCAGTATGGTCAAAATTCCATGTCCATTCTTCTCTGAATTGCCCGTCAGGCAATGGAGTCAACAATGTTGGAATTGCCTTTAGAGTTCCTGTTCTGGATGTAATAACTTCCTCATAGTCAGAAATAAGTACAGACTTATACCTTATCAGAAAATCAATATGCTTCTTCTGAATTTCAGTGCGGAACCTGTAAAACTCATCATCCTTAATNTCTGATCTCTTTCTGAGATATGATATAAGCAGCGATTCAAGCTGTGTAAGTATGTTAAGTGAAATTATCATTCCCGGATCAAAGCCGGGATTGAATTCCGGAATTTCAATATTCTCAAGTGATTTAAGTCTATTAAAAAAAGAATATTTGCCTGTTCTTTGCCATATCTCCTGAATTAATCCTCCTGAAATGTCCTGTTCAATAAGCTCAACATTTTTCAAATCGCCCACCTGGTCAATTACATCAGGAGGGTGAACAATGTCAAGAAGGTTAACTTTCCGGGTTTTCTCAAGTATCTCTGCCATGGGGAGTTCAAGCAACCACCCGCTACCAAGAACTGTTACAATTTCAGGCTTATGAATTTCTAATGATTTAAGTATGAAACTTCTGCAATGTTCAAGATGACTATCCCAGCCACCTTCCTGGTTCAGATGACGATAAATAAGGCCATTCTGATAATTATAATAGCCCATTTTATTCAACATCCTTCTATAGGAAATGCTGTGTGTCATGCTTATATATTTTCTGATCTCAGATCACCTAAATTCTTCACCATTAACAAGCTCATTTTCTCTGCAAGTATCTCCGGAGATGAAGTCCCAAATGATGAGGGCATAACCGGATCAAGCACTCTTATTCTTATCCTGTGGCCGCTTCCGAAAATAAGCCCATGTTTCGGAAGAATGCCTCCCGTCCCGTCAATAATAACAGGAAGAATCGGAACATTAGCCTGAATTGCCAGCTGGAATGCTCCACGCCTGAAAAATCCTATTTCATTATCCAACGATCTTGTACCTTCAGGAAAGATCATAATTGAGATGCCACCTTTCAGACACCGGAATGATTTCTCAAGCATCTCTTCTTTACTCTCCTCATTGCCCCTGTTCACAGTAATATAACCGGCCATTCGTAAGTACCATCCCAGTACCGGTACTTTCATGTTCTCGATCTTTGAAATCCACCGGAACCTGTACCTGAGACAGTTAATCATCAGTATATCAAGTATTGACTGATGGTTTGAGATTACTACATAGGTGGTCCCTCTNACAGCCTTTTTTCTGCCNTTTATATCAAATTTCCATATTGGGATGAGCAANGAAAGGATAAAACTCTGGTACATCAATATCCAGTGAATGACTGCTCTCTCCCTGTCAAAAGGAATTGTTATTAACCATATAATAAAGGTCAGCGGAAAAAGTAAAATAGTATAGAAGATACCTATTATCCAGACAATCAGAGATTTAATAATTTCCATGAAATAAAATTAATTCCGAACTAATCTTATCCTCTTTTAAAAGAAGTTAAAAATATCAAAATCCTCGCACGATAGCTTCTCTTTCATGAATAATTCCGTCAAATCCTCAACCATATGACGGCATCCTGTAAGCTTTTTTGCAACAGCAGACAGCACAGGAGAGCCCTCCAGTAAGCATTCACGGATAATACCTTCCTGAACATATAACCGGCAGGTTATCATCTTTCCTCTGAATTCAAATCTGTTATCAAAATGATATTCAGGACCGTAGGCCCAGTTCCATTCCCATGTTTTATATTTTGAATTTTTCAGTGATTCTGCTTCTTCCACTTCAGCTGCAGACAAATTATACTCAATCATACCCGGAAAGGCTTTTAACATAAAATTCCGCATCTCATTCCGGAATTCAAAAATATCTTTGAAAGAAGGAAGATGATCTTTAAGATTTGTTACTGATGAAGGATTAGATTCAACTGCTCTGGAAGTATAGTGCGAAGTATCTTTTCGCAGAGAATTTTTTAAAATACCATGAGAGGTGCTGAACAACAATGTACCATGGTGAAGAACTCTGTCATGATGAATATGTTCGGCATTTCCTGAAATCTTCAGACCTCTAACCCTGATGTCATTCTTCCCCTCAAATTTTGCGTCAATTTCAATTGATTTTAAGAAGTTAATAACAGGCTCCGTGTATTTGCGGAAATCAACCTGTTTACCTGCCTCACTCTGCCTGATAAAAGAGAAGTTCAGGTTTCCCTTGTCGTGATAAACGGTTCCGCCTCCTGAAATCCTTCTGATAACAGGAATATCATTCCCATAGACAAATTTTGTATTTATTTCGCGGTGCGCTGACTGGTGTTTTCCGATAATAACCGAGGAACTGTTTATACCCAGAAGCAGATATTCTTCCCGTCTGTTTTTAAGAAGTATTTCTTCAATAGCAAGGTTAAAGAATGGGTTCTGAGTATCCAGGGTTATGCAAAACATAACAATGGCTTTCTATGATTGAGGTGAATTAAAGTATTCCCGATGCATCAATATCCTTTTGTCGGTCAAAGTATAGAGACTATAGCAACCCCATCCTATCAGCGATCCCATAACCGAACCGCAGATCACGTCACCCGGATAATGGACACCAAGATATATCCTGCTATAACTTACAACAACCGCCCATAAAACAATACTAACACTAAACCATCTCTTCCTTATAAAAAGCAAACTTAGCAGAGCCACGTCGAATGAGTTTGTGGCATGTGATGATACAAAACTATACATTCCTCCGCATTCGCCTCTGACTATATGCACAAGCCCTGCAAGGGAAGGTTCATGACAAGGGCGCAACCTAAGAACAATATTTTTAACTATAACAGAAAACTGATCGGACAGGGTTGCTGCCAGAATGATAAACAAAAGAATTATCAGGAATTTTCTTTTGTATTTTACTCCCAGATAAATGAGGATTGCAAGGTAAAGAGGCACCCATATTAGTCTGCCGCTGACAGCGTGCATCACCTGGTCGAAAAAAGGTGAGTTCAAAGAGTTCAGAAACAGAAACAGCTGTTGATCAAGACGTTCAAGCATATTTATTTATCATGCGTTGTTAAGAACTTTCCATATCATATCCTTCAGAGTGACTATTCCCTGACCTGTCAGAGACGAAATAAAAACCCTTGGAATATCGGGCAGATCCATCCTTATTTCATTTATTAGCTCTTCGTCGAGCATATCAGATTTTGATATCGCAAGGACACGCTTCTTGTCAAGCAGTTCAGGATTATACATTTTAAGTTCATTTATAAGGATCTCATATTCCGCTTTGATATTCTTGCTGTCTGCAGGAACCATGAACAGAAGCATAGAATTTCTTTCAATATGCCTTAAGAACCTTATGCCAAGTCCTTTGCCTTCGTGCGCCCCTTCAATGATCCCGGGGATATCAGCCATAACAAATGACTTCTCATCCCTGTAACTTACAATACCCAGATTCGGGACTAATGTTGTAAAAGCATAATCGGCAATCTTTGGTTTGGCCGCTGAAACTACCGACAGCAATGTGGATTTACCTGCATTCGGAAAGCCAACAAGTCCAACATCGGCGAGTATTTTAAGTTCGAGAATGAATTCCTCTTCAATACCAGGTTCGCCCGGTTGGGCGTAACGCGGTGTCTGATTGGTGGCTGATTTGAAATGAACATTACCCTGGCCGCCCCTTCCACCTCTTGCCAGAATTTTTTCCTCCCCGTTTACTGTAATTTCAAAAAGTGCCTCTCCTGTTTCGCTGTTTTTTGCAATAGTTCCCAGAGGAACCTGGACGATAACGTCCTTCCCTTCAGCTCCTGTTGATTGTTGTCTGCCTCCGCCGACACCATGTTCTGCAAAAATGTGCCTCTGGAATTTCAGATGCAGAAGTGTCCACATCTGATCATTACCCTTAAGTATAATGTGTCCGCCACGGCCGCCGTCACCACCATCGGGCCCGCCTTTGGGTTCAAATTTCTCCCTGCGGAAATGAGCCGAACCTGCGCCTCCGTTTCCTGAGCGGCAGTATATTTTTACATAATCAACAAAGTTTGATCCGGACATTTCCTTTAGTATAAAAATCTATAACTAAATAATATTCAACAATTTACCTGTTTGATTTGTTCGTTTAATGCCAAATACTTTCACCTCATCCTTACTTTTAAATTGTATTTGTGTTCCACTGTACTCCACTTTTTTCTTTGGTTTCTTAACCCTTCCCCATCCCTTCCCTTAAGCAACAAGGGAAGGGGGATGTATCTGATATTTAACCCAATATCACCCCTTCCCTTAGTTTTAAGGGAGGGGGCCGGGGGATGGGTTTTTCAATACAGGGAAATTCTTATATTAGTTTCTTCATAAATTCAGAAAGTCTTTTGAATATATCATCTATTGTTCCCATCCCGTTAACCGGCTGATATAATCCTTTCTGATTACAGTAATTAATAATCGGTTCTGTTTTTTCTTTATATACCTCAATCCTGTTTTCAATAACTGCAGGATCTTTATCATCAGGTCTTCCTGAAAGTTCTGCCCTTGCAATTAATCTCTTTACAAGCTCATCATGATCAACATCAAGTACGAGCATCTGATCGATTTTCATCCCTCTGTCATTAAGCATTTTTTCAAGAGAGACAGTTTGTGCTACTGTCCGGGGAAATCCGTCAAAGAGAAATCCTGCTTTCCCTTTAGTTGTGTCAATCTTATTGGCAATCATCTCAATAACAACCTCATCAGGAACAAGCTCCCCTTTTGACATAATAAGGCTCATCTTTTTCCCAAGCTCTGTACCGGCAGTAATTTCTGCACGAAGCATATCTCCTGTTGAAAGATGCATAAGATTGAATTTCTCAGCCAGCCTTACAGACTGTGTTCCCTTACCTGAGCCGGGAGGACCAAAAATCAGAAAATTAACCATAGAATAAAATGAATTATAAATTAAGAATTATGTATTATTTAACTAATGTATAAACTGATGGAAGATTACGACCATATCCGTCATAGTCAAGACCGTAACCAACTACAAAATCGTTGGGGATCTCAAATCCTATGTAATGGAGAGGTATATCCTTGCAATATGCATCAGGTTTATAAAGGAGAGCAGATATGCGTATTTCGTTGGCTTTTCTTATCACAAGCTCATCCACAATACGTTCCAGAGTATTCCCGGTGTCAACTATATCTTCAATAACAACAATTGTTTTGTTTTTGATATCCTCATTCCATCCAATAAGTTCTTTTATTGATCCCTGTGAGGCGGTTCCCTGATAAGATGCAAGCTTAATGAAGGATATGCGTGCTTTGAGGTCTATTTGTCTGAAGAGATCAGCTGCAAAAAGGAATGCCCCGTTAAGAATTCCAAGGAAGACAACATCTTTCCCTGCAAGTTCTTTATTAATCTGTTTTGCAAGCTCTCCGACTCTGTTACGGATCGCGTCCTCGGTAATAAACTCTCTGAATGTTTTATCCAGAATCCGGATTTCTTTCATGAAGGAATTGTTTGAACAGTTGGCCGGTGCAAAAATATGAAAATAATAACTTATTTTTGTCCTTATCAGTAAGTTAAATTAAAATTAGTTTAAATGGAACCGATGGTAAGCATCATAATGGGAAGTACCTCCGATCTTCCTGTCATGGAAAAAACTGCAGAGATCCTTAACACTTTCAAGATACCTTTTGAGATGAATGCCCTTTCGGCACACAGGACCCCTGAAGAGGTGGAAAAATTCGCAAAAAATGCTGCCGGGCGTGGTATAAAAGTCATTATAGCTGCAGCCGGTATGGCGGCACATCTTCCGGGTGTAATAGCTTCAATGACACCGCTACCGGTTATCGGTGTGCCAATCAAAGCTTCACTTGAAGGTCTCGATTCAATCTTTTCCATTCTCCAGATGCCTCCCGGGATACCGGTAGCTACAGTCGGAGTGAATGCTGCACAAAATGCAGGGATCCTTGCAGCCCAGATTATTGCAACCGGCGATAAGACAATCATGAAAGAGGTAGAAAAATATAAGGAATCACTCAAAACGAAAATCGTCCAGGCTAACGAAGAGCTGAAAGCTGTAAAATATCCTTTCAAGACAAACTGACAATCAGCCACATATCAACTTCAAGCCCCCCAGCCCCCCTAAAGGGGGGTTAATACAGCGGACAGATTTAGCCCCCCTTCAGGGGGGTTGGGGGGTAAAAAATTAAGAAAAATCACTGCTCTCTCTGATTTTTTTGTATCTTAGGATACTATTTTGAAACAGTTGAGCTCGCTGCTGAAAATATCTGTTTCTGTCTTATTAATATTCCTGAATCTGACCGCCATCGGCGGCGATCCCTATCGCCCTGCTGCCGGTGCCGGTGAAGCAGGAATGGGATATACATGTGTCATGAAGAAAGGATTCTGGTCCACATTTCATAACCAGGCCCTTCTATCTGAATACAGATCTATTTCTGTCGGGATCAATTACCAGAACAGATTCTGTCTTAAAGAACTCGGAACCCGTTCAATAGCAGTTATAATCCCTGTTGGAAAAGTGTCATTAGGCGCTGTTTATTCACATTTTGGATATACAGATTTCAAAAGACAAATGACCGGGATAGCCTGTGGTATTAAGCTCTCAGACAAAATTACAGCAGGAGTTCAGATTGACTATTATTCCGAAAGAACATATGGAGAATATGCTAATAATCAAACTGTTACATGTGAAACCGGTCTCTTGATAACTCCTTCTGAAAACCTCAGGATCGGGATCCATTTGTTTAATCCTGTACCAACTTCAATAAATAAAACCTTTCTCCCGACAGCTCTCAGGATTGGAGCAGGGACAACACTCAGTGATGTTCTTTTTGCAGCTGTTGAGGCAGAAATGAGTTCCGGTGGAAAGCTTATGCTGAAATCGGGGTTTGAATATGAAGCCGTCAAAAACATGCGGATAATGGGAGGATTTATTACAAATGATAACTCTTTCAGCTTCGGCTGTGGATTCAATNCAAAACCAGNTGTTATCGATCTGAGTTTTGTAACACATGAAAAATTGGGATTAACATCTTCTATATCGCTAATATTCAAAATCCACTAACCGCAAAGAGCACAAAGAAGAACAATAGAACATTTGAACAATAGAACATTTGAACAATAGAACATTTGAACAATAGAACATTTGAACAATAGAACATTTGAATAATAGAATGTTGAACTATAGTAATAAAAGTTGAAACCACATGAATACTAAAAACTTTGATCTTGAAGATCGCTTAATTGATTTTGCAGTTTCAATAATAAATTGTGTTGAAAATCTACCACAGTCAAGAACTGGGTTACACCTTGGCGGACAGCTCTTAAGATCTGGCACTTCACCATCTCTGAATTATGGTGAAGCAAAAAGTGCAGAATCAAGAAATGATTTTGTTCACAAAATGAAAGTCTGCCTTAAAGAACTTCGGGAATCATTTAATTGTCTTAAAATAATGCATAGAGCCAAGATTTATAAATCTCAACAAGAGGTAATAGAATTAATCAAGGAATGCGATGAGTTAATAAGCATTTTTGTTAAAAGTATCTTGACTGCCNGTAAGAAATAATTCAACATTCTTAATTCGTTTGTTCAATTGTTCTTAAATCAAAAACAAAAAAGAAACCCAAAATTATCTTCGTTTATGATAAAGACAATATTAATATTGTTTCTTTCTTTAATCCCTCTTTTGAGTTTNAGTCAGGATTCCAAATTGTCTGACATTATCATAAGCATTGCAGAGGATCTTGCAGCAGACGATTCTGATCCTGAGGCTGTTACAATTTTTATTGAACGGCTTAATGAACTTGCAGAGAATCCGGTAAGCATTAATTCATCAGGAGAATCAGAAATTTCAAGATTGTTCTTCCTTTCTGATTTTCAGGTAAAGGCATTAGTCGATTATGCTCATGCATCGGGCAGAATTGTATCGGTATATGAACTGGCAAACATCCCCGGATTTGACAGGGAAACGGTTGATATAATGACTCCATTTATCACTCTTGATTACAAGGTGAAAATCAATTCCGATTCAGTCAGATTCAGAAATACATCAATAACCAACTTCTCTGTAAAAACCGGTCTAAAGGATACATCTACCCGGGCATNTCCATGGAAGATCCTCACAAAATACAGGTTCACTTCATCAGGTTTTTCAGGTGGCTTTACAGCAGAAAAAGATCCGGGAGAAAAGTTTTTAGCTGACAATTCTTCTCTTCCTGATTTTTTATCTGCCTACCTGGCGTTTACAGGAAACGGTTCCATAAGAAAGGTAGTTATCGGTGATTATTCATTAAGATTCGGCCTGGGATCAAATATGAACTCCGGTATCCGGACAGGCCTTTCCCTTAGCTCTCCCGGCTACATGTCGGCAAGAGATGAATTAAAACCTTATACATCTACAGATGAAAACAAATTTTTCAGAGGAATAGCTACTGAATTATCTTATAAAAATGCAGGATTGATTTTATTTTTTTCAAAAAACAATCTTGATGCCACTCTTGGCTCATCATCAGGTGATTCGAAAGACAATATTGAAAACCTCTATTTAACCGGAGTCCACAATACTCCTTCCCTTTTGTCAAAAAAAGACGCTGTTTCCGATTTGGTATATGGAATAAATCTTTCATATAATTTCAATAAGATCAGGTTGGGTTTCAACTGGTCCGCCGACAGATTTTCCCTTCCTTTTAAACAGGACGCATCCGATCCTTCTACTGTTTTCAATTTTGAAGGAAAGATAAATAACCTCTATTCTGTTACCTGTAATGCACTCATTAAAAGGATATTAATTTATAGTGAATTTTCAATAAATGCACAGAATAAACATGCATTCATTAACGGTATTACGTTCAGGCCATCTGACCGGCTGACAATAAGCCTGTTCAACAGGAATTACAATACCGGATATGTCAGTTTACATGGGAACCGTTCCGGAAACAGTACAACCGGAAGCGGGGAAAGCAATATTACAGGCAGTTTCAATTTTGAGGCAGCCAGGCATCTGTTCATCAGCGGTGGTTGTGAGATGAAGGAATTTAAATGGCTGAAGTATCGTTGCAGTGCTCCGACATGGGGCATCAGACAGGAATTGAGAGCAAAATATCTGCCGGCTGAAAAACTGACCCTGGAAGCATCATGGAATTATCGATATTCAATGATTGATAATATTGAACAAACAGGAATCCCTGAACAGGAATCCATTGTTACAGAATATCTTAAGACTTCAGTCCGCTATTCAGTTTTNGATTATCTTACATTCGGAACAAGAATCGACTATAAGAGAGTTAAATCATCGGGAAGCAAGGGAATGCTTCTGGCACAGGATATTAATTACAGGTTCAGAAAGATTCCGGTTACAATCTGGGCCAGATACTGTTTGTTTAACACCGATGACTGGGATTCAAGATTATACCTGTATGAGAATGATCTTCTTAATAGCTTCAGCATTCCTTCATTATCAGGAGAAGGCAGCAGGAGCTACATAATGGTAAAATGGGAGATAAATGACAGTGCAGAGATCAGGCTGAAGTACGCAATTACTTCAGTTTCTACCGGAAGCACAGACTACGAAAACAGAAATGAACTTAAATTTCAATTTAAGATATTCTTCTAATCCAAAGCTGGGTATTGTATGACATCTCCCCCTTTGTTCACCGTAGCACATCCTGAGCTTTTCGAAGGATAGTGAAGGTGGATTCTCCGTTTCTCCTGGTCTCCCCTTCTCCTTTTCTCTACTAAAAAGATAAGAATGTGGGTTAGACAGGCTAGTTATCCAAAGGTGTCTTAATGTCCTTTATGTTAAGCTGAAGATTCTTATTGCCTCTGAACTCATTCATTTCGAGAGAGTAACATATTTCGAACGGATTTCCTCCCTTAATGTATTCGAAATGGTTGGCCTGGCTGAAGGCAATTGCTGAAAAGCTTTTCTGCCCCGATGACTCCTGGCAAAGATCGAGCTTAAGATGCTCACCACTGGAACCTACCATTCTTCCTGATCCGGTATCAAAAACATTCCTTGAAACAAATACCGGCGACATATTTTCAGGACCGAATGGCTGAAACTGGCTCATCGTTTTGAAAAATTCTTCGTTAATTTCAGAAAATGAAAGTTCAGTGTCTATAAATATCCTGGGAACAAGCTGCTCCTCTGTGATTGTACTATGAACGTACTGTTCAAACCGCTCCATGAATGGCCTGATATTCTCTTTTTTAAGTGTCAGTCCTGCAGCATACATATGTCCACCGAAACTCTCGAGAAGATCACTGCACGCTTCAATAGCCTGGTAAAGATCATAGCCCTGAACCGATCGGGCTGAGCCGGTAGCAAAGCCATTCGATTCGGTAAGGATCACTGTTGGACGATAATATGTTTCAATAAGCCGTGAGGCAACAATTCCGATAACACCCTTTTTCCATGAGGGATTATACAGCACTGTTGTCCTTGAATTTACAGTACGCTGATCTTCTGAGATCATACGCATCGCTTCAGTAGTTATAATGCGGTCGACGCTGCGCCGTTCAATATTGAAATTATTGATCTCCTTGCTGATACCTGTTGCCAGACGGGTATCGCTCGAAACGAGAAGGTCAACAGCTTTGCTTCCTGTCTCCATTCTGCCTGCAGCATTGATTCTCGGACCTATTTTAAAAACAACATCTTCGATTGTGAGAGCCTTGGTAACTTCCGATTCCCTTATAATCTCTTTCAATCCAGTGCGGGGAGACTCATTAAGCTGCTTAAGCCCAAAATAAGCCAATACCCTGTTTTCACCGGTTATCGGCACAATGTCAGATGCGATACTCACAGCAACCAGATCGAGATAATGATATATTGCACTGAAAGGAATACCATGAACCCGCGAATAGGCATGTATAAGTTTAAAGCCTACACCACATCCTGAAAGTTCCTTATATGGATAACTGCACAAAGGTTGTTTGGGATCAAGCACTGCAAGAGCTTTTGGTATTTCATCTCCCGGATAATGATGGTCGCAGATAATTACATCAAGGCCTTTGGTACGGGCGTATTTAACTTTTTCAACTGCTTTGATGCCACAGTCGAGAGTTATCACAACTTTACAGCCGTTCTGATATGCATAGTCAAGACCCTGAAAAGAAACACCGTAACCCTCTTTATATCTGTCGGGTATATAATACTCAACATTCGAATACTGTTCCTTGAGGAATGAATACATAAGTGCAACAGCAGTTGTTCCATCCACATCATAATCACCGTAAACAAGTATCTTTTCATTCTTCTTGACAGCAGTTGAAATCCTGTCAACAGCAATATTCATATCCTTCATAAGAAAAGGATCATGAAGGTAATCAAGACTTGGACTGAAGAATGCCTTCGATTCGTCAAGTGATGTAATATTTCGCTGAACCATCAGATTAGCAAGAGATTCCGAAACGCATAGTACTCCTGCCAGGTGTTTTACAACAGCAGTGTCTCCCTTTTCCTTCACAACCCATCTTTTTTCCATTCCTTCTAATGATTAATCCAATCCAGATCAAAAACCTCTCCAAGGTTTCTTTTAACTACATTTTTTACACTATTATAACTCTGCTTTTTCCCCAGTTCCTTTTCAAGAGAAGTAACTCCCTTATCGGTAAAACCACACGGATTTATATTATTAAAATATGATAAGTCAGTATTTACATTAAAGGCAAATCCATGCATGGTAACATATTTACTTGCTTTCACACCAATTGCACAGATTTTCCTTGCTTTTCCGTCTATGTCAGGATCAAGCCAAACACCTGTTCCTCCGTCTAGTCTCGATCCGTTCAGACCAAATTCCGCAATTGTTTTAATTATTGTTTCCTCGAGCCTGTATATATATTCCTTAAGTCCGATTCTCAGAACATCCAGATCGAAGATCGGATAACCCACTATTTGTCCCGGTCCATGATAAGTAATGTCGCCTCCCCTGTCTATCCTGTAAAACGATGCATCTTTGGCCTTCAGTTGAATCAAATCAAGAAGAAGATTATTCTCCGACCCGCTTTTGCCAAGTGTATAAACATGAGGATGCTCTACAAAAATCAGTGTCCCGGGCTGATTTTTCAATTCATGACTACCGGTATCCGAAACCTGTTTTTTATGTTCAACAAGTTTATTAAAGATTTCTGTCTGAAAATCCCAGGTTTCCTTATAATCCTTTTGCCCAATATCCTTATATATAACGCTATAACCCAACTTTGTCTGAATAAATAAGTGATGACAATATAATCAAATTTATTGAGCCTTTACATGATTTTCTGCATGAAAAGAAGACCTTACAAGCGGACTGCTTTCAACAAAAGAAAAGCCAAGATTCAACGATAAAATCCTGTATCCTTCAAACTTTTCAGGTGTTAGATACTCAACAACTTCCATGTAATCTAAACCTGGTTGAAGATACTGACCTATTGTAAGAATTTTACATCCGGTTTTATGTATATCCCGGATTGTCTCAATCACTTCTCCATCTTTTTCACCCAGGCCCAGCATAAATCCCGATTTGGCAATCTTCCCTTTATCTGAGATATACCTTAAAACGTCAAGGCTTCTTTCATATTTTGCTTTAGTCCGGATAACAGGTGTAAGTCTTCTTACAGTCTCAATATTATGAGATATCACTTCTGGTCCGGCATCGATTATCTTCTGAATGTTTTCCGCTTTACCATCGAAATCCGGAATTAAAGTTTCCATTGTGGTTTGCGGATTTACCTCTTTAACACGTCTTATTGTCTCTGCCCAGATTGATGCTCCACCGTCTGCAAGATCATCGCGATCGACAGACGTGATTACACAATGTTTAAGCCTCATAGCTTTTATTGTTTCAGCTAACCGCAAAGGTTCAAGAGGATCAGGATGAAGAGGTCTCCCTGTTTTTGTCGCACAGAATTTACATGCTCTGGTGCAGATCTGACCTAAAATCATAAAGGTTGCAGTACCNGAATTCCAGCATTCACCAATATTCGGACAGTTACCACTTGTGCATATTGTATGCAGATGATTCTCAATAACAATATTCTTAACCCTGGAATAATTTTCCCCGCTCGCACGCTGCATCTTCAGCCATGCCGGCAAACGTCTTTCCTTCTGCATCCAATTAGTTTTTTCAACTGACAAATTTATTACAATCTGCGCATATAAGTTAAATCTGCGGGAAAATTAAAAAATAGCTCCTGCAGCTCAGGCATATAATCACTTATACCTGATGTTTTTTGTGCTAACCTGATANCAAGAATATTAATTATTATGACTATCAGGAATGAATAATAATAATCTGAGAAATGTTTTTAGTATGAATGTATTCACCCCCTCTTTCCCCCTCTCTACTTTGTAAAGAGGGGGATGCTGGCTTTGCCCCTCTTTGCGAAGCAGAGAGGGGTTGGGGTGAGTTCATTTGACTATATGATTGATATTTAATCATTTAGAAGAGTTTATTATTGAATGCCGATACTCATTTTAATTATTGTTGAAAAGAATTATATTTGTTATCCTTCAAATTAATTAATTCAATAATTAAAATATTAATCATATGGCTAGTACTGAAATAAAGGTAAACCATAATTACCAGACAGTTATAGGTGGATTTCCTAAGGTAGGCATCCGCCCGGCGATTGACGGCAGGATGCTGGGAGTGAGGGAATCACTTGAAGATCAGACCATGAATATGGCAAAGAGCGCTGCAAAGCTTATTTCTTCAAATCTGAGATATCCGAATGGGAAACCGGTGGAATGTGTTATTGCTGATACATGCATAGGAGGTGTTGCTGAAGCAGCCATGTGTNCTGAGAAGTTCAGCANGTNNGGTGTCGGTGTAAGCCTGACAGTCACTCCATGCTGGTGCTATGGAAGCGAAACAATAGATATGAACGGTGATATTCCAAAAGCTATCTGGGGATTTAACGGAACTGAACGACCCGGTGCTGTTTATCTTGCTGCAGCACTTGCCGGTCATACAATGAAGGGGTTACCTGCTTTCGGAATTTACGGGCATGATGTTCAGGATTCAGATGATAAGTCTATTCCGGAAGATGTAAGTGAAAAAATCCTGAGGTTTGTCCGTGCAGGTCTGGCTGTATCGCAGATGAAAGGCAAGTCATATCTTTCTATGGGATCTGTTTCAATGGGCATTGCCGGATCAATAGTCCGTGAAGATTTTTTCCAGGAATACCTTGGAATGAGAAACGAATATGTCGACATGAGCGAGTTCAACCGCAGGCTCAACGAAGAAATTTTTGATAAAGATGAATTCAATAAGGCTCTGGAGTGGACAAAAAGATACTGTAAGGAAGGAAAAGATATTAATTCAGTAAAAAAATCAAGAAAACAGAAGGATAAGGAATGGGAGACAGTTGTTAAGATGACTCTGATTGCCCGCGATCTGATGGTGGGTAATCCAAAACTTAAAAAACTTGGTTATGGAGAAGAAGCTCTTGGCCATAATGCTATCCTGTCAGGTTTCCAGGGTCAGCGCCAGTGGACCGACCATATGCCAAATGGTGATTTTCTGGAAGCAATACTCTGTTCCTCATTTGACTGGAACGGAATAAGACCTCCTTATCTTGTTGCTACTGAGAACGATGCAATGAACGGAGTCCCAATGCTTTTTGGATATCTTCTTACCAATACTGCTCAGATGTTTTCAGATATCCGTACCTACTGGAGCCCGGAAGCAATTAAAAGAGTTACAAAGATTAAACCTGAAGGTCATGCCTCAAACGGGGTAATTCACCTGATAAACTCCGGAGCTTCTTCACTTGATTTCTCAGGCAGGCAGACAAAAAAAGGAGAAGCATGCATTAAACCTTTCTGGGATATAACTGGCAATGATGCAGAAGCATGTCTCGAAGCTACACAATGGCCGCCTGCAGATACAGGCTATTTCAGGGGAGGAGGCTTCTCATCACAGTTCGATACAAAAGGTACAATGCCTGTAACTATATCGAGAGTGAATCTGGTCAAAGGACTCGGACCCGTACTTCAGCTTGCGGAAGGCTGGACTGTTGAACTTCCCGAAAAGATGAATAAAATCCTTACTGACAGAACAAGCCCAACCTGGCCAACAACATGGTTTGCTCCAAGACTCACGGGGGAGGGCCCTTTCAAAGACGTTTATTCAGTGATGGCTAACTGGGGTGCAAACCACAGCGCATCAAGTTTCGGACATATTGGCGCTGATCTGATCACTCTTGCATCTATGCTCAGAATCCCTGTATGCATGCACAATGTGACTGAAGACAAAGTTTACCGGCCAAGTTCATGGAATGCATTCGGAATGGATAAGGAAGGATCTGATTACAGGGCATGCCAGACTTACGGTGCGCTTTATAAATAAGGCATTAAAGGCTGTAGAGGCCATAATTGCATTAAACTTTTATTGGAATTTTGAAAAGGGGATAACCAATATACCTTTCATACAGTAAGTAATTTCCCCTNTTTTTGGACTTTACAGACTATANGACTTTACAGACTTTATATTACCCGTTATAATTTGTTTTAATATGGAACCCAGTATAGAGAACAGGAAAATTGAAATTGAACAGGATACCCTGAATGACCTGAATACTACAAGAAAGTGGGCAATGTTTCTGGCAATTATTGGTTTTATTTTACTTGGACTGGTTATAGTTGTTGGCGTAATTGCAGGTACCTTTCTCTCAGCGTTCAGTGAAGGGAAGACAAATGCCGGTATCACAGGCCCGTTAGTTTTGATCCCTTTATTACTGTTGGCCATTGTCTATTATTTCCCGGTACTTTTTCTTTTCCGTTTTTCGAAACACACTGCCCATGCTGTTAAAACACTCGACAAGCTTGAACTTCATAAAGCAATTCGTAACCTTAAATCCTACTTTGTTTATATCGGCATACTGATAATAATCGGACTGTTATTTTATGTGGTTGTCCTGATTGTAGCCGGCACATCAATGGCATTTCTAAAAGGCTTATAATGACTAAGGCAGGTGATATAGTAATCGTTTTCGATTGCGGAGCCACAAACGTCAGGGTAATAGCAATTAACAGCAGGGGAGAAATTCTTGCATCGGAATCATTTCCTAATAATACACGGCCTGATCCTTACTACCCTTCTTACAGGATCTGGGATGTAAATGAAATCTGGGANAAAATGTGCCGGGCTTCACAAAATGTAATCACTCTTATCGATACCGACAAAATTTGTGGAGTTACAATCACCACATTCGGTGTGGACGGTACCCTTTTTGACAAATCAGGGAAAATGCTGTATCCTGTCATTTCGTGGCAATGTGAAAGAACTAATCCNATAATGAGAGACATTGATAAATATGTATCTATCAATGATTTATATAATGAATGCGGTGTCCTTCCGTTTACTTTCAATACAATAAACAAACTCATCTGGTTTGTCGAACAAAAACCCGAACTGGTCGAAAAATGTTACAGATTCCTTTTCATGCCTTCTATATTCTCATTTCTTCTAACAGGAGAAATGGCGAATGATACCACCATGTCAGGTACTTCAATGCTTACCAGTCTGACCTCCGGAGGATTTTCAGAAAATATCTTCAATAAAATAAACTTCCCCTCAGGGAAAATGGGAATTCCTGTGGAAGCAGGTACTATTACTGGGAGGGTAAATGTAAAAGCTTCAGGGGAAACATCGATTCCTTCAGGTACCCCTGTTATTGCAACAGGTCACGATACGCAATTTGCAATATTCGGGTCAGGTGCGGGGAAAAACCAGCCGGTACTGAGTTCGGGAACATGGGAAATATTAATGGTCCGGTCGGAAAAATTCAGATCCGGAAACGAGCAGCTCAATATGGGCATAACAACCGAACTTGATTCACGACCCGGAATATATAATATCGGAAACCAATGGATTGCTTCCGGCATACTTGAATGGGCACGAAAGAACCTGTATCCTGACATTAAAGAAAATGTATATGAATTCATGATCGAAGGAGCTGAAAAAGTTCCCCCTGGTAGTAATGGGGTCAGGATAAATCCTAAATTTTATGAGGAGTTAAAGGGTAAACCAGGAGGCCAGATCCTTGGTTTAACAATGGAATCTACCCGTGATGAGATTTACCGTGCAATGATTGAAGCTCTGTCTGAAAGACTTGCAGAAGGAAAGAAAGCTCTCGAAATTGCCGGAGGATTTAAAACAGAAAGTATATTATGTGTAGGAGGAGGATCAAAGAACAGGTTATGGAATCAGCTGAGAGCCGATTATACAGGAGTNCCACTTAAGATAATTGATCAGAAAGAAACAACTGTCCTCGGGGCATCACTATTTGTCCAGGCTGCTTGCGGTAACGCTTCATCACCAGAAGATGCCCGATCCGCTATTGACTATAAAACCGTAATAATTGAACCGAAGAATACCCCCTGAATCCTTCAAGGTTTACNCCCTAAATCCCCNCACAGGGGGGACTTTTAAATCTGTTACTCACCTTTTGAGAGGCCTTAAGGTTTTCCTGATTTTTAGCCCCCCCATTTGGGGGGCCGGGGGGTAAAACCTGTGGAAGATTTAGGGGGTAAAAAGACAAAAGTTGAAGCAGGAAACTGCTGAAAATGAATTAATAATGTTTACTTTGTACTCAAATTTAAAACAATGGAAATAGTATATTTCAACGGAAAATTTGTTCCCAAAGAAGAGGTAAAGATAAGTCCTGACGATCGGGGTTTTCTATTTGCTGATGGTATTTATGAAGTAGTAAGGTGGTACGAAGGCTTTTTCTATGACATTGACAGCCATGTAACAAGGTTGAAAAGAAGCCTGAGAGAACTTCGGATTAACTGGGCTGAAGCGGATAATTTTTCTTCTCTTGCCAAAGATCTTATAAAGCACAACAAGCTTGAAAATTCGCATGCAATGATATACCTGCAGGTTACAAGAGGCGCTGCAAAGCGGACTCACTCTTTCCCGTCACCTGAAGTTAGTCCTACCGCTTATGCTATAGCCACCGGCTTTGTACCTGACAGCAGGCAGAAAACAGAAGGGATAAAGGTTATGCTCAAGGAGGATATCAGATGGAACAGATGCGATATTAAATCTGTTGCACTTCTTGCAAATACATTAAGCTTCCAGGAAGCTCACGAGAATGGTCTTAAAGAATGTATATTTGTCCGGAACGGACTCATAACCGAGGGATCCAGGTCAAACATCTTCTTTGTGATTGAAGGTACATTATTTACACATCCTGAATCAAATCATGTACTTTCAGGTGTCACCCGGAAAAATATCTTAAGAATCGCTCAGGAGAATGGAATCAGAATCAGGGAAGAGGCTGTACAGGAAAACAGGATAAGACTGATACAGGAAGCCTTTATTACAAATACTTCAGCAGAAGTTACTCCCGTCATTGAGCTTGGAGGGAATACTCTCGGAGAAGGATTGCCGGGACCTGTCACATCGCTTTTACGTGGAAAATTTGATGCTGAAATTAAAGCACTTAAGGTGTAATTTCATCTCTTCCTTAAAAGATGATTTTTTTTATCTTTGCACAAATTTTCAAATCACTATGAGCAATATGAATTTAAGCGAACAGGAGCAGATCAGAAGGGAATCTCTCGAACAGCTGAGAAAACTCGGAATAAACCCCTACCCTGCCGCTGAATATAAAACAAATGTTTTTGCACAGGATATTCTCAATAATTATTCTCCTGAAAAAAATAATTTCCCTGAAGTCTGCCTGGCAGGCAGGATAATGAGCCGGCGCATTATGGGCAATGCCTCATTTGCAGAATTAATGGACTCTTCAGGAAGAATTCAGATTTATATTCGTCGCGATGATGTATGCCCCGGTGAAGATAAAATGATGTACAATACTGTATTTAAACATCTTCTCGACATTGGTGACATAATTGGAGTTAAAGGGCATGTTTTCGTAACCCAGATGGGCGAGACCACTGTTCATGTAGATGAGTTCACTGTTCTCTGCAAATCGGTTCGCCCTCTCCCAATAGTAAAAGAGAAAGACGGAGTTCTGTTTGATGCTGTTACAGATCCGGAGATGCGTTACCGTCAGCGTTATGTGGATCTTATTGTTAATCCGCAGGTACGGGATGTATTCCGTAAAAGAACACAGATAATTCAGTCAATAAGGGAACTGTTCAACTCAAAAGGTTATCTTGAAGTCGAAACACCTATCCTTCAACCTATTCCAGGTGGGGCAACAGCCAGACCATTTATCACACATCACAATGCATTAGACATACCACTTTATTTAAGAATCGCCAATGAGCTGTATCTCAAGCGTTTGATCGTCGGTGGTTTTGAAGGTGTATACGAATTTGCAAAGGACTTTCGTAATGAAGGTATGGACCGTACACATAACCCTGAGTTTACGGTTATGGAGATTTATATTGCCTATAAGGATTATAACTGGATGATGACTTTCACGGAAGAGATCATCAAAAAAGCAGCTATGGATCTTCACGGTAAAACGGAAATTGTTTACGAAGATAAAACCATAGATCTGAAGACTCCGTTTAAAAGGATCAGCATGCTGGATTCCATAAAGGAAAATACTGGTATCGATATTTCAGGGTTAGATGAAGAAGGATTAATAAAGATTTGTGATGATCTGGGTGTTGCTCACGACAAAACAATGGGAAAAGGCAAGCTGATTGATGCAATATTCAGTGAAAAATGTGAACACAGCCTCATCCAGCCAACATTTATAATTGATTATCCGACCGAAACATCTCCTCTTACAAAAATGCACCGGAGCAAACCCGGATTAACAGAGAGGTTTGAACTGTTTATAAACAGCAAGGAGATTGCCAATGCATATTCCGAATTGAACGATCCTATCGACCAGATGGACAGATTCCAGGAACAGATTAAACTCTCTGAGAAAGGAGATGATGAGGCTATGTTTATTGATATGGATTTTGTCAGGGCACTTGAATACGGGATGCCGCCTACCTCAGGTATGGGAATGGGCATCGACAGGCTTACAATGCTTTTAACAAACCAGTCTTCGATTCAGGATGTTTTATTCTTCCCTCAGATGAAGNCTGAAACTCAAAAGGTAAAAGCGGAGAGTCAAAAGGAAGAATATTCAGCTCTTGGTATTCCGGATGAGTGGATTGATCCCCTGAAAAAACTTGGTTTTACTACTATTGCTAAACTAAAAGAGGTTGAAAAGGCAGGAAAACTGGCAAATGACCTTAATGGACTCAATAAGAAAAATAAGCTGGGTCTTTCGGGATTAAGTCCTGAGGCAGTTGATAAGTGGTTGAAATAGCAGCACAATTCCTTCTTTATAATATTCTTCGGACATGGGTCCGTAGGCTATGTCCGAAAAAAGTGAAGGATAACAGAAGTGCAAGGTCAATAATTCAATGGTAAAATATTTTTGCAGCTATTGAGCATGTATTCAATAATCCCGCTTTTCCTTGTCAGCTGATCAAAAAATTCATCAAGATAATCAGTTATATCCTTTTTTTCCTTCTCTTTTAAGTATGGAAAATCATTTATCACTNTGTAAAATTCATCTTTCTTTACTATAAATTTCCNCAGGTCTTCCTGATATACCTGTTTGTTCCGGCAGATACCGTTGAATATCCGTTCACGAACAGTCCTGATTCCCATCTCTTCAGTAGGAATTGCCCAGGGGGGATTTACCAGTCCTGTCCAGTCAAAATCAAACGGGATAGCTATTCCCAGTTGAGTGGTGTCGGCAGTCAGTGATTTTACTACTTTGACATTATGCTGAAGAGGGACGGACCAATCATAATTCCCTATCATGTAATTAAATATGGCAAGCCGGTCCATAATATCGGGAATAATACTTTTCTGGGTCAGTGAATGTGAAATAATCTGAATAGTATTGGTTCTGGAAGTCAACATATCAAGTGGTTCTACGAAAAATCCAAAGTGTATGATTGGCTTCCGTTTTTTTTCTGAATCAATATATTTGACCTTAACCAGTCTTACTCTGAAACTTGTATCGGTAAGGACATTGAACAGCTTATAAACAAGATACTCTCTCAGAATATAATTAGCATTCTCGTTGTCCGATTTGCATTGCGTTGATAACTTAATTTTAGATATTTTGTTAAGATCTGTATAACCGAAGTCAGCTTTTTTAAAGCTCAGATCAATCGGGGCGAATGTACAATACTGATTTCTGAATATCCCCCGGGTTTTTAGTCTTACATTCCTGCTGACCGAATCCTCTTTACTGTGGAAAAAAGTAATTCTTGCGTTTAAATAATCTTTTTTCGGTTTAGTTCTGAAATATGTAGATAGATCAAATCGTAAAGTTATCTCAAGTAAATTATCATCCTCAAAAAGCCCGAAACTCTTGCTTTCTCCGACAGGAACAGAAGTCTGATTCCCGGCTTCAGAACTCTGGCTGTTCGCCGGAATAACCAGTAAAATGACGAGGCAAAATTGTATGAGGATATATATTTTCATCGGTAAAAGTAAATTTATCAGAACCTTATAACTTTAAATCAATCAGATTGTTTTTTAAAAATATTTATGCTTAATTAAAAAATTGAATTCATTTATAAGACCCGTAACAGGCATGATTTCCCTAAGGCTGTGTTCCCTTATAAATGAATTATAGATGAAACAATTGAATACAGAAAGGAAACAAACGACCTACCTGCTAAGTTCAGAATAGAATAGATATATCATCGGAATTTCACAAGGTGTTCAAACCTCTGATTTAGGGAGATGCATCTTCCCGGCATATTCAAGCAGTTTCCTAAGCAAACTGTAATACAAGGCAATGTATAAAAGTATAATTACAGCCCATATAATCAACATGTTAAACCAGTAAGTATCGATTTCCACACTACCGAGTCTTTTAACAGGAGCAAAAAAATGAGCTCGTCCATATTTTGAAACAGGTTTCATAAAACCTGGTTCGAATTTCTGAACAATTTTATACTTTGTTTCATAGGTTTTGGTTGGATTCAGGAGATCCAGCACCAGATCCCTCAGGTTTCTGTTCTCGTAATTCTCTCTGAGTTTTGTTAACCCCTCTTTACCTGTTTCTGATTCAATTGACTTATTCAGGGAATCTTTCATTGCCCTGGCCGTTTTCATATTATGAAGGAAACTGTGCTTCAGATTATCGAGGTATTCTGAAGTATTTTTATAAACAGTTGAATCAAATTTTTCCCGGGTAAGTCGGGTTTTTATATCTTCCGGATAGTGACCTCCAGCTAATCCTGACAGTTTATCAATATAAAAATTCAGTTTTTGGTAATTGTCCTGAATATCATCATGGAATGAATCACTATCCTTATATTTTATGCAGAACAGAAGGTCACTCTTCAGATTATAGATAAGATATGATGCATACCAGTCGTTTTGACTTACAGCCATATCATATTTAAAGAAAGGCTTTTCAAATTTATTGTTTTTAAACTGCTCAACAGCAAGAGCTTCAAATGACCATCGTGCCGTCATAATATCACCAATTAACGGGACATATTCTCGTGAAGAAGAGGACGTGAGATGCAACTTATCAAATTTAATAAGAACGCCGCTGAACAACAGTTGCGGTATAACAATGAAAGGGATAAATATATAGATAGTTATTACCGATGAAAAGGCTGAAGAGATATTTAACCCGAGTATATTTGCAAAGCACGAGGTGGTGAACAATACCAGCCAGTAACTAAGAGTCATCCCTTTTATTTCAAGAATAAGATTACCAATCAATACAAATGATAAAGTCTGAAATGCTGATATTATGAACATTATCAGGATCTTCGAGTTAAGGTAACTTAACCAGCTAAGGTTTAGAAAAGATTCTCTTTTTAAAATTTTCCTGTCTTTCACAATCTCTTCGGCACTTATCATAAGTCCGAAGAAAAGTGAAGTAATTACACACATAAAAAGATAAGCCGGTATGTTTTCATTTTCACTGAAACTATATATCTCTCCTTTACCAGATCTTGTGAAATAAGCCAGCAATAAAGCCAGTATTGGCGAACCAAGAACACTTATTAAAACATACTGTAAATCAGACATTTTAGACAAGGAATCTCTCAGAAAGAAAATCCGAGACTGCTTAACCAGACCGGGGACGCAATAACTATTATCAGGTATTTTTTGGCTCACGGGAGTAGTCTTTTCTGAAGCCTGTGGCTTTTTCGTATGGAATTTTTCAGCCCATTCTTTAGGAGTTACTTTCCTCAGATTTGTCGCCTTCCCATGTTCATTTATCACCTTGGCTTCAATAATCTGGAGTATCTGGTCAGCATTCACGTTCCCGCATTTTACGCATTGATCTTCATCAGGATTTGCATGATTGCTGCTGGTTTTAAAATACACGATTGCTTCGGTGGGGTTCCCATAATATACCTGGTATCCGCCTTTATCAATGATCATGATCTTATCGAACATTTTGTAAATATCCGAACTTGGCTGATGAATATTTACAATTACCAGTTTCCCTTTATATGTTTGTTCTTTAAGAAGATTCATCACAATCTCTGAATCGACTGATGAAAGTCCTGAAGTAGGTTCATCAACAAAAAGGATAGTTGGTTCGCGGAGCAATTCAAGAGCTATATTAACTCTTTTCCGCTGGCCTCCGCTTATTGTCTTTTTAAGAGGATTTCCTACTTTAAGATGCCTGGTTTCATTCAGGTCAAGATCCGAAAGAGTTTTATCCACAACTTCCTTTATTTTATTCTCCGGGAGATTATCCAGACACATTTTTGCATTAAACCAGAGGTTCTGGTATACTGTTAACTCCTCTATTAAAAGGTCATCCTGGGGAACAAATCCAATAACTCCGCTGAGATTTTCTTTTTCTTTTTCATTATAAAGATTATACCCGTTTATAAAAACCTCTCCGCTCTGCGGTTTCAGAGTCCCGTTAAGAATGCTCAGAGTTGTGGATTTACCAACTCCACTCCCCCCTAAAATTCCAACCAGCCTGCCCGATTCCTCATGAAAATCAAGATTATGAATCCCATTTTCACTGTTTGCAAATTTAAATGAGACATCACAGGCATCAATTACAATTTTTATACCCTGGGGAGCTTCCGAAATTATACTCACTACCTCACTATAGTAAACTGCCTTTATACCGGGTCCCCTTACAGATGAACCATTGTCAAAAATGTAGGTTTCGCCCGAAGAAATATTCTGACCGTTCAGGTAAATATCTTCGTTACCTGAATATCTCATTATATAAGTGTTAGTGTCGCTTATATGCAGAAAGCTGATAGTTCCATTAAGGTTTTCGTTACAAATATGTTTCAGATCAGGATTCACATTACCGTTTTTATTATCGATGATAAGAACCCTGCTTTTGTCAGGAGTAGAATCAACAGTATCCATAATGAAACTCTTTATATTCCTGTATTCAGATTCAGAAATATAAAAAGCATTAGCCACTGTGTGGAGAAAATCAAGTTCATTTTCTGTTACTTCTTCCCCTAATGAAATATAATCCATCAGCTTAATCAGAACAAAAATCTTTTGTTTCTGTTGAAGCTCACCATTTATTTTTTCACAAATCGCCAGAATCCGCATAGCATTGAGTGAAAGACGTTTTCTGTCCTGTTTGCTTCCTTTTGTTATTGTTTCTGAATTATATAATCCAAGGTACTCTTCAAACATATTCATATATCTGACAACCAGCTCATTATTAAGGTGGCGGGACAGGAATAATCTAACAACATCTTTTTCCCGGCTGGAAATTACTGTGTCATCGTGGATATCACCAATTAATGCAAAAAGTTGCATAAGCGCTTTTAAGACTGACTCGCTCATAGAATCTAATGATTAGGATTTTTATAAAAATAATATTTCCAGATGCGCTTAAACAATATTGTAAAGTTTATCTTTGTTAAAAGCTATTCAAGTTAGTAATTATTACGTATATAGAAAAATATTTTTACCCGGGAACAGATAGATATTTGTTGAGTGCATTGAATATGCCATCCCGACAATGAGTAATGGAATACTATCTTATGCCTGAATCGAATATATTCCTGGATTATACAGGACCGGTAGATTATAAAATTATTGATCTCCTGTTGAAGAAGCTTAAAAAAACAGAGGGATTCATAAATCTGGATAAGACTACCGGCAAGCGGGTATATGCAATAGTGGTTGAATGTACTGAAAATATTGCAAAACATTCCGCAAAAAAAGCTGTTGGAATATCTGCTTTAAAACCTTCTGTTTTAGTCAGGAAATACATGGATAAAATTCTTATCAGGGCCGGCAATCCAATATCAATTAACAGAATTGGAGAAATAATAAGAAGGCTTAACCAGGTAAATCTTCTGGACGAAAATGCTCTGAAAACCCTTTATGAAAAAAAAATAAACAAAGAAGCAAAGCAGGAAGAAAACGGAGCTGGACTCGGGTTCATGCTTTTAAAATTAAAATCAGGAAATAAGGTTGAATATAATTTAACGCGATTTAATGAAGAATATACATATTTCGAGTTAATAATTACAGTAAATGAATATATCATGAGAAAGCTAATTATCGATCAGACAACAAACTCTCCGAAAGTAATTCTTGATCCTGATAAAAACAGATTTGAAATCTCAGGAGAGTCACGACCTCCTGACGTTACTGCCTTTTATGATGAAATTCTAAGATGGGCTGACGATTATACTATTCATCTTTCCAAAGCAGATGAGAGTCATGATCCGGTTGAATTCAACCTTGATTTTGAATATTTTAATTCATCATCCGCAAAATATATTCTCGACTTTTGCAAGCAGATTGGCACAATCCACTCAAAAGGGAAAAATATAACTGTAAAATGGCATTATGAAGATGATGATATGGATATGCTTGAAGTCGGAAGGGAAATGTCGAGGATGGCAAAGATTCCTTTTGAATATATAAGGAAGGAAATGAAATAAGTTCTGAATTGTTTCACAACTGATTGAAAATAATTTTTCAATTATGGTTAGAAACTTCACAAATGCGGATATCATTAAATGGACTGAGGTCATTTATAATCCGGAAAATGAATTGATCCGTGAAATATCTCTTAATTGGTCAGGATATAAAAAAATCTTTATCGATCAGATTGCCGAATCTCTTTATGAAGATATGAGACGGGCAAGAATGCTGATCACATCACCTTTCACTTTCAATAAAGATTTTTCTCATCTGACATCAGAAGAGAAGGCAATCTGGTATGATTATGCATCGGAAATCCCACACAAACTTAAATCGTTAAATCTATTAATCCGCCCTTTCTCTGATTTTTGCAAAACCTGCATAATTACAGACAAAGAGATTGAGAAACTTGCACAGTTAGATCATGATCATTACTTTACAGAACCTGCATCGACAGAATTAAAACCTGACAGTTCAACACATGGTAGAAGAAAAACTCAGAAGGTTCAGGTCACGTTTCAGAATCTACCCGGTGCCAGAAAATGGTACTTTATGGAATTAAATTATCTGATTCCCCCTCAGCTAAGGAAGATCGGCTATGAGATTATCAGACCTGATGAGATAGCTGAAATCGACATGGTTATGATCAGGAAACTTGCAAAGGCAATTCATTCGAGATATCTTCAGGAAATAAGAAATCGTGATACGAGAGATTATAAGGAATTAAATGTTTCTGAATTAAATTATCCCGGAGAATCCGAAAACCTTAATCTTACTGACTTTGAGAATTTACCTGACGACATCAAATATTCAAACAAGGATAATGCATATCACATACCAACTAAATTATTATCAATCGGTTATAAAATAAGACGCGTTCAAAAAGGATACAGGCCTGTAACTCTTCACCTAGATGAAGCAGAAATTGAGACAATGGCCACTGTCGAACATATCAGATGGAGCTGGGATAAAAGACTGAANGGATGGATTTACGGAAACGTAAAAGATAATTCGAATAAAATACACCCTGGNTTAATACCGTANGATGAGCTTTCCGAATCTGAAAAAGAAAANGATCGTGAACTTGTAAGACTAATCCCTGCCCTCCTGCAAGACATTGATTATGAAGCATATCCAATTAATCCCGATAGAATAAAAAACCTCTCATATGCAATAAAGCCGCAGAGCAGTATTCATAAACTATTAAACGAAACCCGCCAACTTAACGATGAGATTATAATCATGGCATCATCCTGCCCCGGCTTAGATGAAAAGGCAAGGATCATAAATAAAAAAATTGAGGAAACTATCAGCGAAGTACAGGGAAGCTATAATTATGCAAGACATATTCAGGAGACCTATTTACCTGATAACCTTTTTATCAGGGAGTGCTTTCCCGACAGCTTTGTTCTATATAAGCCCAAGGATATTGTAAGTGGGGATTTCTATTTTTTCAGCAAACAGGATCATCTTAAAATATTTGCAGTAGCTGACTGTACAGGACATGGTATTCCTGGNGCACTGCTTAGTACAATAGGATATGGCATTACTGATCAGGCAGTTAATGAAATAAAACTGTCTGATCCATCAAAGATATTACAGCATTTATACTNCAGGGTTCACAGGTTCCTCCGGCTGGAGGAAGAAGGAACCGGCTTGCAGGATGATATGGATATTGTTCTATGTGCTTTGGATGTGAGAACCAATATTCTGACATACTCCGGAGTAATTAATCCCTTGTATCATATTCGCAATGGAGAAATGATAATATACAGAGCTAAAAACTCATCCGGAAATTGTGACGTGAATGAAGAATGCTCCTTCTTGTCAGAGGAAATACACCTGAATACCGGCGATACAATATATTTATGTTCAGATGGTTATACTGATCAGTTTGGAGGGAAGAATCATAAGAAATATCTGAGCAGCAGGTTTATCTCATTTTTACTTAGTATTCAGGAATATTCACTGCCTGAGCAAAATGATAAATTATTTGAGGAAATTGAAAAATGGAGAGAAGAAAATGATGAAGAACAGACGGATGATATCCTGGTTATAGGGATAAGAATCTAATCACAATTTAACGGAGAAACCCTGGAAAAATTTGTGCTTAAACCTGAACTTCTGTTTTAATTTGATAATGAATCATATAGCGCTATAGGGATCTTTTGAATTTAGGTCCTCCAAATGGCTGGTATAACAGAGGGTTTTGAATATGATATCTTTATCAGCTCCCTTCAGAAAGATAATAGACAAGATGGATACGTAACTGACATCAATCTGCATTTCAGCCACATACTGTTACTATCCAGGGTATAATGCGAACAAATTCCCTGATGAGATCAGGTTGCTTTTACCGGCTCAACTGACTGGATTAAGGATGTGTGCCCCTGTAAAAAATCTCAAGCTCGGCTACTTCCTTCTTATAGTCTACTTTTTTGATTTTAAACCTTAATATTTCTTTACCGGTAAGGCTGCAAATATCTTTCATCAGATCCTGTTTATTGTTTGATTTAAGTAATTCCATGTTTTCATATACTATATTATATGATTCGCAAATATTCTTCAGGAGGTATCTCTCAAGAAGAAAGGCTGAGGTAATAATCAACGAGTCGATTATTAAAACTCCCAGCATAGGGAACTTGAGAATCTTCAGTGAATTGATCACTGAAATACCGATGACTGTAAAGGTATATGCCATATCCTTGACACTGAAATTCCTTGTTCTGAGTCTGAGAATTCCGAAAATGGCAAATAGACCGAAGGCCATACCTATATCAACGAAAACTGTTCTTAACATCGAACAGATAAAAAAAGTTATTATACCCATCAGGAAAAAGGTGAATAAGAACTTCTCCTTTTTAGTATACCTGAAATAAACCAGCCTTATAAGGATAAACTGGAAAAAAATATTGATTAAGAACCGTAACATAATACCCAGAAAGGTAGGATTGCCAAGATTGAAGAAATTGTCGTTAATCATGTCTTTATTTTTAGGTTAAAAATCCTTGCAGGCGTTTACCAGATAATCAAGTAAATGACTTCTTCCGCCAAGCTGAATAAAAAATTCATCGAGATAATCAGTCATTTCTCTTTTTTCATTCTGATTCAAATATTGAAAATCATTTATTACCTTATAGAACTCCGGCTTATGATACGAAAATTCTGCCAGTGCCTTCTGATACACTTCTCTTCTGCGGCATATACCCTGAAAAATCCTTTCACGTACAGACTGGGTTCCAACGTTTTCTGCAGGAATTGCATATGCTGCATCTACGATTCCGGTCCAGTCAAAATCATATGGAACAGCAATCCCAAGGGGAACGGAATCAATAACAACAAGTGATTTAATTACTTTAATATTATGCTGACCAGGAATAGACCAGTCATAGTTCCCAATCATATAATTGAATATGGCAATTCTGTCCATTATTTCCGGGACAATATTTTTCTGGGTGATGTTACCTGAACTAACCTGAATTGTATTTGTTCTGGAAGTCAACATTTCTACAGGTTCAATAAAGAACCCAAATTGCTTCACAGGTTTCTTTTTCTTTTCTGAATCGAGATAGGTAATTGTTAATAATCTGACCCTGAAACTTGTGTCAGTGAGTACATTAAATAACTTATATACCAGGTACTCTCTCAGTACATAGTTTTCATTCTGGCTGCCGTACCTGCATTCGGGAACTAACTTTATTTTAGATATCCTGTTCAGATCGGAATAGCCGAAATCTGCTTTCTTGAAGTTCAGCTCAATAGGAGAAAATGTGCAGTACTGATTTCTGAATACGCCACGGGTTCTTAACAATACACTTCTTTTAATTGAATCTGTATTGCTGATATGAAAAGTAATCTTTGCTTTTAAATAATCTTCCTTTGGTTTTGTTCTTAAATAAGTTGACAGGTCGAACTGAAGTGAGATCTCAATCGGGATGTCACTTTCAAAAAGCCCGAAGCTCTTAAGCGTTGAATCAGGAACCGTGGTTTTATACCCGGAAATATTTTTCTGAGCAAATAGCGGTGAAAAAAGATACATCACCATTAATCCCTGCATTAATAACCATTTAATCATCTCAAATACATGAATATAATGTTCATTCTCAGCCTCTTCGTAAATATTTCACAAATACTGATAATAAAAATCAGCAATTATTACAAGATATCTGCGACAACAAAAACGGGACTCCTGATGTCTGATTTCAGATATTCTTCATTCTGTTAGTAGTAAATTTATAAATTATTCTGATACCTGAATACTATTAAAAGTTTTTTTTGCATCTGCCTATGACTTTCCTAACTTTATCACTATGAACCATTAACATGATCAGCCTTAAAGAGACAGATTCACTGTTTAGAACATGCTGCCTATACCGATCCAATAGACTGGTTCAATGACATTTTCATTATCTTTGAGCTGTTTCAACATATAACTTTTATCTATGCTTAACCTTCTGAAACACCCGTTGCTGACACATAAGCTTGCACTTTTACGACGTAAGGAAACCGATACAAAAGATTTTCGCGAAACG
>JGI20214J51650_10000200_pt1 | contig 38036 bp, 35 predicted proteins | sample WetSurMetagenome_FD_51650 | JGI IMG/M metagenome (IMG submission 51650)
CACTAGTGTCCACTTAATTTTCAAATAAGCTTCTATAATAGCTTGAATTTATGCAATATATATTAAAAAAAACATGTCCACGATCTGAATTCATACTTTTAAAGACAAAGGTGAATGAAGGACTATGCTTACTGGGAAATATGTATTTGCACAACTCATCGAATTTCTTCCACAAAAGACATTTCAACGAATTGTAATGAAATATCAGGGAGATAAATATATTAAGTCGTTCAGTTGCTGGAATCAGCTTCTGATTATGATATATGGCCAGCTGTCTGGTTGTGAAAGTCTTAGAGAACTTGTCTGCATAACAACAGCTCACTCCCAAAAATCTTACCATTTGGGTTATGGTAAATCTTTGATAACACGTAGCAATCTTGCCAAAGCAAACGCTAACAGAGACTGCAAGATCTTTGAGGAATTTGCATATAAAATGATATCGATTGCTCAGGAAAAACGAATCACAAGAGAGTTTGAAATTTGTGGAAGGTTCTATGCTTTTGATTCTACTACTATTGACCTGTGCCTTAACCTTTTTTGGTGGGCAGATTTTCGTAAGACCAAAGGTGGAATCAAGGTACATACCCTTTATGATGTAGTTACTCAAATCCCTACCTTTCTTCATATCACCGAGGCCAGAGTAAATGATATGAATGCTATGGATGAAATTCCTTATGAGCCGAATGCTTATTACATCTTTGATCGGGGATACTTTGATCTTGCACGACTCTTTACCATAAATCTTATTGGATCTAACTTTATAATTAGAGAAAGAGGACAACTTCAATATGAAATCATTGAGGGAGAGGATCTTCTTGAAGGATCTGATAATATCCTCTATGATCAGACGATAAGGCTTACAGGACTGCAGACAAGAAAAAAGTACCCTGCCTTGCTCAGGCGTGTCGGCTATTATTCTGTGGAACACAAAAGAACTTTCACTTATCTTACTAACAACTTTGGAATCAGTGCAGGAGATATTGCTCTGCTTTATAAAAATCGATGGCAAGTTGAACTGTTCTTTAAATGGATCAAGCAACATTTGCACGTAAAGTCTTTCTGGGGTATAACCGAAAATGCGGTTAGAATCCAGATTTATGCAGCTATTACTGCCTATTGCCTTGTTGCAATTATTGAGCATGATCTGAGGCTTAATCGAAGTACCTTTGATGTGCTTCGTATCCTTAGCATGTCGCTTTTCGATAAGACTCCGATCAGGGAACTCTTCGAAAAAACAGAACCTATGGATGATATACCTGAGAATAGAGATGCTCAATTGTATTTTAATTTTTAGTGGACACTAGTGAAGCAAAATAATCAATTGCAATTAGTCAGATATGGACCTCCACCAGATGCAAAAGAGGAATATTATTGGAAGGTTTTATCTCAGAATTATAATATCAAAGAGAAATTATTTCTTGGCTGTTCTATTGAAGAAGGCATAGAATATTACAATGAGTTGATGTCAAACGAAATAATCAAGAAATATGGATCGGATTTCTTCAGAACGGTTAAAGAAAAAGCAGATAGTGTTTATAAAATAGATGAACCACTTGTAAATAAAATTAAGGATTTAATGGTTGTTAAAACATCGCATGTCGATAGATTACAAGTGTTCGAAACTCCAGACAAAAATATCAAAGTTGTATGCGGATTCAAATGGAAATTAATTGAAAAAAAATATTGGATGACAAATTGTTTTAGGGTGACAATTAATAGGCAGAATTTAAAGATTATAAATATTGATACCACCAGGATAGCACTTTATCCAAATTTTAACTAAAAATATTGCTGCCAACAGCCGGTATATGCCATACTGGCCTTATTGGCAAAAGAAAAACTTAGTAAACCAGAATAATACCAATAGCCCGACAAGTATGTGCCTCATACCCCGCACGTCGCATACCGGCAAACGTTCGTGTTAATTTAAATCGACATAATTAAAATATTTTAATAGAATGAAGAATTTACTTTTATTAGGACTTATCCTGACAATTGTGTCTTGCAATCCTAAAACTGCCAACAGATCGAAAAATTTTGGTGACACCTTATTGATTAATAACAAAGTTTATCAGCTTGATTCAATTTCTGAATTGACATATAATTCAAAAAGTGTGCTCCCCTTGATCATGTCAACTGATTCTTCTTTCGTGAAAATTTCAAGTGATAGCATAATACTCAGAACCAATGACAGAGTAGTTACTTATACAAATGACACAATTCACAATGAATCAATGGTAAAATATCATTACGTTGGCATATACCCTGAAATCGGATTTATCCATATTAAAGCTGCTTACTGGGAGTGGACTAGAGACTTTTTAGTAAACTTTAAAGATGGTCACGAGACAGAATTGTGGAGTGATCCCATAGTTTCACCAAATAAAACTCAAATAATATCTTATTCTGCCGACTTAGTTGCATCCGAGATGCCTAATGGCATTCAACTTTTCAAATTAGAAAAAGGAGAATTAAAAAAGGTATTTGAAAAAGAGATAATCAAATGGGAGCCGTACGAAATAAAATGGGAATCAGATACAAGCATATTTATTAAGGTCGCGAAACTTGATAATGATTATAACAGACACTTTAGCTATAAAAGGATGATAATAAAAGAAATAAACTAACGCAAACAAATGGTATATCATGGCTAACTTATGTATCGATCTGGGCTCCGTTATCTTAAGACAAATTGCAACTCATCCCAAAAATCTCCTTTAACCGCCACGACACCATACCATAAAACGTTGTAGCCAACCTTAAAAACCTGCAAACATGAAAATTCAAGTAATAGCCTTTGGACTTTCTATTTCACTGATGATGTCAAGTTGTATTGTTTATCACACACAAACAACAGATATCCCTTTGATCAGCAAGAAAAATGATTTAAGAGTGGATGCGGGAATTTCAATAGTTCCATCTGTTCATGCAACCATTTCTTATGGATTAACTGATAAAATAGCCATTCAGGGATTTGGAAGCATTGGCTCAGATGACAGATACTATTTTCAAGCTGCAACCGGATTATACAAAAACAAGGGAAACAGCCGGGTATTAGAACTATATGGTGGATTTGGATATGGATATGGGAATGCATACAAAGATGCAAATCCGGGAAATCTACTTGGAAATTATCAACTGTATTACGGACAACTGAATTATGGGAAAATAGCAAATGAGCTATCAAACTTTGAAATAGGATTTGGAATAAAAACAGGATATTTACATTCAAATTTGACTGACAAAAATTATTACAACTGGATTTCAGAGACCGGGCCATATAAAACCTACCATGATGAAAGCCTGTTATTTGAACCAGTTGGATTTATCAGAATAGGTGGGCAAAAACTGAAAATTAGTGTGAAATTAGGAGGAACCTTAATTTATAAGTTCACTAATACTGATAGGAGTTTCCCATACAGTTATATAAACCTTGGACTTGGGATAAATTACAGATTTTGAAATACATACTGGCCACACCGCCAAACGTCAGCAGCAACAAAAGATAAGACTAGGAGAATGGAACAGATTGAATTTGCAAACAAGGCTAAAGAGATTTTAAAAACTGATGACAGTGTTATAGGTTTGACTGTTGGCGGTTCATGGATTACAAATCAAATTGATGACTATTCAGACCTTGATTTTATTGTTGTTACGAAAGAAAGGATTTCTGATAACAAAGGTAAAATGATTGGATATGCAAAACGATTGGGGAACTTACTTTCATGTTTCACCGGAGAACATATTGGAGAGCATAGATTATTAATCTGTTTGTTTGATAAACCACTTTTACATGTTGATATAAAATTTCTTACAATAGATGAGTTTCATTATCGGGTGGAGACTCCAGCTATCCTTTTAGACAAGGAAGGGCAGCTTCAGGCTGTAATAGATAAAACAACTTCGGTATTTCCACATCCGGATTATCAATGGATTGAAGACCGGTTCTGGATATGGATACACTACGCATTGCTAAAAATCGGACGGGGAGAATATTTTGAGGCTTATGATTTTTTCGGTTCTATAAGAACAATTGTTCTCGGGCCATTGCTACATATAAAAAATGGCAGTCTGCCACGAGGTGTCAGAAAGGTGGAAACAGAACTGGATAGCCAGGACCTTGATAAATTGAAAAACACAATTCCGGAATACAATAAACAATCCTTATTAAACAGCTTGAGAAATTCAGTTTCATTATACAAATACTTAAGGACCTCATTATATGACGATACAATAAATTTTCAGATTGAAACAGAGAAGCGTGTCATGTTGTATTTTGATAAAATAGAAAATGAATGAAAATAAAGGCAGTTGCTGACAACAGTTAATACGCAATCATAAACAAAATGCATTAATAATAGTGATAATAAACGATTTGTAACACACTACCAATGAGACCATTGACTACATTATTATTGATTATGGGATTAATTAACTGGACCGGATTATCCGGACAAAGTAAACAATCAACGAATCCGACAGATGTAAGATGGGTTGATGTTAAAGATAGGATTTATCCGATGCTTAAACAGACCGCACCTGTTACAGATACAGCTCCGGTTATTGAATTAAAGGAAAACGAAAAACCGGTTATTGATACCTTTTTAGCTGATGTGCACATTGTATATTTGATAGATTTTGATAGTTATTTTACTTATATTAATCAGGGACAACTGATTAAATGGAATATAACGAAAGATAGTCTGGTAAAAACAGCATTGGTAAATCTTGATAATTTGGCAACCGGGCGAGCTCAATTTTATGGAGACAGTACATATGCAATGATAACTCTTAATGGAAATGTTGAAGCAAGTTTAGTGCTCTCTGATAGATTTTGGCCTTACATTTCTGACATTACAAAAAGTAATGATTTGATTGTTGGCATTCCTGCACGAGATGTGTTATTGGTGACTCACCTGAATTGTATCGATGGGTTAGAAAAATTAAAGCAGGGAGTTTTAAAAACATACGAACAAGGAGACCATGTAATAACAAAATGGACTTTTAGAAGAGAAAATGGTAAATGGATTAAATTTAAATACATTGAATAAAAACCTTTGCACAACAAGTAATATTAATATCTGGTATTCAAAAGGTTATTCAGGAAAAGTGACTCGAATCAGGTATCGGTTAACTTGATAATAAATCACTCCGAACTCCCCACCTTTTCATATCTACACCGTTAGCAGGCAATGAATAAAATACAAAACATGAAAAAGTATCTGTTAATTGTAATCCTTTCGCTCTTTGTAATAAATTGCTTTTCACAAGGATTTGGGTTTGATACAGAGTTATCAACTGATAAAAAATATCTGATTGTTTCAGATTTACGTACAGGTGGCCCGGCATTTGTTGCCGGCTTAATGCCAGGCGACAGAATCAGTAAAATCGATAATAAAGATATTAACGAAATACCCGACCCCGGCTATTACCTCAATACAGTTGCCTGTAACTGGTTAAATCTTTCAGTAAATCGCTACGGAAAACCTGAAATGATTGAAATCAAAATACCCCGTGTTACTGTTAATTTTCCAACAAAAGTTTCTTCCTCTGACAATTACATTACAGAATTGGAAATCGTAAACGCCTGTCAGTTCAGGATTACTGATAATGATTTTCCCGATAATGGTTCAAGCGATTTTATTAATGAATTAACTGTTTATCTGCCTTCTTCTAAAGATTTATATTTATATAAAACATATGAATATCAAGAGAAAGGATAATGAACCACCGTTAGCAACCTCAGAATGGGGTTGGAGATACCATCATTTAGGAATTCCCACAGATGCGGCTATTAAAGGTGAAAGATATATACCGCAATATAAATTTTATGTTTCCGGATTCGATTCCAGCCCTTACGGCATAGAATGGATGCGGTTTGAAAATGATAGTCCTGTAGATGAGCTGATTAAAAGAGTTCCTCATATAGCCTTTGAAGTCGATGACCTGGATTTGGAGCTTTCCAGACATGACTTTAAGATTCTTACTCCACCTAATTCCCCTGGTGAAGGAACAAGAGTGGCTATAATTATTCACAATGGCGCACCAATTGAATTGATAGAGTTTAAAAGACAATAAAATTAAACTCTGGCAGGTATATGCTGATAACAGTCTGGCAATAAAGAAAATGAATAGAATCAAATAAAAACGATGAACTGGGAAACAGCAGTCTGTAAAACAAACGGAATCAGCATACACTACACAAGAACAGGAGGAGGTAAGCCTCCTTTGGTTTTGCTTCACGGTTTAACGGGTAATGGCGCGTGCTGGACAGGTCTGGCACATGCACTGGAGAATAAATACGATATAATCATGCCCGATGCCCGTGGTCATGGAGAATCGGATGTACCTGACTATGGCTATCGGTACGAAGATCATGCAAACGATGTAATTGGTCTTATAAATTCCCTGGCGATTCCACCTACTGTTTTACTTGGGCATTCCATGGGAGGTATGACTGCTGCCATGGTAGCAAGTCGTTGTCCAAAATTGGTCTGGGGCCTGATATTGGCTGATCCTTCGTTCCTGAGCTCAAAAGCTCAGCGTGAAACTCGCGATAGTGATGCAGCCGATAAACACCGGCAGATTCTGGCCGGATCATTAGAGGAATTTGTGACATATTCACGGAGCAAACACCCTGGCCGCACGTCAGAAATCATTGAACTCATAGCCCGGGCAAGACTTCAGACCAGTATGGCAGCCTTCGATGTTCTCACTCCGCCATATCCCGATTATAAGCAGTTGGTGAGTACAATTGACGTTCCGGCCCTGCTAATCATTGGTGACAAAGGCGTGGTATCGCCTGTTATTGCTGAAGAGCTGCAACATCTTAATCCGCGGCTTCAGGTTAACCAGATCCCGGATGTTGGACACGGACTCCATTATGACCAGCCCGGGCCCTTCACAACTGTCGTCAGATCTTTCATAGAATCAATTGAAACAGCTGTTGAGTAATGAACCCGCAGGAACCAGAATCTTTTGATCGATTGAAACGTTATATATTATCAGGACAAAGCATGAACAAATGATATTAAAAATGAAAGAGAGTAGAAAGCAGACAGACGATTATTTGAGTCCGCATTTTATAACCCGAAGCAACTGGTTGAGAGCTGCTGTATTGGGAGCAAATGATGGAATATTATCAACAGCAAGTATAGCGATTGGTGTTGCAGCTGCAAGCAGTACCCGTGAACCGGTTATACTGGCAGCTATAGCAGGATTGGTTGCAGGAGCCTTATCAATGGCTGCGGGCGAATATGTATCTGTAAGTTCTCAAACCGATGTTGAAAATGCCGATATTGAAAGAGAAAAAGAAGAATTGGCAGAAATGCCTGAAATTGAGCTTCAGAGATTAACAGAAATTTATGAAAAAAGAGGACTAAAAAAGGAAACAGCTATAATAGTTGCAAAAGAATTAACAGAAAAAGATGCTTTAAGTGCGCATGTAAGAGATGAGCTTGGGATTAATGAAATAAATCAGGCAAAACCGGTTCAGGCAGCATTTGCTTCGGGAGCTGCATTTACAGCTGGTGGAATCATGCCTTTTATGGTAACTCTGTTTCTTCCGTTAAAGAGCATTGAATATTCTCTCTATGGGCTTGCCATTTTCTTTCTGATAATCTTAGGCGCAGTAGCGGCTAAAACAGGCGGTTCAAGCGTAATTAAGGCAATAATAAGGATTACATTCTGGGGTACTGTGGCAATGGGGCTGACTGCTCTTGTCGGATATCTGTTTAATGCAACAGTTGGTTAAAACAACTGCACTCAACGCAGTGCCGGAAAACCGATGATTATTTATTCCGGTTTTACACAAAATTGGAACCATGAAAAATATTGAAATAGTAAAAGTTAACCTTAACAACATTGATAAGCTTCAAAAAATTGGCACCCTGACTTTCTACGAGACATTTTCAGTGTGGAATGCCGAAGAGGACATAAAGAAATACCTTGAAGAGGCATTCTCAGTTGAGAAGCTCACCGCTGAACTTGAAAATTTAAACTCTGTATTTTATTTTGCAACACTTGACAATAACGTAATTGGTTACTTAAAACTAAACTTTGGTCAGTCACAGACAGAAATACAGGATGACAAAGCCGTTGAGATCCAGCGCATTTATGTTTTGAAGGAATTTCACGGTGAAAAAGTAGGGCAATTACTTTGCGACAAAGCAATCGAAATCGCACGGGAAAAAGATGCCGAATATGTCTGGCTGGGTGTCTGGGGAGAAAATAAGCGAGCCGTAAAATTTTACAGGAAAAATGGCTTTGTTGAATTTGACAGGCACATTTTCAAATTAGGAAATAAAGAGCAGACAGATCTGCTTATGAAACTGCAATTGAAAAATAAATTATGAGTGAAACCAATATTCCATTTCAGACAATAGATTGGACAACGGTTCCAAAGACGGAATACAAAGGCGAAACAGGTCATGCCTTATGGCAAACTGTCCAGTTTCCCGGACTGAGGATCCGGATTGTTGAATATTCAAAAGGTTTTTTGGCAGATCACTGGTGCAAAAAGGGTCATATAGTCCATTGCCTTGAAGGTGAATTTATAAGTGAATTGCAAAACGGAGAAAAATTTACCCTGACAAAAGGGATGACCTATGTTGTATCTGACGATTTGAGCTCACATCGTTCAACCACAACCGATGGAGTGAAATTGATGATTATAGATGGAGATTTTTTAAAACTTAAATAATAAAACCAATTGCATTTATGAGTCCTCATGAAGCAAATGCCGGTGATTTAAAGGATTCACTATTTATTGTTAAGGATTAATATTCACATATCTTATGGGCAATGAACCCATCGCAACTCTTTTATACCTCCTTTCCTGTGGAGCTTAATTAAGTACCTGCCAATCTCGCAACTTATCCCTCACAATTCATAACTAAACTTCAAAAAATATCATATGAAAAAAATCGCTTTTATTCTTATTGCTTTATCCGTTATTGGTTCCGGATCAATTCTTAAAGCTCAAAAATTCAGTTTTGGAATACAATCAGGGCTGAATTTTTCAGATAAGCAGGTTATTAACAAAAAAGACTTTACCGATGATAACAAGGTCTACTCTCCCCTCCTTCTGCTTAATGCAAATTTTACTTTGGGATTTAAAAGTAAATCATTCTGGGGCCTGACAGTTGAACCCGGATATATTCAAAAAGGCGGTCTGCGCTCCGATGTAACAATTCAAACCGGGGATATTCTATATATGCCACAGGATTTCAAATATATAGCTGACTATATCCAAATGCCTGTTTTGATTGATTTATATTTCACAAAAAACATATACCTCTCGGCTGGTCCTGAATTTGCTTATTTAATTAAAGCCAGAGCAAAATCGACGGACTTTTCGTTTGATATTTCTGACAATTATAAGCAGCTTGAAATCTCAGGTGACATAGGTATAAATTATAATCTGTCTGAAAATGTTTATGTTGGAGTGCTATATAGTCATAGCCTTTCATCTTCTTCAAAATTATTTTGGAAAGATGATTTCGGTGTCATAACCGGCATATCGAAGGAATATAATCAATATCTTCTGTTCCGGATAGGGTTCAAAATATAATGGGCTGGTAAAATGTCAGCTTATTAATACCCTGATTCCTTTATCATGGGGTCGTCATCCCACCATCATGCCTGGATAAAAGAGAGGTATAAAACTTCAATAATTAGATTGACCTCCATTAAAAAAGGCAAAGCCGCAGAGCGGCGATATCTTTGTAGAAATCAACCTGGAAGAGAATTCCTGAGCCGCGGCGCGGCGACATCTGTTTCAATTAAGATTTCACCACTATGTGGCTCAACTGCTTAATGTGAAGCCTTTTCTACAGAGATTGCGCAGCTCCGCTGCTTTTTCATCCATTAAAATCAACGGTTCCAATTTTTATTTGATCCATTAACATCAGCCTTAAGACTGGTTCTTTTCCCTGATTTCCAACCATTCCATTTGGAAGGCTTTCACACATTTAATCGTGGTTTTATAATAGAAAAGAAACTAATAGTGTCAGATTATATCATGAGATTCTTCGCTTAACTCAGAATCTCTTGCTTTAGGTCTGATACCATCAAAGAAAAAAGATATGAATTGTTCAAGACTAATTGCAATTATAGGACTTATGTTGCTGATTGAAGGATGTAAAAATCCGATGATACAGAAGCCAATCAGGGAAAATGAAGAGAAATACTCCCAATCTCTAAACGCAGGGAACCTCCACATGGATAAGGATTCAATAATATCTCTTCTTCATTCGGAGACAAAGGTTGATTCGATGAATGAAGTACGGGATGTTTTTCTTGATTGCAAAATACAGTCTAAATACAAGCATGAATATTACAAAATTGCCAACGAGCCGCTTAGTCAGCGCTGGAGCAAAGATGTATTCAGACCTCAAAAATCTTATGATTCCGCGTTTATTGTCAACCCATATAAAAATCTTAATAAAACATACATATCAATAAGCAAATTAAAAGGATCATACATACTCTTCTCTCAGGGTCAGGAATCGTTGGCATATACTGTCTATTTTATAGGAGATACAACGCTTACCTATCTTAATATGCAGGGTTGGTATGTAAGTCATTACCGGAAATTTGATTTTAAAAACAACAGATATGTAATTGAGTGTCAGAGTCCTTTTAGTACTTCAATGATTATTGAGATAAAGATCATTGATAAGTCGAATGATATTCAGATATGGAAAACTACTTTCATCAATTCGGATGAAAGAAAAGTAGTTAAATACGATCTTAAAGCCCCTGTAAATTATGCTTTGCATCTTCCAATACTTGTCATAAGTAACTCATTGGGGCTGGATGTAGATTATGACGGTATTGATAAATTAAATCTGGAAGAATTATTTAATAAATAAACTAAAAAAAGCATGAAAATATATTTCGCCTGCCACAATGTGTTAATTGACCCTGATTGGAACACAACATCAAAGCCGCATACTGCAGCAATATCACAAGTTGCATTCTGAAAAAAGTAACATCATGAAAAAGCTTGCAATCTTTATATTATTTCTTTCAACCGTAACTGCAGCCGGACAAAGAGCCGACTCAACTGTGTGTATTATTGACTGTTTGGAATCTGCACCTACTTTCTCGGGTGGAGATGAGAAATTATTCTGTTTTTTTGAAAGCAATTTAGATTTTGATATTCTTAACTCAACAGAGTTAAACACCAGATATTTGGTCCGATTCATAATTGATACGATAGGATATCCGACCAATATTAAATTTATGGAGATTGAGCCACATTTTGAAAACCATTCTCCTGAAGACAGTCTGATCAGGAGGGAAATTCTAAGAGTTTTTAAGTTAATGCCGGCGTGGGTTCCGGCCAGAGTCAACGGGACTAAAGTGCCATACGGATATGTTATTCCATTCGATATACCTTACTACAAATTTTATTGTGGATATCTCAATCAAGTCAGAAATGTTGAGTATAAACCTGATATTCCGGCAGAATTCATTTTTGGACAAGGTAAAACGGGGCATGAAAGAATGATAAATTATTTAGGGAAGCATTTAAAGTGGCCTTCGCAGGATGATTGCCAGGGGAAAGTCATTATAAAATGTGTTATTAATAAATCCGGGAAACCATGCCACTTTGAGATTGTTCATAGACTTTGCCCGGATTTTGATAACGAAGCAATGAGAGTAGTAAAAAAAATGCCAAAATGGAAGCCTGCAATAAAGAATAACAAAAAGGTCCGGTCAATTGCTATTATACCTGTGGCATTCAAAATAACAATGTAAAAATCAAACCGCTCGATATCAGACAACATTTACATTCCCAACCAATATCGATTAGATGTGGTCCCGTTCAGTTTATTAAAGAATATAGCCCAGCCGCAGAGCGGCGATATCTTTGTAGAAATCAACCTGGAAGAGAATTCCTGAGCCGCGGCGCGGCGACATATGTTGACCAGGCTGAAACATTTACGAACCCGTTCAATAATTTTCTGACTTCAATTAATTGACCTGAATTAAAGCTTATTTTTACGATACATGATCCAGATGAAAATGTTAGTTAAAAATTTTTTGGCTCTCTCTTTTTTATTCATGATTCTGATCTGCTCATGCCGAAATGACGGTGCAAATCCTGAACTGACATTAAGCAACAGGTCCTTTCTGATGGGTTTTCAAAACTCGGCGCCACGCATCGACTTCGACCTTACAATTCAATCTTTACATATGTGGGAACAGCGTGCCGACGCGGCCATGATCACCACCGAAGTGCCATGGGACAGCTTATTCAAAGGCACAACTGCTGTAAGTTACGTCAATGCCAACTACAAAGGATTGGTTGATTATTACAGAACCAGGGGTTTTAAACTATGGGTTTTTATAGATCCTGCAAACGGTCTAAACAGAGCTACTGATGCCACTGCTTTGGTCACACGGAAGAAAAGTATCTCACAGCCCGACATGCAGAAACTTTACAGGCGCTTTGCATTTGTCATGGACAGCATTTTGAAGCCCGATCATATGGGCCTGGCACTCGAGACAAACGCTATCCGCGGGTTATCACCTGACTCTGTTTACCAGGGTGTAAAAAAAGCGGCTAACGATGCCGCAATTGAAATACATGCTTCTGATAATAATGTAAAACTAAGTGTCAGTGTGCAGGTAGACTATGCATGGGGAAAACTTGATAATACCGGATACAAATCTGTTGACGATGATTTTATCGATTTCCCGTTTATTGAAGAACTGGGCTTATCATCATACCCCTATTTTGTATTTAACAAACCACAGGACATTCCGCTCAACTATTATTCAGCTCTTGTTTCTGGTAAAACATTGCCTGTATTTGTTTCAGAAGGAGGATGGACATCAGCATCTCTGGATAAAATTAAAAGCTCACCCGAGAAACAGCGCGACTATATTTTCAGACAAGCACAACTGCTTCAGGAGGCTAACGCCACTGCTGTTTTTCAGCTGACTTTTACTGATATTGACCTGTCAGCGTGGCCTCCCAATACTCCAGCAAACCTGAGCCTATTTGCCTCGCTGGGGCTGGTTGATATAAACCTAAAGCCAAAGCCTGCTCTCACAGCCTGGGATGAAATCTTTGACCTTGATCGCAAAGGCAAATAGAAGCCAACCGGGAAAAGCAATCAGAAAACACCCTCTGAAACAGGTAAACCCCTTTTACCTTCTTCCCTGATAAAATCTTTTTACAAAAATCCCCTAAGACCTTGTTTTTAGACAATTTATTTAAATCTTTATACCAGGTTTTCAAATCTGTCTAATCGGAAATAAACACATAAAGTTATGTTATCGTCAATCAGTCTTAATGTCTATGCTATTGGTGCAGGGGTACTATTCCTCCTGATCATCATTTTCAACTCTATCATTATTGTGGGAGGTCGCGAAATTGCTATACTGGAGCGTCGCTGGTTCGGATCCGGCATGCCCAAAGGAAGAGTAGTTGCCATGAGTAATGAGATAGGTGTACAGGCACGCACTCTGGGACCAGGTTTACATCTTGTTACTCCATTTATCTATAAATCGAAACGAATTCCTTTTACCGTCATTGGTGAGCAGGAAGTAGGGTTGATAGAGTCTATCGACGGGGCCTCAATCCCGGCCGGAAAGATTTTTGCAAAAGTTGCTCCCAACCATGATTCTTTTCAGGACAGTGAAGCCTTCCTGAAAAACGGCGGTGAGAAAGGACCGCAGATAGAGATACTGGCACCCGGAACATATCGTATAAACACGGCACTGTTTAAAGTGCGAAACGAGCCATCTGTAATTATTGAATCAGGGAAAATAGGTATTGTCACCGCAATGGATGGTGAGCCAATCAGCCAGGGCCGCCTGTTAGCCATCACCGCCCCCGGCCATTCCAACTTTGAAAACGGGCAGAAGTTCCTTGAGAACCATGGTCAGAAAGGGCCACAGAGCGAGATACTCCTGCCGGGTACATATCGTATTAACCGCGATCTGTTCCGTGTGGTGATAACAGATGCAACAATCATCCCGGCAGGGAAAGTAGGCCTGGTTACCGCGCTCGACGGCGAACCGTTGCCCGAGACTGAATATGTAGCCAAGTCGGTTCTTAACCATAAGGATTTCCAGAATGTATCTAACTTCCTCTCATCTGGTGGTCAGCGCGGTCCGCAGTATGATGTGCTGAAACCGGGGACATATTATATCAACCCGCTGATGTTTCGTGTTGAGCTCGACGATGTAACCGTGATTGAACGCGGACAGGTAGCCGTGGTTGTATCTAATGTGGGAGAAGAACCCGCTAACCTGAAGAAGCTGGTGGCTGAAGTAGCCAAAACCGAAGGGAGTGTTGGAAAAGAAGAATCCAAGAGCCTCGAGAAGCGCCTGGAAGTGGGCATTGAACGCTACGTGGTTCCAAAAGGATTCCGTGGTATTCAGCAGGAAGTGGCAGGCCCGGGTATTTACTACCTCAACCGTCGCGCGTTTATTGCATACGTGATAGACACAACAAACATCACCATAGACTGGGATGAAACCTCTGACACCAAGTTTGATCCTTTGAAAGTGGTATCACGCGATGGCTTTGAGATAAGCGTTTCGGTAAAAGTAATCATCCGCGTACGTCCCGACCAGGCACCTTACATGGTGGCAAAGATCGGATCCATCGACAATCTTATACAGCATGTTATTCACCCGATGATTGACTCGAGCTTCCGTAACCAGGCATCATCCACCTCTGCCATGAACTTCATGCAGGACAGGCAGGAGGAGCAGCGCAAAGCTGAGGAACATACCCGTTTTGAGCTTGAGAAATACCATGTTGAATGTGTGTCTGTACTCATCTGCCAGATAAAACTGCCACAGCAGCTCATGGATACCCAGACAATGAAGATAATTGCACAGCAGCAGCTGGCGATGTACGAGGAACAGCAGAAAGCCGAACAGACACGTATTGCAACAGAAAAGACCCGTTCTGAGGCCGAGATGCAAAAGATACTTGTTGAAGCTGAAATAGGTGTTAAGGTAGCTGAGCAGACCAAACAGAAAACCATCCGTTTTGCTGAAGGTGAGGCTGAGAGCACCCGGATACGCGCTGAAGGAGAAGCCAAGGGTATCAGGGCCAAGGGAGATGCTGAAGGATCAAAGATACTGGCCATAGGTGAAGCTACCGCGAAGGCTTACGAGTTGCAAAACAAAGCTATCGGACAACAGGGCGTAACAGCCATCGAAATAGCAAAACAGATAGCATCGGGCAATATTAAAGTGACTCCTGATTTTCTTGTACAGGGTGAAAGTAATGTAGGTGGTCTGCTTGCTGGCTTCCTGACACAACAGATTGCCAAAAAGCAGGAAGAAACGAAAAAAGAAAAACCGGCATAATCTTGTAGAGACGCGATTCATCGCGTCTCAAATCGCGTCTCAAATAACGTCCCAAATCACATTTTAAAAAGAGGCTGTCACATAAAAAGGACAGCCTCTTTTTTTTGGTACACTCGCCATCTTTGGATGCATCCATAATTATTCCGTACTTTATCTTTGAAATCAAACCGGGTCACAGTTATGAACATTGCAATATACGGAGCAGGGTCACTTGGAACCATATTAGGTGCATATCTGACCAGTAACGGCGTTGCGGTAGATCTCATCAGCCGCAATATCGCACACATAGAAGCCCTTAAGACAAACGGAGCACACATAACCGGCACGGTTGATATGACGGTTCCTGTATCCGCCCTGTTACCTTCGGAAATATCAAAGAAGTATGATGTCATCTTTTTGCTTACCAAAACGGTAGATAATACAGAAGGTGTTTCGGGATGCGTTCCTTTCCTTTCCACCGGCGGAGTCATCTGTACAATGCAAAACGGTCTGCCGGAGATGCAGGTGGCAGAGATAATCGGAGAGGAAAGAACCTTCGGATGCACGATAGAATGGGGTGCCACCATGCTCGGCAACGGCGTGTGCGAACTCACCTCCGAACCTGACAGCATTACTTTCGGTCTGGGATCGTTCAGCAACAAAGCTGATATCACAAAACTTAATGCGATAAAAAAGATTCTTGAATCAATGGGCACAGTTAAGATCGAAGAGAACTTTATCGGTACCCGATGGTCAAAACTTCTGATCAATTCATCATTCAGCGGTGTGTCATCAGTTATGGGATCCACATTCGGTGAAGCTGCAAAAAACAAGTCTTCCAGGCTATGTATCCAGAGAATAATTAAAGAATGTATTGATGTGGCAAAAAGTGCCGGCATCAAAATAGAACCCGTTCAGGGGAAGGACATCTGCAAGCTATTGGATTACAAGTCAAAAATCAAAGAACGCTTCTCGTTTTTAATAATACCTGTAGCAATAAGGAAACACAGGTTACTCAAAGCAAGCATGCTGCAGGACCTTGAAAAGGGCAAAAAATCTGAGGTTGACGGCATAAACGGTGTGGTATGCAAATACGGGCAAAAATACTCTGTTCCCACGCCGTACAATGACATGGTTGTTGAAGTGATTCACGACATAGAAGCAGGAAAAATAAGACCGGAATTTCAAAACCTGAGTCGTTTTAAATCTCTTGCATAGCTTCTGATAAAAAGATTGCAACATAAATAATTGACTGGTATTCCTTTCTGATTTACCTTTAGTTAGTTAATAAATAAAATCCGTCACTTTATTGCGTTTTGTTTATTGACCATGAGGCTCTTTGCTCTTCATGATACGGACTGATTATGAATGTAAAAACAATATCCCGTCATAAAAACACTCTTTATGAAACAAACTGAAAATGTTCAACCAGAGTCTGTTAAACCAGATCAAATAAAATCAGGCTTATTTTTATCTGTGACTTTTATTTTCCTTATATACAGGGTTATAGTTTTAGCTTTTGACAAGTTTGACATACAGTCAGTTACAATATCAAGGAGTTTTCTTGGAAACGGGTTCTTATCCAGACCGCTCATATCAGAGTTCCTTATTTCAATACTTGTAATTCTTCTGTTCTTAAAAAAAGAAACTATTAAGAAGCCGTTGCTCTCAGACTTAAAGAACGGGCTGCTTAACACTCTGTTGTTTCTTGCGTTTCCTGTTATTACCGGATTATGTCTGTTTACTTTTAAGCAGGATTACATTTTTAAATTCAGGTTCAATGAACTGCTACTGCTGAGATGGATTTGTTTCGGTCTGACCTTTGTTGCAATCAATTTAATATTCAATGTCAGTCCCTTCAGGAAATTTGTACGCTGGTTATTGACTGCATTAATATTGATACTGACATGTGTCCTGCATGATTTTGCATCTGATTCAAACAGTCTGACCTATATCTATGCAGCTTTTTCAGGGGTTGGAATGACACTGGCCCTTAGTGTCATTGCATACAGAAACGCATTTAAAAAATCTTTCTGGTCAGGAGTCTTCTCTGCTTTATTCACAGGCTTTATAGTATGTTTTTTCGTTTTTGGAGCGATCTCCAACAGCGTTTTCACATTATTTCTCCCATTTGTGGCTATGGCCATGGCTGCAATTTCATTTCGTCGTAAACTACTTAAAACCAGGCTGATTTATCTTTTTTCTGTTTCCCTGGTAAGCTTATTGTTAAGTCTCTTTTTACCCTCTTTATTCCCGCCTGACGTCAGAGGTTTGTTACAGGAGAACAAAAACAATAAGCCTGAATTTCATGAACAGGTATCTGGCATTCAGATCAACTATGATAATCCTGCAGTAAAGGAGCCTCTCACGCAAATCGCCAGGGTACTTCAGGCGGCAAACCAGGTAAGTCAGGAAACATTTGGCATTTCTCCTGATATTGATTGGATAACAATCTCCGGCATTGGCCCCGGAGGATTTAATGCGGTTTTCCCACACGGTATAAGCGGAAGGTTTATATCACAACAATACATAAATGATATTCAGGACAGCACATTTCTTAATGACCCAGGCCTCTCGTGCCAGTTTCCTGATCCGGTCAATTCACTTCTGCATGAATATTCACATCTGTATGGTTTATTCCCTTATCAAAAATGGGTCTCAACTGAATCAGAAGGATGGGCAACTTATTCTGCCACTCGTTTGTCACGTTTAATCTATCAGAAATATGGTCCTTCTTTATGGCATCCGGCGTATAATTACTCAAAGATCGCCGATTCAATAAACGCATCACTTCTGGCTGGCCATCCTTTGGTATGGTCGCACCCGGAAGAGGTAGAAGCCTTTAAGCTGTGGAATTATTATGAGCAAAAAGAGGGGCTGAAAAAGTTGTATAATAGCCGCTGGCAATATACATCGCGTGACAGGAATACCGTCTTCATTCTTGAAAACAATCCTGATGTGGCACTTGGTTTCATAGATAAAATTATAGGCAAAGACTCCTTCAGTCAGTTTTCAACATCTCATCCCGTTTCTTTCAATGACCTGTACAACCCTGATGACTGGAAAATCTGGGGCAGGCTTATGAACAAATCTGACAGCGATATGCAGAAGTTTTTTGACGAAAGAAAAATGAAGAAATTCGAAGTCAATGTCCCTGAACCCGTGAAAAACAAAGCAGGTATAGAAATTGGATTGACCATTTGTTTGCTTTTACTTTTTGCCCTTGGGAAAACAATCAGGATTTAGTAGACTTTCGCCTTTCGCCTTTTATCTTTATCCTTTTATCTTTTTCCTTTTATCTTTTATCTTTTATCTTTTATCATTTTCCTTCTATCTTTCTTCAATAAAATCTCCGTTTAAGCCAACGGGTTAAAAGACAGTGAACATGATCCGGACGTTAAGAATTGTTACCCTGATGATAACTGTTGCATTAACAGTTAATACATCTGTTTTTTCGCAGGGGGAATCCATGTACAATCCCTATTCAGGAAATGTCATTTATAAAAAAGGATGGATTGACCTGAACAAGAATGGCAGAATGGATGATTATGAAAATCCGGATCTTGACATAGATATCCGTGTTGATGATCTGTTAAAACAGATGACTGTTGAAGAGAAGACATGTCAGCTGGCAACCCTGTATGGTTATAAAAAGGTTCTGCAGGATTCACTCCCTACGCCGGAATGGAAAAACAGAGTATGGAAAGACGGCATAGCTAACATTGACGAGCAGCTTAACGGCTACAGATCTGATGTTTACTCAGAGAAACCATCAGAGCATGCCATTGCTATCAATAAAATACAGAAGTGGTTTGTTGAAGAGACCCGGCTTGGCATACCGGTTGACTTCACCAACGAAGGCATCTATGGTGCCTGTTTCACAGGTGCTACTCTTTTCCCGCCGGAGATAGGTGTTGGCTCCACATGGGACCGTGATCTTGTATCTGCCATTGGTGAAATAACTTCACGGCAGAGTAAGGCTGTAGGATTTACCAATGTCTACTCCCCCATACTTGATGCTGCCCGTGATCCACGCTGGGGAAGGGTTGTTGAGTGCTACGGCGAAGATCCGTACCTGGTCTCTCAGCTGGGGTTGCGACAGATAACTGCTATTCAAAAAGATCACACTGTCATTTCAACGCCGAAACACTTTGCAGCATACAGCATCCCAATAGGAGGAAGAGACGGCGCAACGCGCACAGATCCGCAGATTGCACCTCACGAGATGATGGCGCTTCTTGTTGAACCATTCAGGGTGGGTTTTGAAAAAGGTCACGCTCACGGTACAATGAGTTCATATAACGATTACGACGGAGTGCCGGTGTCAGGGTCATACTGGTTTCTCACAACCCTGCTCCGGCAGCAGTTCGGATTCAAAGGTTATGTGGTATCAGACAGTGAAGCACTGGAATACATATGGTCAAAACATCATGTGGCCCCTGATTACAAGGATGCAGTTAAACAGGCCCTCGAGGCCGGACTGAATGTAAGGACCACTTTCCGGACACCTGAATCATACATCATTCCCCTTCGTGAATTAGTTAAGGAAGGAGCCGTATCAATGGATCTGCTCAACAGCCGGGTAAGAGATGTCCTATGGGTAAAATTCTGGCTCGGTCTCTTTGACAAACCTTATATCGAAAACCCTGATGAGGCTGACAAGCTCTATGCAAATCCTGATAATGAAAAGATTTCGAGGAAAGCATCATATGAATCAATGATACTCCTGAAAAACCAGGATCACTTTCTGCCTTTAATAAAGGGTGCGATAAAAAACATCCTTATTGCCGGCCCGAATGCCGACAATAAAGTATTATCTCTCTCGAGATACGGGCCAAAGAAGATAAGTTACAAATCAGTCATTGAAGCTTTCAGGGCTAAACTTGGTCACGATGTAAATGTATTGTATTCAAAAGGGTGTGAGATAGTTAATCCGGGTTGGCCTGAAACAGAGCTTATACCATCAGATCCTTCGGAGGCTGAGATGGCACAAATAAATGACGCCGTGGATAAGGCTCGCAAATCAGACGTGGTGATACTTGTACTTGGTGAAGACAATAGCATTGTAGGTGAATCAAACTCACGTACTGACCTTAACCTGGCAGGGCGTCAGGAGCTTTTGCTTGAGAAGATTTGTGAAACAGGAAAGCCGGTTGTGCTGGTTCTTATGAACGGCAGGGCGATAACGATAAACCGTGCCAACAGAGACTGCAGGTCAATTATTGAAGCCTGGTTCCCAGGTAAATATGGCAGCGAAGCTATTGCCGATATTGTTTTCGGCGACTATAATCCGGGTGGAAAACTTACAGTCACATTCCCTAAATCAGCTGGTCAGATACCCATGTGTTTCCCTTACAAACCCGGGGCCCAGGCTGATGCCGGCACTACAGTCAACGGAGTTCTTTACCCGTTCGGATACGGACTTAGCTTCACTGAGTTTGAATATTCAAACCTCACGATTACGCCGGAGAAGCAGGTAGCTTCCGGCAGTGTTGAAGTGACTGTCAACGTTAAAAACACAGGTCTGGTTGCCGGTGACGAAGTGGTACAGCTTTATATCCGCGACGAGGTAAGTTCAGTTATAAGGTTTGAAAAGGAGCTGCGCGGTTTTGAACGTATAACTCTTGCTCCCGGCGAGACCCGGACTGTTAAATTCACCCTTACACCTGAAGAACTTTTCATGTACGACAGGGAAATGAAATGTGTTGTGGAACCAGGCTGGTTTACAGTTATGGTCGGTAGTTCATCGGTTGACATCCGCCAGACCGGAAGATTTGAGATACTTTCCAAAGACAGGATAAATGTTCCCTATGACACAACCCGCATAAAATCGGGACTCACCTGGTAAATATAATATATGCGGGCGCTCGAATATAGCGTCCTACCTAAGCGTTGCCGATTTGCATTGCCCCTTTTACTTTTGTCTTTTGACTTTTATCTTTTGACTTTAATCGTACATTTGCAGCTTCATTGTTATGAACAAGAACAGTAAAATATGGCATTGGCTGGCTGTTGCCCTTTTATCACTTATCTGGGGCAGCAGTTATATCTTAATGAAAAAGGGATTGAGGTCCTTTTCAGCTTATCAGCTGGCTTCTGTCAGGGTACTTATTTCAACTATTTGTCTTTTGCCTGTCGCTATACGCAGTTTTTCGAAATTCAATAAGAGAAACTTCATTTCAATTCTCATAATCGGGTTCTTAGGTAGTGGAATACCCTCTATCCTTTATCCGCTTGCCGAGACAAGGATAGACAGCTCTCTTACAGGTATGCTGAATACACTCAGCTCTGCATTCACCCTGGCGGTAGGCATTTTGTTCTATAAAAGGAAAGCTATCAGGTCACAGATAGCCGGAGTGTTTCTGGGGTTTACAGGAGCAGCCGGACTGCTATACAGCGGATCATTGACATTTAATTATTTTGGCCTCTTTGTGGTGCTTGCCACAATGATGAACGGATTCAGTAATAATGAAGTCAGCAAGGTGGAGGGCCTGAATGGGCTGGAAATTACTTCTCTCTCACTGAGTGTTGTAAGTCCCTTTGCATTGGCGCTCCTTCTAAGTACTGATATACATGCCGTTTTCCTTACGCCACACTGGCTTCTTAACTTCGGCTTTATAGCAATTCTTTCTGTTGTCGGAACGGCTATTGCCAATATAATTTATTATCATCTCATCAGGGATACCTCGCCCGTTGTTGCCTCTATTGTGGCGTATTTCATTCCTATTGTTGCTACTCTGTGGGGGCTTTTAGATAATGAACGTCTGGCACCCAACATGATTGTTTCAGTACTTCTGATTCTGACAGGTGTATATCTTATCAACAGGCCCGGTGCACTGAGGAAACTCAAGAAAATGATCGGGGCAGAGTATATCCCCAGGAAAAAAGAGTGAGTGTGCCCGCTCTCACAAGAAGAGTGTGTGAGAGACTAATTCCATCTCCAGGCTCATCAAGATTGATGTTAATTAACAACCTTCTTTAGCGTCTATCAAATCCAAAAATATTCCTTTCCGTATGTTGACAATGACTTGCTTAATTTCCGTTATTTTTTGTTTTTCATTCTTTGTCTTTCCACCAACCGTCGGTGTTGGCAGTTTTATCTATTTTAAAAGGTCCGAAAATTTCACCTGAGGTTTTTACAATACCTCTTGTGCCTGCTGTAAGAGTAATGGTGTTGTCCTTCAAAATCCCGAGTAAATCTACTATGCCATCCATCACGTTTACTTCAGTATTGCTAAAATCATCAACATTTACGGTAAACTCTGTACCTCTTATACCACAAACTGCAGTTGGAGTTCTGACGTTCATTCTGATAATTTTATTTTTAATTTTTTCTTTTAACCTATCAGCTTCAAAAGCTGCCTGGTCTATTATTCCGTCACCTTCCTGATAAACTTGTCGCGCACCGGATTGGTTCACTGCATACATCTTGCCCCGCATCAGTGTCGGCGAATGGGTTCCGTCGTCGTATATTCCAATGGTAAGTACCGATTTTGAACCAATAGTAATGTCTTCTCCGCCGTTTTCAAAAACATAGTGCATCTTTACCCGGCTGTTTTCGCCGGTGGCAATCCAATCGCCAGGACCTATGTCAGCCAATTGTGTTTCGGATAAAGCGATTTGTTGCCCGTTTGATTTTACTACGATTACTTTTCCTTGAAAAGAAGTGATTTTACAATTGAAGCGAACCGGAGCCATGTCCGGTTTATCGTCCAATCCTTTGTAACTTAAATCGCTGCTCCCTGCCAATGGCTTGTAATCCTTCATCATCCTGCCGTGGTTTGCCTGCGAAATGGAGTCGTTGAGGCGTTGTTGATTAGCAAGTAAAATGGCAAGCTGCTGCTGCCTTATTGCTTCAGCGCGTTGCTCCTGCGCCAGGTTTTGTGCGACTGATTTGTTATTATTGTTAACCGTATTATTCAGCATACCTGAAAAGATATTCAGCATAATTTGCTGCTGTAAATCAAGCGAATTGCCCGGAGAAGCAGAGGCCGGTTTTGCAGCCCTGTTGTAATAACTACAAGACGTTTTATGATTGCCATTCACACCTCCGCATTCAACGCATTTAGGGTCGCCAAGACGCGGTGCCTGTATCTGACTGTAAATGTTTAGTGATATAAACAAAAACAGGGCAAATAAATAATATTTAGTTTCCAATGATTATGTATTATTCAATTTCAAACTCCCATTCGTAAATCTTATCCTGCGCTGCACGGGCATCAGGGGCATCAGGTACAAGCAGCAGGTATTTTCTCATATTGTATATAGCATACCGGTAATCGCGTGTCAGCGCCGAAATGAGCGCCAGGTTAAAGTATGCTGCCGGGTAAGAGGTCGGGTTTATTTCAATAACCTTTCGATATAGCTGGATTGCATTTGTGTAATCTTTTTTTTCATTCATCGAGTTTGCCTGCACAATGTATTTGCGTTGCTCTTCAGTAACGGCAGGTTTTTCTTGCAACTCACGGTACCTGGCTGCAGAAATGCTGAATTGAATGCTGTCAGCCATGCATATGCTGTCAGCCACCCTGGCCTTGTTAAATGTCAATAATTGCTTATCGTAAGGCAGCAGGAGATAGTACATATTTTCGGCAAAATCCTGGGCTGTCTCTAACGAAGAAAATCTGAAAGTAATCTCGTTTATAATACTATTTCTGAATTCACCTGAATTTGAGCCTTTCAGTTTAACTCCGTTTACGGGAAAGGTAACCTCTCCAAAATCTCCTTCTTCATTGTATCCCTTGATTGTTATTTTTTCAACTCTTATTTTTTGGGGAATAATTATGTCGTGATAATATAAAGTTCCAAAGCACTCTTTTGCTTCAATTTTTTCATTGGAAGCTGTAATATTTTTAAAATGTTCAGGGCTACACTCCATCCAGGTTTTAGGTTCTGTTTTTACAAGAGGAAGTATCTTAACTACCTCTTTTAAATCCTTATTTATCTTTGAAATTAATAAACTGTTGTCCTTTTGCGGGGAAGGGGCAGGGGTGTATGTCTTTGTAACTGAAAAGTTGCCGTTGTTCCAATGTCCCACTTCTATTTGAGCCTGAGCCAGGCTTGTGAGCATTAGCGCTCCCAATAACAGCGAAAAACGAAAAATGTCAGTTGTTTTCATAACCATATTTTTATGTGACTTTGAAAGCCCATTTATTTTAATTACAACAGAATCTGTCAGATTTGTTATAAATATACTTACTTGGGGGCATTTCAAGAGCATCATATGTGAAATTATCACCCTCACAATTATAGTTTTTGAGAATTCTTTTTAAATAGTCAAGTTTTGAAATGTTTCCTGTTTCAAAATTCTTAAAATTTTTCATTAATTAATTTGTCTTTTCAATTCCTGAAATTTCGCATCCGGGCATTTAACTCATTGCTGAAATCAACCATCCCTGATGGATCGCCTTGCGGTAAATTATCAGGATTTTGATGGATGTATTGTATTATCTGAGCGCCATTAGTAACCAGTTTCATAACTATGTCACAATATTCAATAGTCCAAATTTTGGCAGTAAATTTTGTTGGCGTCAAACTTGTTATATATAACCCCAAATTGGAGTAAATATCCCGGGACATTGATTTTGTAATCGTAGAGGATTTAGCATTATTAACAGTGATGGCTGATAAAAAAATGTGTATTGTAGCTAAATGGAGGTGTGTACATCTAAACTCTTCTTAGGAATGGAGATTTCCAAAAAACCGATAGAAAATTCCGCTTGATCCTCAATGTGAGAGTGAGTGTGAGTTACGAGAAAAAAGAAGCGAGAGTGCCCGCTCTCGCTCTCACTCTCGCTCTTTTTTTTGCTCCCCAGGTAGGACTTGAACCTACGACCCCCTGATTAACAGTCAGGTGCTCTAACCAACTGAGCTACTGAGGAAGGTTGCTTTCTTTTCAAAAGCGAGGCAAAAGTAATGGGATAAATTGAATTTCACAATATCTTTGCGAAAATTTTTATTTATGAAAAAAATTGTTGGAATAGGAAACGCTCTTGTCGATATAATGACACCCATACCTGATGACTCATACCTGAACCTGTTTGGTCTGCCTAAAGGAAGCATGACCCTGGTGGATGCGGGCATATCAGGACAGATCAAGGAAGTCATTAAACCATTAAAATCAACACTGGCATCAGGCGGGTCGGCCGGCAATACACTTTACGGACTGGGGATACTGGGCATAGAATCTTCTTTTATTGGCAAAGTGGGACGCGATGAGTTCGGGACCTTTTACGAAAAAGATATGATTGATGCCGGGCTCAGACCTCTCCTTTTGCGTTCAGATACCCAGACAGGCACGGCGGTGGCACTTGTTTCACCGGACTCGGAACGTACTTTTGCAACACACCTCGGGGCGGCAACTGAACTTGATAAATCTGAACTTAATACCGGGCATTTCAGAGGAAATGACATATTGTACATTGAAGGATATCTTATCTATAACTTTCCACTGGTTGAAGAGGCATGCCGCCTGGCCAAAGAAAATAACATGCTGGTTGCCATTGACCTTGCAAGCTTTAACGTGGTAAATGAGAACCTCGACCATTTTAAAGAGATTGTAAATAATTACGCTGACATTATTTTTGCCAATGAGGAAGAGGCCAAAGCATTCTCAGGCCTCAGTCCGCGTGAAGCACTTGACATGCTCTCTGAGAGATGCGAAATAGCAGTCGTTAAGCTGGGAGCTGAAGGCTCACTTATAAAAAGAGGTGACGAAGTTATTAAAGTTGATGCGCTGAAAGCCAAACCTGTTGATACGACGGGCGCAGGCGACCTCTATGCCGCTGGTTTCCTCTATGGATACATGCTGGGACTGCCGCTTGACAAATGCGGACTCTTCGGATCAATCCTCGCCGGGAAGGTAATTGAAGTTATTGGGGCAAGGATGCCGGCACAGAAATGGGCCGAGATAAAAAAAATGATAAAAAAGATAGAGACCGAATAATTTGTTATTCGCTTTCATCCTCTATTTTCCGCAGGCTGATGAACAGGTAGCCGGCCGTCATAAAGACCAGGAAAGCAAGAAAGGTCATTACTCCTATGTAGATAAGGAGTTTTGTTATGCCCCCTCTCCGGTTTATTCCGGTAATGATAATAAGAATAAAAACAGTAAGGGGCATAAACCTGTGCAATTCATTCATTTCCGGCTGCAAGCGGGCCTTACAGTTAGGACATTCAACCCTGTAGTCACCGGGAAGTGTCAGGTACTCTTTGATACCTATCTTTTCGCCGCACTCCGGACAAATATGTGGTTTAGTTTTTGTCATAACTGCTACTAGAAGAATTTACGCCTGGGCATATTGGCCTCGGGACAATGACATTTGCCAAGTCTTATAAACCTGTAACCTACTCCAACGGTAAACCCGGTGTTAGAAAGGGTGTAAGGATGACTTTCATTAGAAAATGAAAGCAAAGCATACTGAGTTTCATATGCTCTGAAAGTGATAATTATATCAGATTTGAACCGAAATTTTGCACCCAGTCCGGCAGTAAGTCCTAAGCCCGACAGATCAAAATAGTTACTGTTGCCGGTCTGAACGCCAGGCACAACACCCGCTTCAGCAAATATATATTTTAAAAAATCAAACCTGACCTTAACCGGCAGCGACAGCATTCCAAAATGACCTGATGACGAAGTTACTTCCGGTGTTGGAGCAGAATGCATGGTGTAATACTGTTCTGAAAAATTTATACCCCCTTCAATACTAAACCAGTCTTTAAAAAATCGCCTGACACTTAAGCCTCCGGTAAAGAAACCATTTCCTGAAAAAGAAGGAGCCCCATCAAGTTCATTGAACCTGAATACATCATTTTTTCCTGCTCCCGCAAAGGCAGCAATCTCCCCGTACCAGGTCTCCTGTGACAGGCAGGGGATTGATACAAAAAACAATATAATTATTGACGTTCTTTTTAAGCCGAATGATTTCATTGATCTCTCTCTCGTGATTATCCTTACACAAAGTTAATTTTTATATGCTCAAAAAACTACAAAACCGTATTGCGAATGGCATATACCAGTAATAAGAAATCCATTCATTCGCATTATATAAGCTTCTGGTGGTACAATTAAAAAGATGACCTCATGGTCTTTTCCTGATCTGATATCGGGGTTCATTTAAACTTTTTCCTGAAAGTAAATGAAAATAACCAGTCTGTCTTTTTATCATGTTGATAAAGAATTTGTTCTTTTTTGCTTTTTCCTGATTTAAATATTTTGCAAATTGCATATATCCAATTACTGTCTGACGTATGAGATTATTTATTACAGCCGTTACCCTCATTTTGCTTTGTGGAACTCTTTATTCTCAACAATATGATGCGGAGTTAATTGAAAGGAAGACAGACATTCTGGTAGAGGATAATAAGCTTGTTACAACGGAGTTCTCAAGGATACTGATCAACAAACGTGCTGAAGAATCAAAGTTCACGGATATCGAAATTACTCATCAAAAAAATGAAAAAATCTCTTCTGTTGAGGGATGGATAGAAGATTCCAATGGAAACATCGTAAGAAAGCTGCAGAAGAAAGACATTGTGGAGGGAGCTGCTGAAACAGGAGAAGCCTTTTATGACGATTATCTTACGTTAAGATTCAGTCTGAGGCATAATGAATATCCCTACTATGTCTGTTATTCTTATACCATTAGTGATCCGGATTACCTTGTAATTGCAAACTGGTCACCGGTTCTTGCTTTCGGGATCCCGACCCACAAAGCCACGCTTTCATTGACAGTGCCTAACGGATATGAATTTTATATCGACACAATAGGAGTAAAAGCAGTTCAGCCATTAAAACTTGCTTATGGCACCCGTTATCAATGGAGCAGCAGCTACGAAAAACCTGTAAAGCCTGAAATCTTTTCACCACACCCATCAGAGTTGTGCCCGGGAATAAAGATTGCACCTAAATTTTTTAATTATGGGGCAAAAGGCAGTTTTGAATCATGGCAAGACTTTGGCAAATGGGTCAGTGATATACTTTTGGGGTTGGACAAGCTGCCTGATTATGAAGCCAATAAGGCTATGGAGCTTGTAAAGAACGCCTCATGTACCCGTGATAAAGTGGAGATTCTGTATCATTATCTGCAGGATAATACAAGGTATATAAATGTTTCAACGAAGTTTGGCGGACTCATACCTATGCCGGCACAATATGTTGTTGACAATAAATATGGCGATTGTAAAGCACTTGTTAACTATGAGAGAGCCCTGCTTGAGAGCGTAGGTATCAAATCATATTATACTGTCGTTTATGCAGGCAGCCCGGCAGTTGCATCAGAGAATGGAATTCCATTTCCTAATTTCAATCATATAATACTCCTGGTGCCAGATGGTAAAGACAGCATATGGCTCGATTGCACAAACAAGACAATTCCCTTTAATTACCTGGGAACATTTACCTCCGGACGAAAAGCTTTTGTTATTAACAATGACAAATCTGTTTTTGTCAAAACACAATGCCCCTCTGTTGCCGAATCAGAGTCTGTAAGAAAGTTCAGGTTTAGAGTTGACGCACTCGGCAGGATCACTGTTGATGTCTCATTTGTTCTCAGGGGCGATGATTTTGAAGATTTTCTGAGGGTCAGAACTGTTCTTGATGAGAAGGAACAACAGCAACTGCTCGTCAAATATCTGGCCTATTCAAACCTTGAAGCGAGCAACTATAAAATTGATCAGAGCTCAAGGGATTCAAAGGAAATCTCATTCAGCACCTATGGCCAGGCAAACCGTTTTTTAAAGACCATACAGAATGATTTTGCTGTTGTACCTGCTTCTTTCAGCCTGCCTGATTTTGAGACTCCGGCAAAGAGAAAGCTTCCCGTGAAAATTCTTCTCCCATCGGCGTGCAGAGATACCGTCCGGGTTGAAATGTCGAACGCCCTGGCGTTGGTCTCACTGCCCAAAGATGTAAAATTAGAGAACGAATTCGGATTCTATAGGTCAACCGCTTCTGCAAATGGCAACCTGATAACCCTGGTAAAAGAATACTGCATTTTACCGGGAGAATACTCCAAAGAAAAATATGCAGCATTTTACTCATTCGTTTCCGCAGTGAAAAAATATGAAAAAAGCTGTAGCATTATTTTAACCAATTCATCTTTGATAAAATGAAAAAGCACTTCGCACCGATCATTTCATGTTCTCTCTTCCTTTTCGGATTTACGACCCTATCCTTTAGCCAGATGGCCCCGACAGACTTCGGTAAAATAACAAAGGAAGAAGCTGAAATGAAGTCTTACAGCAAAGATCCAAAAGCCGATGCCGTTATTCTTTTCGATATCGGAAAAGCAAGGTTTGTGCCTCAGGATGGCTCTCTCTATATCCAATTTGAAAGAACAACCCGCATAAAAATATTCAAACAGTCTGCGTTAAGCTATGCTGAAATAGAAATTCCATACTATTTTGAGGGGACTACTACCGAATCAGTTAAAGAGATCGAAGCTTACACTTACAATTCCGCGGATGGTGGCATTACAGTCACAAAGCTGAATCCCTCAAATATATATGATGAAAAAATAAACAACTTCTGGAGAGTTAAAAAGTTTGCCCTCCCTGAAGTAAGAGAAGGCTCAGTGATAGAGTACCGGTATGTCCTGAAAACTCCCTTCATGTTGAAACTCAGGGATTGGGAATTTCAGCATAAAATACCAACCCTTTACAGTAATTTTATTGCAAGGATGACTCCCTTCTATGAATATACCCTGTTGATGCAGGGTGCGTCAAAATTTTCGGCTCAAAAAGACTGGACTGATTATGGAGTTGATCATACTTTTGCAGGAATAAAATATGAGGAGCTGGTACATGAATATACAATGACAGATGTGCCTGCTTTTAATAGTGAGGATTATATCACTTCAATTAATGATTACATTATCAAGTTATCTTTTCAGCTTTCTAAAATATATTATCCCGACGGGGCAAAAGTTGATGTCGTTAAAACATGGCCTGCTTTAATAAAAGAACTGGATACACATGAATCCTTTGGTAAGTATTTAGATAAGGTTGAAAGGTCTGCTTCTAAAATTATTGATATTGAAAAGTACAAGCTACTGCCACCAAAAGAAAGGTTTGATAAAATTGTCAGCTATGTAAAAAGCAATTACAACTGGGATGAATATAAAGGTATGTACGCCAATGAGTCACTGAATAAATTCCTTGAGCATAAAAAAGGAAATTCAGGCAATATAAACCTTATGCTTACCGGCCTCCTCTCTGCATGCGGACTGGAAGCCTATCCTCTTATACTTAGCACAAGGGATAACGGAAAGATCAGGGACATTCCTTTCCTTGATTTTTTCAATTATACTGTGGCAGCAGCTGTAATAAATGACACAATTGTTCTTGCTGATGCCACAGAGACATTTACTCCCTCCAATCTCCTGCCAATAAGATGTATCAACGACAAAGGGCTTCTCATAAAAAGAGATGCAGTTAAATGGGTTCCCCTTTCAGTGAATAATCCTTCATTGCTTCAAAGCACCTGCGACATTCATCTTTTGCCCGGATCAGATACCCTTAATGCCATGCTTACTGTTAAGGCTAATGGATATCAGGCTCTTGCGCTCAGAAAAAGATATTATAACGAGAAGGAAAAACTTGTGGGAGATTGTAGTTCATCAGGATATATTGTTGAATCAGATTCAATAACAATTGATAATATGATTAAGCCTGACAGTGTGCTGACAATAAAAATTCCGCTTAAAATGGAAACCGAGCAAATGGGGAACAGGATACTTATATCGCCTTTCCTTAAAGAGCCTGTCAGCAAAAACAAGCTGGTTGATGAAACAAGAACCTACCCAATTGATTTTATCTACCCTGACACGTATACGTATAGCAGTAAAATTTCTTTACCTGGGAATTACAAAATTGTATCATTGCCGGCAGAGGATAGAATAAACAACCCCGGCTTCAGCTTCGTTTACAAAGCCACATCGAGTGGAAACACGATAACAATTAACGGAGAGTACCAGTTTAAGAAGTCAGTTTATAAACCAACAGACTACGATATAATTAAGTTCTATTTCAACGACCTTATAAAGGTTCTGAACAGTCAGGTTGTTATTGAAGTTAACTGAGCTATTCATATTTACAATTAGTAACATTTTAAAACTGATTAATCGGGGATTTTCGTCCCCGATTAGTTATTTTTACATCCGATATTAAAGAGGTTTTAAAATGAAAGTGATCAGGGGAACAATTTTGTTTTTGCTTTTCTTTGGCGTCGTCACACTGAAAGGTCAGGTACCTGATGATGTCAGCCTGATGAAGCAATATCATCGTATCTCAGAGATTGAAATAAACGGGTGGGTTGAAAAGATGTGTTCGCCTGAGTATAAAGGACGTCTCACAGGGACGAGTGAGTATATAAATGCAGCCGGGTGGCTTGCAGGTAACCTTAAGGAGTGGGGCGTTATGCCGGGTGGTGATAACGGAACTTATTTCCAGTGGTTTGACAGGCCATGGGTGGAAGTAAAAGACAGAGGCGAAATAAAACTGCTTATCCCGCAAAAAAACGGAAAAACAATTACTAAAGAATACACATTCCCCAACGAAGCCATTGTTGGAATGGCAACCGGAAGCGGGGAAATAACTGCCGATGTTGTTTTTGCCGGCTACGGTATCACTGCCCCTGAGCTTGGGTATGATGATTACAGTAATGTTGATGTCCGAGGAAAGATAGTACTCATAAGCAGGGATGTTCCATACAAGGATGTATCAAACCCGGAGTACAGCAAATGGGTGAAATACTGCTATCATATAGAGAAGCTTCAGAATGCAGTAAGGCATGGGGCACGTGGTTTCCTTTATATAGACGGTAACATTGCCAATCCCAATATCGCTTATGATCCGTCTATAATAGTATTTGGAATCAGTCCGGTGGTAACGGATGATATTTTTGCTCTTTGTAACAGGGATATGAAAGAGATCTTAGATAACATCGATAAAAATTTTAAACCTGCCTCTTTCAATACGGGAGTGAAGATGACTCTAAAAGCCAACTCTGAGTTCCATCCGGAAGGTAAAGGATGCAATATCATTGGTGTTATACCTGGTACTGATCCTGAATTAAAAGATGAATCACTAGTAGTTGGCGGGCACTTTGACGCAGTTGGCTTTATTGGCAATGACATTTTCCCGGGTGCGTGGGATAACGCCTCGGGGGTGGCTGATATGATGGGAGCCCTTAAAGCAATTGCCAGGTCAGGCATAAAACCCAAAAGGAATATTGTGTTTATTTTTACCGGCGGTGAAGAAGAGGGTTTGCTTGGAGCAAAAGAGTATATAAAACACCCCTCCTTCCCCCTTGACAGGATCATTTGTTATTTGAACCTCGATATGCCTGGTAACGGTATGGGCATTGGATTCTCAAACGGGTTGTCGTACCCAGACCTGATTTCATATTTCGAAAACGCTAATAAACAATATACCCAGCGCCTGTTTGCTGCCACTGAAAAAAGACCATTCTACGGACGACCCCGAAGCGATGCCGGCCCCTTTGATGAAGCAGGCATCAAAACAATGTCGGTTTTTATTACAGACGCGTATAAAGAAGGTTTTTATCATCTTCCCTCCGACAAGCCGGAGACTATCACTCCTGAGGTGATGGCTGATGTGTCAAAATTATTATATATTGGGTTGCTGAAATTGGCAGACAAATAGCATTTCAAGTTGAAGGTATTATTCATATCTGATTTTAACCAGCCGCCGGCAATGACAAGGCCGGAACGGATGATGCTGCTGGGTCTTCAGTCCATGGGGGTTGATATATCTGTCGTAACACATACAAAAAACGAAGATACCATTGAACTTGAACAAAAAGGAATAAGTTTTTACTATATCGGTCTCCATAAAAAAATCTGCCCGAACTCAATCAGAAAACTGCGAAAGTTATTAAAGGAGAACAACTATGACATTCTTCATTTCACTTTTGGCAAGGCAGCAACGAACGCTCTTCTGGCCTCAAGGGGACTAAAGATTAAGATAATTGCATTTTACGGATCAATGAGCCTACACTGGTATGATCCCACTGCGTATCTTGGGTTCCTCAATCACCGTATTGATCATTATATCTGTGTAAGCCAGGCTGTTGCATCGCATGTCAGAAAGCAGCTTTTACCTTACCGCCGTAACAAAATAACAGTAATTGCCCGGGGTTTCGATGTGCCATGGCTCAGGAACCTTAAGACCATTTCAAGGGAAGAGCTTAACATACCTGCCGATGGTTTTATAGTGTGCTGTGTTGCAATTGTAAGGAGGGTGAAGGGGCTTGACTATCTTATCAGGGCAGTAAGGAAACTTCCATCGGGCCTGCCCGTATATTTCCTTCTTGTGGGAGAAGGAACAGACAGCTGGAGAATAAAAAAAGCTGTTTCCCTCACCCATTACAAAAAGAATTTCCGCATAATAGGCAAAGTACCGTTTGCTCCGTCTTATATCGCGGCATGCGATCTGTATGTTCAGCCTTCTATACATGAAGGCCTGGGCAGGGCTCTGGCCGAAGCAATGAGTTTTGGCAAAATAGTTGTTGCCACTGACGGAGGCGGAACATGCGACCTGATAACCAACAACAGCGATGGCATAATGTTGCCCGCACGGTCATCTGATGCCATTGCTGACATTATACTGCGATGTTACCGTAACAAAGAGGAGTTTTCACAATTGCCTGAAAATGCAAAAAGGAAAGTCGAAAACAACTTTCCTGTAGAAAAGGTGATTAATGAAACCTATAAAGTATATCAATTGGTTATCTGAGCTACTTCTTAACAACAAGAGTAACATCAAGAGTAAATTCATCACTTATTGCCTTGTCGCCAAGACCGGAAAAGAACTTACCTGAACCATATTTTAATCCGTATTTTGTCCGGTCAACAATAATGGGTGCAGTAAAAATCAGTTCGTTTCCATTATCCTTAACAGTTGCATAGAATGATACCGGCTGCTTAATTCCCTTAATCGTAAGGTCGGCAGTAATGTAAGCCTTCCCTTTCCTGAATGCTGTCGGAGTGGTTATTTCAAGTGTTGATAAAGGAAATTTTTCAACCCCGAAAAAGTCGTCAGATTTGAGGTGAGTCTCAAGCATGTTGCGCATCTTATCATCTTTCTGGTCCTCATCCTTTAAAGAACTCATGTTTACTTCAAATGAACCGGAGACTATGCTGTTTCTCTTCCAGTTAATCCATCCGTCTTTCAGTGCTATGGTGCCGACATGTTCACCTAATACTTTTGTTCCCTTCCATTTTAAAATTGTTGCAGACGGATCAGCAGTGTATTTTGTCTGTCCGAAACCAGAAGCAGCAACTGCAAGAAGTGCAATGAGTATAAATGTTAATCTTTTCATATCAGTATTGTTTTTACCTGAAACGCACAGGAAAACATAATGTTCATACATGATCAAAATTGATTAAACAAAAAATTGGGTAGATTTAACTAAGTTTCAGCCTTTTAACTTTTATCTTTTCCCTTTTGTCTTTTGTCTTTTGTCTTTCACAGACTTTTTATATTCATCCCTCCGCTAACCTCAAAGATTGTTCCGGTAGAGAACTGCCAATCGCCTCTGGCGAGTGAAGCAACGGCCATGGAAACGTCAGAAGTATTGCCCCAGCGTTTCTGGGGTATAAGACCCTCTGCAATTAGTTTGTCATATTTGTCTTTTACTCTTGCAGTCATATCTGTTTCAATGATCCCCGGTCTCACCTCATAAACATTGATCCCTTCTTCTGCCAGACGGTCTGCAAACACTGAGGCAGCCATGCTCAGGCCCGCTTTTGACACGCAATACTCCATACGATTGGTAGAAGTCATATAGGCCGACACCGATGTTATAAATATTATTGAAAGCCGGAGTTCAGGTTTTTGGTTTTTCAGCCAGATCATTTCGCGGGCAACCTTCTGTGCAAAAAATATTGGTCCGCGCAGGTTGATGTCTGTAACATGATCATAGCTCTCCTCAGTCATCTCAAGTATATCCTTCCTGTCCAATGGGGAAACACCGGCATTATTTACAAGCAGGTCAATCCTGCCAAACCGATCTAGAATATTGCTTATTGCTTCCTCGTGATGTGACGTCGCGGAGATATCAAGTCCGATAGGGAAAAAATCACATCCTGCTTTTTCAATTTCAGGTTGCAGCGATAGCATTCCTTCACTATCTGTTGTGCGCGCTATTGCAGCAATATCGAATCCCTCTTTTGCAAGTGATATTGAAATGGCTCTGCCTATACCCCTGCTTGCCCCTGTTATTACAGCTACCGGTTTGAAATTCATTTCTCAGACACTTTTTCTGACTAACAATGATCATTTTTAAAAATGCCTGCATACTATTCCCACCCGGTAATTACTCCCGGGGAAACAATTATTAGGTTAGTTTTTAGGCGAACTAAAAGTAATAATTAATTGATCATGTTGTTATTGTTGGCCTCAATTTCCTGGCTCGACTCATCTTTTTCATCATCTTCGCCAGCAAATGGGACAGGTCGCTGAGGGCCTTCGTTTCTGTACCATATTGCAAGGAAAATGCCTGCCACAGCACCCAGCATATGTGACTCCCACGAGATATTGACATTCTGCAGCGGAAAAACGCCCCAGACCATTTGTCCATAAAGAAAAACAACAAGCAATGACAGACCAATAAGCGGGATATGCCGCCGTATGATCCCGCTGAAAAACAAAAATGCGGCGAGTCCGTAAATTACGCCGGAGGCGCCAATATGATATGCCTGCCTGCCAAAAACCCAGACTGTCATTCCTGTAAGAAAGATAATCCAGAATGAGACCCTGAAAGCAACGTCAGTATAAAAATAAAACAGTGCAGTGCCAAGAATGAATAGTGGCAGTGTGTTGCTGAAAAGATGATCCAGGTCGGCATGTATGAATGGCGAAAGGAAAATGCCAGGCATTCCTTTTATGTCAAGAGGAAAAATTCCGAGAAATGCAAAGTCGACATTGAAAAGACGTTCAGCAATAAAGGAGAGCCACATCAATGCAATAAAAAGGAAAGGCATAACCATACAAAGGAATAACTTCCTCTTTTCTCTCTTCAATTCAGATTCAAAATCATTGATCTCCCCACTCTCCATCAGAATAGATGTTAATCATGCCCGGGATAAATGACCCCGGCTTTCTTCCTTATAGTGTCAAGCAATTCAATAAGGTCTTCGGAAAATGAACGCGGAACAACCTGGCTCTCTTTCAGTCCCTGATCAAGACAGCTCATCACCTCGGCAGCCTCAAACTGGAAACCGGCTGCAGCAGGGTTAAACATCATCTCCTTACACTCATTGTCAGGCGTCTCGATAACCAGCCGCTGACCATGCGCACGTCCGCGCGACAAAACTATGTTGCCTTTCTCAAGGTTTATCTCTGTGGAGATGCCTGCAGGCGAAGCAAAAGAACAAAATGCTTCGGCCATCCGTCCATCGTTATAAATAAACATCATTGAAGTGGTGGTATCAGCTCCGGTTGGCGCAATATCAGACCTGGCTTCGATAGAATCGGGCTTCCCCATAAATCGCAAAATATCCATCACGGGGTAAATACCAATATCAAGCAACGCCCCGCCTCCAAGATCCATGTTAAATGTTCGCTTTAAAGGGTTATACCCGTCATCAAAAGCAAACTTGCCATAAATATGTTTCACCTTCCCCAACCCGCCGCTGTTTATGATCTCAGTTGCTTTCAGGTAATTTGCCTGAAAAGGTGGCCACAACGCCTCCATCAGGAACAACCCCCTGTCAGATGCTTCATCAAACATCCTTTTTACCTCAGCCGAGTTAATGGCAAGCGGCTTCTCACACAACACATTCTTACCATTCCTTAATGCCAGAAGGGTATTCTCCATATGCAATGTGTGCGGTGTTGCCACATAAATAACATCAACATCCTTATCTGCAGCCAACTCTTCATAACTGCCATATATTTTCTGAATTTTAAATTCTGACGCAAATTTCCCGGCTTTCTCAAAACTACGTGACCCTACAGCATATATCTCTGCATTATCAAGCAGATGAAGTGCATTGCAAAACTTCCTGGCAATATTGCCTGTTCCTAAAATCCCCCACTTGTAAGTTTTCATGACTTTATATTGTTTCTATAAAGTTAAAAAGAAATGTTGTTACTGATATGTTAAAACTAATCACGGTAATCATATATAAATCCTGACTTTAAACATCTTTAATATTAATAATCAACGCTATTTAAATTTTTTATGTACTATGTATTGCATAGTATTATTTTTTTTATATATCTTTGTAATGAAATATAAAGTGTAATAAAAGGTACCAGAAAATTAAAGTCATGAAAGTCACAATCAGTATTAATCTCGGTGGGTATGCATTCAATATAGATGATGATGCATATGAGTATTTACAGGGTTATCTGAAGAGTCTCGAAAGCGAATTTGAGGGTGAGGAGAGTGCTTCCGAGATCATTTCTGACATTGAAGGCCGGCTGGCTGAGTTGTTCAGGCAGAAGCTGAGCAGTTACAAGCAGGTAATAACAATGGCCGATGTAAAAGATACCGTCAGTGTACTTGGTACGCCTGAGGCAATAAGCGGAAATGAAAAGGGAGAAAAGATCCCTCACTCCTCCCGAAGGATTTACCGTGATCCCGACAGCAGGTTGCTGGGGGGTGTATGTGCAGGACTTGCAGCGTGGTTTAATATGAATATGTGGATCATGCGGTTTATTTTTATTCTTCTGGCTTGTGGCGG
>JGI20214J51650_10000203_pt1 | contig 37751 bp, 21 predicted proteins | sample WetSurMetagenome_FD_51650 | JGI IMG/M metagenome (IMG submission 51650)
CCAAATTCTTCAGATTCTCCACTCTTTTGAGGTTTGACCTGAATTAACGGAATATTCTTAAGTAAATGTGCCGAATCACAGTTTTGAGAATAACTACTCTTNTTTTTGAATAACAGTCTGTCNGCTTTTCTATGTAATTTGTAAACTGAAGTTCCTAATGTCGCTTCATCTCTATCAGATGGATCTGTACCTGATTTTTTTATAATAAGTGACAGAATAGCAGATTCAGATAATACCAGCTCTTTAATAATGTCATATTTCCAGGCTTGTATAATATAATCATCAAGTATTATTCCAATTTTCAGCTTTTCATTGATAATCATAGGGCAGTACGTTCTTTTTCTTCTGGATTTCTGCAATATTTCTGGATTGAAAAATCAGCAGCTTAAGATTATTTCCGTTTCGATTTCAGAACCTTCTGATAAATGGCATCTGTCTGCAAAGCTATTTTATCCCAGTCATAAAGAGACATATCATAATCAATTGGAGTAAAATCCTTCTGAAGTATATTCTCAAGGCTTTTTATTAATGAAGTCTCATCACCTGTTACAAAAAATGTATTTCCGGGTAAAGCTACTTGTTTATTTGCTGGAATATCACTTACAAGAACTGGCAACTTATAGCTCATTGCTTCAAGCAAAGAGATTGGCAAACCTTCGTGGAATGAAGGAAGAACAAACAGTCGTGCATGTGTGAAAAGCTGATGAAGTTCTTCTCCCTTGACAAAACCAGGCAGTACGACATTATTCATCCCCGCCAGTTTTTTAAGGTGCTTAGTATAAGGAATTTCATGATCAGCATCACCTGCTATTACAAGCCTAAAACCTAACTGATCTATTTTTTTAAACGCTTTTATCAGGTAGTCAAACCCTTTTTCCTCAACAAACCGGCCCAATGTAAAAACATACTTTCGCGGTTCAAGTCCAAGAGATTCAATAAAATCTGTTTTGTTTGAAAGGATTGCCGGTGANACACCNTTAAAAATAAGGTGAGTGTCGGTTCTTTTGTATTTCTCTTTTAATAGCTCTTTTATTACTTCGGAAATAACAATGACTTCGTTAGCCCAAGCAGTGCCCCATCTTTCTCCAAACTTGAGAACAAGTTTTGCCACAGGACCCCATTTTGCCCTGTTATAATCAGGTCCATGGTGTGTAAATACTACTTTCATACCCAGCATTCTTGCCATTGGAATAAATATCGCCGGGCCAATGGCGTGGACATGAAGTATGTCGGTCCCTTTTTTCCGTGCATATAGAACGGCAAGGAAAGTGTGGAGGATAGTCTCGATAGTAATTCTCCGAACNGTGAAAAGATTACTAAGCTCCACCCCCTTGAACTCAGTAAGATGATCTTCTACAGGAACATAACAAGTCCTCCTTATTAAATGAACCCTGTAATTTAACTTGACCATACGGGGATATAGCTCCTCGCAGTGAGTTTCGACACCTCCCTGAATATTAGGAATGCCTCTTGTACCTATTACGATAACCCTCATATCAGAAATATCCTTCAGTTTTAATTTGTGCTTTGCTTATTCCTTTGTAAATTAACAGATCATAAACCTGATCTATCATTTCATAGCTCCCACAAACATAATAGTATGCTTGTTTCTCGATATCTGTATTTGCAAGGTACTCGGTTACCCTTCCATTAAAATCGCCTGTTTTATCACCGGATGTACAGGATAAGTAAGTACCATCACTGTATTTTTTATGCTCATATGATTCATTGCTGTAACGGATGCCATGAATAATCCTGTACTTTAAGCCGGGGTAAGAAGCTACAAAACTATGAAATGGAGAAATTCCGGTTCCAGTACAAATTAGCCAGAAGGGAAGTTCATCCATAATCTCCCTCTCTATAGTAAAATCCCCATTAGGTTGATCCACGCNTACAAATTTTCCAGGTTCCATTAGTTTTAGTTTTCTGGAAACATAACCATTTGGAATTTCTTTAATAAGAATNTCAAGGTGATCATCTTTAACTCCATTATAGATGGAATAGGGTCTGTCATCTTCACCAGGCAGGCCGACATTGATATGTTGACCCGGTACGAATTTTATATCATTCTTTTCGAAACATAAGATAAAGGTTGAATCGCTTAAATTCCTGATACCCTGGACCCTGTGCAAATTCATCTGCTAAAAAATAATGCCTAAGTCTATAATTNGTTAGCCAATNCGGCAAGGCAACTTATTCCTCAACNAGAGGCAGATCCGGATCAGGCTTGACTCCTTTTGTATCCGTGAAAGGTTTCATACGTGAATAATCAAGATCACCTTGTAAAGGATCCTGACCGACATTGTAATAAGGAATTTTGTCAATACAAACTTCTTTACCCATCATTGATCTAAGTTTATTTTCAAAAATCCAACCAGTGGGGTGTTTAATATATTTTTTCATTACGGGAGCAGCTGTTCCTACCATCCAGCAGTTCTTGGGGCANATCTTAACCAGATCTCTAACTCTCTGTGCCTGTACGCTGTACCACANTTCTTCAAAAGTCGAATAATCATGAAGGTTTCCCATGCTCTCTTTCCAAATCCTATCTTCAAGTCCGTTACACGGATATACATCTCCATATGGTTCAATAAAGAAGTTTGCAAGACCTGCTTCACAGGGAAGCATACGCTTTCCTCCACGGATATAATTAATTAGCCCCAAATTAAAAAATGCCCTTGCCCAGCTTTTAGGACTTTTCTCCTTAAGTAGTTCATTTATAAGCTCCTCAAAGTGCTTAATTACTGTATCCTTATTAGTTACTTGATTATCATCCTTATGGAAATAAAAAGAATTATGGAATGTAGCAGTTGCAAANTCCAACTTCAGCTCTTTAGCCAGGCGGTAAAGCCAAAGCATGTCTTCAGAATTCTGATTCGATACGGTGATACCGAATCCAATATCTTTCACACCCATAGATCTAAGTTTCAAAAGAACCTTCAATCCATTATCGAACCCTCCCTGACGGCCTCTAAGATCATCATTACGCTGTGAAAGGCCTTCTATACTTACACGTATTCCNATATTGGGATATTTCGCGGCCAGTTTGATTATCTTTTCATAATGCCAACCTGAAGTTGAAATAACAACTCTTGGCGCCTTTGTAAATAATACCGCAACAATGTCTTCAAGGTCACGACGCTGAAAAGGCTCTCCNCCGGTNACATTAGCGAACTTTAGTGCGGGAAGCTTTTCTAAATCCTTTGGCATAATTTCCTTTTTCTCATCAGTTGGAAATTTCCAGATACTGCACATTTTGCAGCGCATCTGGCAACGGTATGTTGTTATAATTGATACATCTGTTGGCAATTGAACCGTTTGTCTTTTATCCATAGTTTGAATGCGAATTTATTTTATAATATTGAATTCATTAAGTTCCTTTTTGATCCTCAACAAGTTTAGGTTAGAAACAAGCTCCTTACCAGAATTAGGATCGAGATAGATCTATTAATGTTTAATAATCAGATCATTTGTAAATACTTTCCCATAAATTAATAAGTTTTCTCTCAACACTGTCAGTTGAAAATTCTTCGATGATCCTTTCGCGTGATGCAACCCCCATCTTTTTTCTTAATAACGGTTCATAATACAACCTGGCAATTGCACTTGCCATATCATCAATATACTGATCATAGTTTCCCATCTCAATTTTAATTCCACATTCATTAGTAACAGAATATGAAGGTCCTCCATAATTTGAAGTAATAATAGGAAGCCCGCATGACATGGCTTCAAGGATTGCAAGCCCACCGGGCTCACGCAACGTCGGCAGACAAAAAATATCGGCTGTCTGATACTTATCGATAAGGGTGTTTCGTGAAATATTGTTATATACAGAGATTTTATCTTGCAAATAATTATTTTCTATAAAACTCAGGACATTTTTTAACAAAGGCCCATTCCCCACTATTGATAATTTGAGATTATCGATCTTAAAATCAACCAGACATTTCAAGTANGCTTTAAGAAGCAATAAAATACCCTTCTTCGGAATTAATCTTCCAGTAAACAGAATTGTCGTAGTTGATGCATCTGATTGTACGATACCAGGTGAAAATTCAACAGGATCGACAAGAACATCAAAAATCTGAAAGGTTTTATTGTGGTACTTGCCAGGGATGGACTTGAGAAGGTTTTTATCAGAAATAATTATCTTTTCTGCCCTGTTATAATATTTATTCCAGCCAGGTAATTTAATGACCGACTTATACAATGAATCCCGAAGAAAATCAGTAATTATATTTCTATTAAAGACTTTTCTAAAGTGCTCAGGAGTTTTGAGCCCTCCATTTATTGGTCCTATAATGTAATTAATACCTAGTTTGTGTAAATTATTATATGCAAAGAATCCTTCCGGGGTCACAATATGCATGAATTTAAATTCATGTAGATTACTATCAGACAATAATATATCACATGCTTTCTTACAAAAGAACCAATTACTTATTACATCCAGTTTTATACGGGCCAGAGTTTTTTCAAAATAATTGAATTTAATAAAATTGAAAGTAACATTATCTCCATAATTAAACTTCTGGATATCATTCCGATGAGCTTCATTTGTAAATACTTTGACAATAAAGTGCTTAAGGTACATNTGCAGATAACTATGACCTGTCCCGCATTCTGAACCAAGCTCAGGATTTAGATCATAAGCGATAAGTATGATTTTATCCATNTATTATTTACTAATAAAGTACTACCGAGAAATAAATATCCGTTTTAAAGACCAGATTAAAATCCCTTTCTTTTTAAACAGTTACCTCTGATAGAAGTCTACTTTTTAATCAGATCAGAATATATTTTGAAGATTTGCCTGTAATAATAACCAGAATTGAATTTAGCCCGTGCTTTTTCAGCTATTCCGATATAATTGAACTTGTCATCACCTTCATAAACCTTAATGATCTTGGAATGTAAATCCCTTACATCACCATTACCAAAAGTATAGCCATTCACACCTGTTTCGATAAGTTCCGGTATACCCCCTATCTTAGCTCCAATAACAGGTGTCCCAAGACACAAAGATTCAATTATGCTTAAAGGATTATTCTCATAACATTCTGACGGAATTACCATACATTTTGCCCCTTTCAGAATTTCTTTAAGTTGTTCCCATTCTTTGAATCCGAGGAAATCGATATGAGGTTTACTATACCTGTCTTTCAGATCCTTCTCCAACGGACCTGTTCCTATTATTTTCAAATTATATTGTGGCAATTCAACCGCAGCCTTTAATAATGTTTCAATTCCCTTTTCTTTTGATAATCTTCCCACGTAGCAATAGTAACCTTCTTTTACAGATATATGTTCTGCCAGCTTATCTTCCATAATAAAATTATGAAGTACTTTTAACTTCTTCTGGTTNAACCCTCCTTTAATCATATTGTCTTTAAGGAAAGTACTTGGGCTGAGAAAGAGATTAGTCGATTTACTAAGCTTCCTCCTGTTCCATACGATGGATTCAAAATAACCTATCAGACTGGCCGGGAGACTTCCTTTGATGCATCTGTATCTTATCACATTGATTTTATTCTGAAAGCAAAGTTCGCAAGGATTTTCGTTGCGCATGCAGTCATACCTTGGGCAAAGAAGCTTGTGGTCATGTAGTGTCCAGATAACAGGAATTTTTTCCCTGCGAGCAATAATAGCCAGTACAGGAGACAATTGGGAATGAATATTATTCAAATGAACAATATCAGGCTTAAAGCTTTTTATGAGCCTTCTAAAATTGATTCTGACCCCTATGGACCCAAAAGGTCTGATAATAGAGAGAATAAGGTTCTTAAAGTCCTTCTTGTTAATATCAATTTCAGAAGGAAACATCCTTGAATACCTGCTTTCAAAGTTGTTTGAATGTTCCATTGCAAATACAGCTACTTCATGACCATTCTTAATCAGAAGCTTTTCAAGCTCAATTGAATATATTTCTCCTCCCCCACGCGGATAATAGTATTTGTTAGAAATAAGAATTTTCATTTTGAAGTGACTAAGAATAATTCTAAATATGCAATTTGCAGATCAACACAATTGAAGGACTTTNAGAATTAGATTATGAATTTTTTCCCCTGTAAAATTTCATATATCGTTCTGTACATTTTTCGATACTAAAACCCTCCTCATAAACATCTACCAGTTTTCCTCTGTTTATCAACTCTTTATCCCTTATGAATTGCTTTAATGCATCAATATAATCTTCTTCCCTTGTCGAACTGGAAATGAAGCCAGTTATCCCGTTATCTATCAGGTCCACAATTCCGCCAACCGGGGTACAAACCGGAATGCAGCCACAGGCAAATGCTTCAATAAGAGAAATTGGCATACCCTCAAAATGAGAACTCAGACAAAAAGCGTCGGATGAATAGAGGTAATCATTTACATTAGACTTAACCCCAAGAAAATGAATATGGTCCTTTGCCATATTCAACAGTGAGTTTACTTTTTCAAAGCCGCTTCCAATAATAAGCAAAATGATGTTATAACCTTCCCCTTTTAATTTGTTAAATGCACTGACAAGCATTTCCTGGTTTTTTTGGATAGCATCATATCTCGAAACATGACAAAAAACCAGAGTCTCATTATCAGGTTTATAAGAAACAATCTCTTTCTTAACTTCATTAAAAAGTGGTGATTTCCCTTCAAATTTTCTCCCGTTGTATATTACGTCTACATCGATAAGTTTATAATAGCTTTGATATGATTTTTTAGTTTCCCCGGAGATAGCTATTGGAATAAAGAATTTGTGCTTAAAAAAGAATCTTCTAATTTTTCTTTCAGTCTCNGAATTTACTTCAGTTTCCGCTGAATTATGTAAAGTATAAATAAATCGAATTTTATTCTTCAGAATCAAGGATGAAAAGAATAANTANTTTACCAGATTTAAGTGACAATGCACAACATCAGGTTTCTCTTCCAGAAGTATTTTTAGAAATCTCGGTATAAGGCCAGGTTTGAAACCGGGACTAATCTTTAGATTGTTATACCTTACCTTTGGGCTGAGGTAAGGTATATAATAACTGTTGTCTTCAAGTGAATCATCTCTTAAGGTATATAATATTACTTCGTTGTGTTGTGCCATTTCATTTGAAAGATCGACAACAAAGCGCTCAGCTCCACCAGGCACTAACGAGTATATAATTTGAATTATCTTCATTTTCTTTGGTAAAGATCTATCAGGCTTCTGGAATATGACAGATAATTAAAATTCCGAATCCCGGTATAGTAACTCTCAGTAGCAATCGTCTCTGATAAATTCTGATCAGTAGTGGCCAGCATCATGGCTTTTGAATAATCCTGGATATCATAGGCATCACATAAGAAGGAATTTGCCTTTGTGAAGTAATTATTAATCTCACCCACACTGTTCGTTATAATTGGTCTTTTTGATGCACAATACTCACTTATCTTATGCGGAAATCTTGCTTTATCCTGGTCACTGTTCCTCATCGGAATTATTAGAGCCTGGCTGTTTCTGTACAAATTTACAAGTTCAGAATATGGAATGCCTGAGAAAATAAATATACGATCTCTAGTATTGCTCCTTTCAATACGATTTTGTAATTCTCCGGTGTGTTTTGTTACTAATGCAAGAGATGTATCAGTATATTCAGCCTGTGCTTCAAAGGCTGAAATGACAAAATCAATTACCTCAAAGTAATTCTCCGAACCACAATAAAGAAAATACTCTCCTTCAACTAATTTGGGATTTTCAATTTTAATACTGAATTTTTCAAAATCGGTTATTGCCGGGATCTTAATGACCTTGTCCCTGATTGCTGCAGGAACCTTTAGTTTCAGAAAATCACTTATGCAGATTATTCTATCGGAAAAATAAAAATATAATTTGTCATATAAATATTTATCAAATCTGTCAAATCCCTTATGATCCGTTATTGCAGTCCAATACTCTACATTATCAATTACTGTTATTGATTTGAATAGCTTTCCCAATAAGAAATAAAAAGGAATATTGTAAAAATTATTNGTACTGACTAAAACTCCGGCCAGCTGCTTCCTTTTAGAAAATTGCCAGTAATAATAAATCTCATTAAACAGCCCTTTTATCTTAAGAAAATTTCTTTTTAAAATCCCTTCAGGTCTGACCGATGTACCTGAGCAGTAGATGTAATTAACTTCTTCAAAGATTCCTTCCTTATCAATACCGTCCGATTCGTTATGAATACCATATCTGCAAAGTACTGTAACATCAAATCCTTCATGGATNATCGCTCTGGCTAATAATAGTTGCCGCTGAACCTGCGCTTTTCCAAGAGGAAATTCCATATGACCAACACTCAATATTCTTTTTCTCACTACTCGGTTTAAATCTGAGTATTCAACAGAATTATTAGTCCCTTTCAACAAACTNGACTATAGCCGGCACCTTGATTCTGTAATCAAGTAATTCCTTGGCTTTCAACAACCCGTTCGCTGCAATTATTCTACATTCCTCCCTATTCCTCAATATCCATTCAATATTTTCAGCGATCGACTGGGGATCATCAGATTCAGCAAATACAATATCCTGCCTGTGTGTGAAATAATTGCNAACGTCTCCGATCCGGGTTGACAGGACTGTTTTTCCACAGGCAAAATATTCACCGATCTTTGTAGGAAATCCCGCAACTGTCTGAACAATATTCGGCCGTGTTATAGCAAGAATACTGCATTTATTCAATCTGGCTCTTACTTCTTCAATTGGTACATGCCCGGAAAATGTAACTAGTCTACTGATTCCGATGGTTTCGCAAAATTTAGACAATGAAGGAATNATCGAGTTTTCATTGACTACATCGCCCACGATGACGACACTTACTTCAATATTTTTTTTCGCAAGTAATCCGACTGCTGACAAAAGATCTTCGATTCCGTCTTTTTTGTATGGCGTTCCGCTATATCCTATAGTATAAACCTGATCTTCATTATCCTTTTTCCAGAATTCAAAATCTGTCAGATTAGGTTGAACAAGAATATCTTTTTCCGGATACCCCTTTTCAAGATATCTTGACTTAATGTATTTACTGAATACTATTAATTTATCCGAAAGTCGGTTTATGTAATGAAAATTCAGCAGGAATCCGTACCATCTCAATTTACGTAATATATTCCCTGAAAATTCAGATATATCGTAATACTCCGGAACAAATGTTATAATTTTTATTCCTGTCAGTCTGCAATACAGATTCAGCAGAAGACTATGTTGAATTTCATTATTATAACAAAAAACTGTGGTTTTTTCCCTTTTCTTAAACAATGAAAAGAGAAGTAAAGTCAGTGAGAATAAACCATAGATATCGCCAATAATCTTCATTAATCCGTTTGAAGATCTATTTACGAATGCAAGATATTTATAATTGACCCCGTATTCAGTTTTATTTATTTTGGCATCGTTTGTCTTACGGCCTTTAAGGAAATAACCTTTAAGAATATAAACTTCTATNCCGGAACCCGACTTTATAATTCCCCTGCAAAAAAGATTCAGGTAATTTGCTGAGGCAGATCCAGCGGGAAAGTTTGAGGATGTTATTAAAACATATTCCTGCCGCTCTACTCTTTGTTTTTCTTCCAAGTTAAGGATTATGGAATTATTTTACTTAAGTTTTTCAATATCACTCCTGACTGAATCAAGCTGCAACAGGAGATTCTGTGTCTCCTCAAGATTCATTCTGTGTGTATTATGCGAAGTATATTCTTCTATTTGTGCGATCTGTGTTTCNCCCTCAACAAAGTACCGGTTATAATTTAAATCGCGGGTATCAGCCGGAATCCTGTAGTAATTGCCAAGGTCCACAGCTTTAGCAAGCTCCTCCCTATTTACAAGAGTCTCATAAAGCTTCTCTCCATGCCTTGTTCCAATAATTTTGATTGGATTATTTGCATTATAGAGCCTCAACAGGGCCTTTGCCAGTACTTCAATTGTTGATGCCGGGGCTTTCTGTACAAAAATATCACCCGGCATCCCGTTCTGAAAAGCAAAAATCACAAGATCCACTGCCCCATCGAGAGTCATCATAAACCTGGTCATCTGGGGATCTGTAATGGTAAGGGGGCCTCCTTTTTTGATCTGGTCGACGAAGAGNGGTATTACAGAACCCCTCGAAGCCATTACGTTGCCATATCTTGTACCGCAGAAAACCTGATTGGTATTTACCAGACTACGCGATTTTGCAATCATNACCTTTTCACTCAGAGCTTTAGACATGCCCATTGCATTAATGGGATATACAGCTTTGTCAGTGCTAAGTACAATAACTCTGCTGACATTGTTTTCAAGAGCCGCATTCAGGACATTTTCACAGCCCAGAACATTTGTTCTTACAGCTTCAGTGGGAAAAAATTCGCAGGATGGCACCTGCTTTAATGCTGCTGCCTGAAAAACAAAATCGACACCCTTCATAGCACTCTTAATACTCTCATAATTCCTTACATCTCCGATATAATACTTTATTTTGTCATTGCTGTAAAACTGACGCATATCATCCTGTTTCTTTTCATCGCGGCTGAATATGCGGATTTCNCTGATATCAGAATTTAAGAACCGTCGGAGGACAGCNTTGCCAAATGAACCTGTACCTCCTGTAATTAACAGGACCTTGTCAGTGAACATGATTATCTTTATTAACTAGGTTATATAAATGTTGCTGGAATTCATTCCGAACCTTTTCTGCTTCAAATCTTTCTTTTGCAATGGTGACCGCATTAAGGCTTATCTTTTTTCGATAATCCTCATTTTCTATAAGATAATTTATGGCTTTTACAATTTTCTCCCTGCTTCGCACAGTAATGCAATATCCGCATTCATTTTTGCTGAAGAACTGCGAAACCGCTGCAACCTCAGGAGTATATACAAGAACCGGAGTTCCCGATATCATATATTCTGATGCTTTAGTTGGCATTGAATATCGCAGGTATTTTAAGCCTATGGAACTGAAATCATTGGCAAGTAACAATATATCAGCACTCGAAAAGATCTTTGGGATCTGGCTGTATTCTGCAAACGGATTAAAAACGACGCATTTGTATCTGTTAAGCCTGTCAATAATTCTCGTGTCCCTGGTAGGTGTCTGGATATGCAGTTTTATGTTTGCCTCCCCCCCGGTCATGGAATCAATTGCCGCGGCAACTTCGACCACCGAATCTGCAATGCCATTATCACCGATTCTGCCTGAATAAAGAATGGTGACATACTTCTTATCTATCTTAAATTCTCTCTTTATATATGGCTCCCATAATCCTNCTTCAATCGGGTTATGAAAAGGCAGAAACCGTCTTTTATATCTTTTCTCGTATTCTTCCGACATTGCATCGCTTATGCTTAGATGCAGATCGACCTTTTCAAGCAGTCTTTTTAATTCCGTATCGATCTTATTCGACCAGTAACCTTTAAAAAGGCCACGGCTGCTNATTGTAGCCGGCCAGTCATCCATAAAGTGAATTACCGACGGTACCTTCAGATGATCGATCAATTCTTTTGCAAAAACTATCTCATCACGCGCAGCTACCTGAAGGTATAAGATTTCAGGGTTAAAATCCGCGAGCCAGTTTTCGAATCTTTCAGAGATTGAAAGTGTGGTCGTAAAATGAAACAAGCCCGCCCACCGTAAAAATGGATAGAAATAATTGTTGACAACCCTGTGACGGAACCCTTTCTGTGAGGAATTGACAGGAGTATCCTTTTTAACATTAAAAGATTTAACACCTGAAGAAAATTCTCTCTGAAATAAATTAAACGGAAATTTCCATCTATGCTCCTCGTTCCCCAGCTGATAATAAGTGTCACATACATCTGTAGTGACATTAACCAATCCATGGCCCAGATATGTAACAGCTATTTTATCCTTAGGCCAGCCCTTAAAGAGATTAGTCAGCGTGATTCCGCCTCCAGAGAAATTATTAAAAGGTTGACCAAAAATAAGGACTTTTTGTGATGGCATCAGTTATTCTGCTATTTAGAGAATCAGCTTAATTTTCCTTTAATAGATTCAATAGCAAACATTTCAGAAATTTTCTCATCCGATAATTTTCTGAATTCCTTACTATAGCAGATCCCGATAGAAATCCAAACCAGTATATAATTTAACGAAAAAATAGTAAGGGTTCCGGGATACATAAATAATAAAAACAGGAAGACCCATATGCCCGAAGCTCTTGAAAGCATATTTTTAGAATAAAAGACCCCTTTAATGACTGCAGGCACCGCAATAATCAATAGAAGAATNAGGCTTATCAGGCCACCGTTTAATACCACCTGAAGGTATCCTGTTTCAATTACTTTTCTGTAAATTGTAATGGTTCCACTACCTTCATTTACCCCCGGGCAATAGTATTGCCCATTCAATCCTTTTCCGAAAATCCAATCCTGAGGTCGAAGATCTCTGTAAAAGTACTGTTCAACTTCAGTTCTGGTACGNTGACCTATTCNCTGTGTAATCAGGCTAAAAGTATCTTTTCTGTTATTTTCATATACTTTAATTGCAATGAATCCTGCAATAATTATGAAAAAGTATGAGATAATAATAATTCCTATTTTGGTTTTATTTGAAACCTGATAGAAAAGAAGAGAAAANGCAAGAATACTGAAAGACATGAACATCAATCCTCTTCGTGCTCTTATGACGGCTAATAAAAATGCAATAATTAACGTAAACAGTAAGAGTAGGTTTGTTTTTCTTTTGTGATATATGAAAGTCAACAAAACAAACCCTGCGGGGAGACTCAAGTGCTGCGTAAAATACTCGGTTATTGCCTGACTACGGATATTTTCTGTAGGATAAAGCAATTGTTTAATAAAAATTAAATCATATAACAGGTAGAGCATGCCCAGTATAACAATTACAAAAAACAGTTTCTTAAGAAATGCCGGAGTAACTGGAATAAGAAGGACAAAGGGAACAAGGTAAAGGAACATGCCAGAGGCAGGATCAAAAAGCAACTGTTTAATTGTCTGATAATCAAACTCTACGCCCCTGAGCATGACAGTTATTAACCACAAACAATATACAGGAAAAACTACCTTAAGATAACTGTTATCAAATTTATATTGAATAAGGATAACAGCAGAAGGTAGAAAAATCACGAGTCCTAAAACCTGTAATAAGTTGCAGATTACGTAGTTTACCTGATTTGATGTCGAGATCACATAGCTTGCAATATATATAACAAACCCAATCCAGAACAAATTCTGTGTAAGGATCATGGATTTGTCTGAGGGTTCATCTATTGTTTTTTCCCAGTATTTTATCATATATTATTCTGGTAACCTAATTGTTTAGAACTGCTTGCATCATATCACCATGCTTTTTTAATAAGGTGTTTTTTTCAAATTCTGGCAACAATCTTCCTTTAATTTTGGTTTCAAGGCAAAATTTTATACCATTTGCTAAGTCATCAGCATCTTTGTACTTTGCAAGATAGCCGTTATCTTTATGTTTTATCATATCAGGAATGCCTCCTACATCAAATCCGACAACAGGAGTTCCGCAAGCCTGACACTCCAGAACTGTAGTAGGGAAGTTATCTGCAAGTGAGGGTGTAACAAATACATCAGTCGCATTATAAACCAGAACTGTTGATAATTCATCTTTAAGAAACCCCATAAACCGTGTTCTGAATGGTGCTGCGTCTGCAATTGCTTTATTATAACCATCCCCAAAAATCAACAGTGTAATTTCATTTCTGGAATATTCCTTAACCAGGATATTTAAAGCTTTTAATAATTCAGCCCAACCCTTATAAGCACTGGAAATCAGGAACGCTCCGAATGATAATATGATTTCATTCTCTTCTAGGTTAAGAATCTGTCTTGCAAATCTCTTCCCCACAGGCTTATAAAGCTTATTGTCAATTATATTAGGGATATGAAACAGGGTTTTATCTTTTGTAAGAGCTGATTGTTTTGAGCATGAATGAAGCCATTTGCTTGGAGAGATAAAATATAAATTATCACAGCTTGAGAACATTCTCCTTTTCTTCAGAAACTCAATTTTCGGCCAGTCAACCAGTTGTTTCTTTGGAAACATCTGGCACTTGAAACAGTTTGTTGTGTACTTTTCGCAAGAGAAACTATGGTGACATCCACCTGTAATTGACCACATGTCATGCATAAAGACTATTATGGGTTTCCCCAGTTTAGCCAGACGCCTGTAGTCACCAATATTTAGAAATCCTCCCTGAACCCAATGAAGATATATTATATCGGCTTTTTTAACTAAGTCATTCTTTGAAATATCGGTACCGAATATCGGGTAAGAATATAATCCATACTGCCTGTTAATTTTCCTTGTGATAAAAGACTGGAGAAACTGATCAATCCTGGCAATTACTCTGGAATTCCTACCGGTGTCACTAATTCTCTCTGTATGATTTACATCGAATTCCATCGTTAAAATTGAAGAATCAAAGTTCTCTTCCAAAAAAGCATTATGGAGCCTGAGGGGAGCCCTTCCGGTCGACAGAACGGACTTCTGAATATGAACTATTTTTGTCATCCGTTAAATTCCTATTTATACCAAATAGCCGCTCCGGATCTCTTTCTGATTATCCTGTTGTACTGTATTGGAGCCAGAATAAATGCATTAAAATTAGCAATAATTGAGGCTATAAAAAGAGAATAAACCCCAAGTTGAAAATGCCTGATCAGAAGTATTGCAACACCTACGTAAATAAAGGGACTCAGGATGCTGGAAATAAACTGTATCCTTAAAGCACTTATACCATTCAGGAAATTGACATATTTCCCTCCGAACATCAGAACATTAAAATACATAAAGCCCCAAAGCGACAGGGCAAATGTAATTTCAACCTTGCCCTCTCCCAACCATAATCTGTAAACAGTATCAGAAAAAACGAGCATTATCGTACCAGCAATTACTAATAGAATATTTACAATAGTATACTTCTTTATGCCATTTCTTATCCATTCAATATCATTCTTCTGGTAGGCTTCTGTTGAGGCGGACCAAAAGGGAGTGATAAAAATTGTAAAAATCATATTCAGAACACTAAAATACTTAAAAACAATATTATATGCAGTAACATCTTCTGTTCCGAAATTCCTCGCAATTATAATATTAGCTGTCTGAAACTGAATAATCCCGGCAAACTGAATTATAAAGAAAATCAAGCCCAGGTTGAAAAGGTCTTTTGCATGTACAAAGTGCACTTTCGAAACAACTGGCCGGTATTTCCTATATGTTCCAGTAAAAAATATTAAGTTAGCGGAAATCAGAACTAAAAGTGGTGAGACGCAAAGAGCAATTCCTAAATTAATCAAAGAACCCTCCGTAGTTTTAACAAGGATTACTATGAATATCAGAGAGATGATTTGTCCCATAAGATCGATCAGTGAAGATTTTGCGGGTTGCTGATCAGCCAGAAGGATAGTAGTTATAATCTTGAGAACAAATGACAAACAAAAATATGTGAAAACAATAACGGCCAAAAAAGAAATCTCGGTCTGCATGTCAGATGCCACATTAAGAATTCTTGGCCAGCTTAAAAAATTATTCAGGAAAAGAAACACTATCCAGATTACAACGAAAATAATCGCAAGCAGAGCATAGGTTGTACTAACATAAACCTGGGCTATAGAATCATCATTTCTGGCTTTTGCCTCAGCAAATCTATTTCGCAAACCCTGGGTCAAACCAATATCAAAAAAGCTAAGCCAGGCAACTATTGAACTTAGAGTAAGCCATATCCCGTACCTGGAGGAGTTTACATAATTTATAGTAAGAGGTACAAGCAATAAGCTTATTCCGATACTTAAGACCTTAATCAGAAAAGAAGCTAAAATATTCTTCTTGGCTTTTATACTTCTCTCATGGCCTTTTGAAAAATATGACTTTATAAATTCCCTGGCTTTTAAATAAAAATTTGCCATCATCGATAATATTCAGAATTGATGCTAACTATTCAATCAGATCTGCTGGAAACAAAATTTGGATTTTTATATAGCTTCGCCTCGTCAGTCACAAAATCTTAACCAACGAGCCATTTGGTAATTTGGTTTAGAAGTTTTAACTATTGCTTCCCTGCCAGCACCAGTATTGTTTGTTCAGTATTCTGANAATCCGGTACTTGCAAAATTAACTAAAAGAAATAACAGGAATGGGCTTTTTTATCAACCGACATAAAACTCCTTGTAAACGCATTCCTCTAATAAATCCTGATTATCTTTTAAATAAAATTATTCTGCCTATGTTTAAAAATCAAGTGAAATAATTACTTTGCATGAACGGTTAAAACGCCATAATATTGAATCGAAAACACAAAATATTGAAAAGATTCCTGATAATCTTCCTTACTGGAATTGTTTTTGTCATTATTATATTTATTGCGATCACAAATAAGTCAGTNAAATGGTCTGAATATCTGTCTCCTACAAATGTCGTTGAAGCCAATACCCTTATNATTGAAGGCTGGCTGCCGAACTTTGCTCTTGAAATGGCTACCGAGGAGATTAAAAATAATTCATATAACCTTATTATTACCTCAGGGATAAAAAATTATGGATTGGATTATTGCACTGTCGGAATGAACGGGTATCTGATATTTTATCCCCAACCCGGTTCATTAACCAGTACATCTGATTATAATCACCTCATCGAGATTGATGCACATAGTGAAATGGATGGAGTCTACAGGACACATATGATCTTTTACATAAATGACTCGCTCATTTCCGACTTCACAGTAAATATGAAGAAACAGAAATATTCTGTTAAATGGAAAGGTTCCCTAAAAACAATTGATTCACTGATGATTCAGTTTGATAATGATATGATCGATGATTTTGGCGACAGGAACCTTTATGTAAAAGAAATTGTAATTGACAGAAAAATAAAAATTCCATACAGATATAATTCTGTTTACGATGTCGGTTCACTGGGAGGGGATAACATCATAGTAAATAACTATAATTCAAGCGCTTATATTTTCAGAAACAAGCTTATCTCTGCCGGCATCGATTCAACAAAAGTAAATGTCATTACAGGTGACAGAACTGGTATTAACAGAACACTTGTCAGTGCTCTCGCAGTAAAGAGATGGATTAAATCTTCAAATTACGATATCAAAGGTATTAACATTATTTCTCTGGGGATACATGCCCGAAGAACATGGTTGACTTATAGAAGAGTATTAGGAGATTCATATAATATTGGCATAATTTCAATCCCGGATGTGCAAACTACAAAACCTAAACAATCACCACAGATCAGTAAAATAAAAGAATCTCTAAGCCTGGTTTATTACTGGATAATCCTTCTTCCCTGCTTACTGTTAAAATAATCGGGTTTGTTAAGTCGATGTTATAAGTCTTTGAATAGAATCTTTGCTAATAATCTCTTTTTGTTGATTAAAATTCATAAAAAAGTAAGTCAAGTGTACCAATTTACGTTTTTTATCGTTTATTTTACGTCGTTAATCAATAAGTCATATCCATTCGTCAATAAATATTTTTTCAGAAACATCTATGAGAAAGGTTTTAATGATGTTTTTATGCTCGGTAAGTTTCATTGCCTCTGCAACAGACTATTATGTAAGCTCCTCTGGCAATGATTCTGCAAACGGACTTTCATCAACAACACCATGGCAATCAATCTCTAAAGTAAATTCAGTTTTTTCAGGACTATTTCCCGGCGACAGAGTTTTATTCAAAAGGGGTGATGTTTTTTATGGTGCACTCAGAATATCAAGATCCGGATCATCAGGAAGCCCCATAACAATAGGTGCCTATGGCAGCGGACCAAATCCTGTGATCAGTGGATTCTCTTCAATTTCAGACTGGACCAATTATGGAAGTGGAATTTATTCAAAAACAATTCCCTGTGAATCTGTCCCTAACATGGTTATTTTCAACGGGGTAAGCAAAGGTTTAGGAAGATGGCCCAACAGCGGTTTTCTTTCATTAGATTCACACACGTCAAATACATCAATTACTGATGCAGAATTACCTTCCTCCCCTGACTGGACTGGAGCTGAGGTTGTTATCAGAAAAGTCCCGTATATCTATGACAGAAATACAATCACAGGCCACTCCGGAAATACACTTTATTATAAAAGCGGATCAGACTATGCTCCAAGGGATGGATATGGCTATTTCATACAGAATAGTATCAAAACCCTTGATGTTATGGGAGAATGGTACTATGATGGAACTACCTTTTTTATGTATTTTGGCACTGCCGACCCAAGCCAGTATGATGTTAAGGTAAGTTCCATTAATGAAATTGTTTACTTTTTGAACATTAATTACATCACCTTCGAAAACCTGAAAATTGAGGGTGCTAACGAATATGCTTTCCATTTACCCAGTTCTGAAAATATTACTATCCAAAACTGTATTATTGATTTTACGGGAAAAACCGCCATCTATGGGCCGTGGTGGGATAATTCGCCATATATTAAGATTCTGAATAACACTATAACTAACAGTAACAGCAACGCGATTATGCTCTCAGGAAGCTTTACAAATGCTACTGTATCAAATAATAGTGTTAAAAACACTGGGATCATAATAGGGATGGGTGCCAGCGGAGATGGTACTTATTCTGCACTTGAAATCAATGGCGATAACAGCCTGATCCAAAATAATATTATTGAAAACACAGGGTACGTTGGCATCAATTTTTCAGGGAATAACACTTTAGTTTCTAATAATCTGATCGACAAATTCAACCTCATTAAAAATGATGGAGGAGGAATCTATACTTATGTCGGGACAGGGACAGCCAAAACCGGACAAAAAGTAACTGGCAATATAGTACTTAATGGTTCCGGACTTGGTGACGGATTACCTGATAAAGCTTATAATGCCCACGGAATATATATGGATGACAGGTCGAGGAATGTGGTGGTAACAGGAAATACTGTTGCAAACTGCAATTCTTCAGGTATTTATCTTCATAATGCCCATGAAATTGAGGTAAGCAAAAATACTTTTTTTAATAATGGAAATGGAAATGATAATTACGGAGGGCAGGTTTTATTTATTCATGACAGTTACAGCCCGGATGATCCAATCCGGAATATTGCAATGAATAATAATATCTTTTTTGCAGTTGCCCCGCAACAAAAAATACTCGCATACTGTACCTCCAGCAATGATATTTCAAGTTTTGGTACTTCTGATTATAACTGCTTCGCAAAACCTATCAATAATACTTTCGTTGCAACAACCTGGAGTGGGGGTTGGTACAGTACAGCCATGAACAGGTCTCTTCAAGACTGGCAGTCATACACCGGAAAGGATAGGAATTCCTATATTTCACCAATTTCAATTACTGATGTAAACAAGATCAGATTCGAATACAATGCCTCGACTTCAAACAAAGTTGTCTCTCTCGACGGAAGCTATATTGACGTAAAAGGTTCAAAGTATTCCGGCTCTGTTACATTGCTGCCTTACACATCGGTGATTCTTATGGTAGACCCGGACCCCTCAGCTCCTCCNACTGCTCCGGTATATGTGAGTTCAGCTATTGAAAATGGGGCACCCTCAGTAATAGAAATGACCTATAACCTTACCCTGGCAAATGTTTTTCCTGCAGCCTCAGCATTTTCAGTCCAGGTTAACTCTGCCGCAAGAAGTATTTCATCAGTTAGTGTTTCAGGGACAAAAGTATTCATTACCCTCTCAAGTCCTGTTACTTACGGGAATACTGTTACAGTATCTTATACAGCCCCTTCATCAAATCCGCTGCAAACCCCTGCCGGTGGAATTGCTGCCTCACTCAGTACCCAGAGTGTTGCAAACAGGATAAGTGCTCCTCCACCTCCTGCAGTTCCTGTTTTATCAGGTGCAGCAATCGGAAACGCTGCACCGGCAGTTATTGAGTTGACTTACAACCTTGCACTTGCTAATATTGTACCTTCTATTTCTGCCTTTTCTGTAATTGTGAACTCAACAGCCAGGTCAATAAGTTCTGTTTCGGTTACCGGAACCAAAGTTATTCTTAACCTTTCCTCACNGGTTGTAAATGNGGATATCGTGACTATCGCATATACAAAGCCCTCTTCCAATCCATTACAAACAGTCGAAGGAGGACAGGCTGCTTCAATAAGCAATCAAACTGTTTCTAACGGCGTCAATCCGGTGGTTGTAACACCTCCNCCGGTCGTAACACCTCCACCGGTCGTAACACCTCCACCGGTTGTTGTAACNCCACCCGTTGTNGTTACCAACGCAGCTCCTGTGGCTGTTGTCAATTATATCAATGGCACCTATTCCGGATTTGTTGGTGAATTGAATGCAACCGGAAGCTATGATCCGGACAGGGATAACCTTTCATTCACATGGAAAATACCGAACAATATTTCGGTTTCTTCGACAAACAGTTCAGTGATTGAATTTCTTGCCCCTATTGTCGAAACAAAACAAACCTTTGATTTCACACTAACGGTTAGCGACGGAAAAACAACACAATCTAAAACGGTCCCTGTTGAAATATTGCCTTATCAGCCAGGGCTTGAAACCGCAGAGGTGATCGCTGTTGAAGCAGCAGATTTCCAGACGCCTTATCTCCCTTACAATGTGATTGACGGAAATATAGGCACAATGTGGTCCTCAGCCGGGAACGACAAATGGATTATCCTGGAATTAAAGGAGTTTTTTAATATTCAGCACGTTAAAGTGGCTTTTCAACCCGGACAAAAAAAGGAATCATATTTTGATGTTCTGGGGTCCAATGATAAGGTTAACTGGGAACCTGTTCTGGTTAAATCCATTTCATGTGATTTCTCAGGTGATATGCAGGTATTTGAATTTCCGCCTTCAAAATCAGAAAAAGAGTACAAATATGTCAAGCTCGTAGGGCAGGGCAATTCACTGGATAGCTGGAACTTTATTTCAGAGTTCAGGATTTTCGGATTCAGGCATAGGAATCCAACAGATTATGAAGATCTCATTGTAAAGATATATCCTAATCCGGCACGCGAAACAGTTAATATTTTAATTGATGAACCGGCATTCAATCCTGATTTTATTAAGATAGTTAGCCTGGCGGGAAAAATATTATATAATGATAAAGTGGCTGCGGGTATCAGACAATTTCAGGTTCCTATTGATTTCAGGCAGGGAGTCTATATATTACAAATGGGAACAGGATCGCTTACAATGTTCACACAGAAGCTGGTTGTAACTTACTAGCAATAAATCCCAACTTTTACTCATACTTTGACCCCAGAGATTCCTTAATCATGCAGCTGGCAACCAGCACATAGGAACCATCGACTTACGTTTATTATTTGCTTTTCTCCATTATCTATTACCCTATTTAAGAGTTATGCTTTACTTCTCAGTAACCTTGTTTTTCCAAATATCCTTAAATATCATGCTCATTAACTTGCACATATAAGTATTTAGTTAAAGTTATGTTAAAAAGGGTTAAAAAGGATTCGCTGAAATAAGAAATTCAATCCTTTATCGTTTAAAAAGTAGCGTTAGTCAAACATTATTCCATATTAGTCAAAATAATACCCTTTAAAACCATTTATGAGGAAGGTATTGATGGTGTTCTTATGCACGCTTAGTATTGCTGGCCGTGCGACAGACTATTATGTAAGTTCCTCGGGCAGCGATTCTGCAAACGGGCTTTCATCATCTACCCCTTGGCAATCCATCTCAAAAGTAAATTCTGCCTTTTCAGTCTTAAGTCCAGGCGACAGGATATTGTTTAAAAGAGGTGACAGGTTTTATGGCTCACTGCAGATCTCCAGGTCGGGTTCTTCAGGTAGCCCGATCACCATAAGCTCATATGGTACCGGCGCAAATCCTGTACTAAGCGGATTTACAAGAATAACAGGATGGTCAAATTATGGTGGTGGCATTTATTCAAAGATTGTGGCCTGCCAGTCAGGCCCTAACATGGTCACAGTTAACGATATAAATACTCCGATTGGAAGATGGCCGAATACAGGATTTCTGACAATTGATTCGCATGTTTCGAAAACATCAATAAATGATGCATCATTACCTTCTTCTCCAAACTGGGCAGGAGCAGAAGTTGTCATTAGAAAAAACTGGTATATATGGGACAGAAATAAAATCACCAATCATTCCGGAACAACACTGACATATTTGAGCAGCTCGGACTATAATGCAATTGATGGATATGGATATTTCATTCAAAATGATATCAGGACATTGGACCAGTTAGGAGAATGGTACTATAACGGAAATACTTTCTTTATGTATTTCGGTTCAGCAAGTCCTGATAATTATATTGTGAAGGTAAGTACAGTCGATAAGATATTTAATCTTGATTCGAAAAAATTCATTACAATTGATAATATCGCTATTGAAGGAGCAAACAAGAACGCCTTATATCTTCCTAATACTGATCATATTACAATCCAGAACACATTGATTGACTTCACGGGTGAAACTGCTATTTTTGGACCCTGGTCAGCTTCACCAGGTTGTAAAATTACAAATACTTGTATAACCCATAGCAATAGTTCAGGAATTAAACTACTTGGGTATTTTTCTGATGCTATTATAACAAATAATATAATAAGAAATACCGGACTAATCATTGGTATGGGAGGCAGTGGTGATGGTACTTATAATGCCCTGGAATTACTTGGTCACAATGGACTGATTCAGTCTAATGTTATCGAAAACTCAGGTTATATCGGCATTACTTTCAGAGGTAATAATACACTAGTGGCAAATAATTATATTAACAAATTCAACCTCGTAAAAAATGATGGTGGAGGTATATATTCCTGTGTGGGACCGGAAACACCATGTTCTGGACAAAAAATAATAAGTAATATTATCCTTAATGGAATAGGTTTTACCGGAGGATCAGGTGATCCCGCAAACAATTCTCATGGTATCTATTTGGATGATGGCTGTGAAGGTATTATTGTAACTGATAATTCTGTCGCTCATTGCAGTGTATCGGGTATTTTGCTTCATAATGCTCATGAAATTGAAGTCAGGAGAAACACGTTCTATGACAATGGAAGCGGCAATCTTGATTATGGAAGCCAGATTTTGATAGTTCATGATGAATATGGTCCCAATGATCCGATTAGAAATATAACTCTGAATAGCAATATCTTTTTTGCGAGAACAAAAGATCAGAAGGTTCTATGTTTTTCAACTCCGGATAATGATATATCAGTTTTTGGAACTTCTGACTATAACTGTTTTGCAAAACCTATAGATAACAATTATGTTTCAAGATCATGGGTCACTGGGTGGTATGGTCCCGCAGTAAATCGGACACTCTCAGAATGGCAGGCATTTTCAGGGAAAGATGCCAATTCCTTTAAATCTCCTTTGGAAATAACAGATATCAATAAGATCAGGTTTGAGTGTAACGAATCAAACTCAAACAAAATTGTTTCACTTGATGTTGGCTATCTCGATGTCAAAGGAACAAAATATTCCGGGTCAGTTACCTTGTTACCTTACAGTTCAGTCGTGCTGATTGTCGATCCTAATCCATCTGCTCCACCTCCTATTGTAACACCGCCTGTTGTTGTTACTCCCCCAGTTACGCCAAATACTCCGCCTGTTGTCGTTGTCAATTACACATCAAACAGTTACTCGGGATTTGTGAATGAAATAGATGCCAGTGGTAGTTATGATCTGAACAATGATAACCTCTCTTTTACATGGTCTGTTCCCGGTAATGTGCCAGTTTCTTCCATTAATGAATCCAAAATTAAGTTCCTTTCCCCAATAGTCAGCAAACCGCAGACTGTTGTCTTTGCTCTGAATATAAGTGACGGGAAGATCACACAATCTAAATTTGTTCCAGTTGAAATACTTCCCTATCAACAGGATCTGGAAGTTGCAGAAATAGCGAACATTGAAGCCAGTGGTTTTCAATCTCCGGACTATCCACTCAATATTCTGGATGGGGATATTGGGACTATGTGGTCGACCAATGGCGACAATCAATGGATTATCCTTGAATTAAAAGAACCTTTTAATATCCAACATGTCAGACTAGCCTTTAAATCGGGGCAGATCCGCGAATCATATTTTGATATTCTTGGATCGAAAGATAAGNTTACATGGGAACCTATATTGACTAAATCGGCATCTTGTGCTTTTTCAGGTGATCTGCAGGTATTTGATCTGCCTCCATCAAAATCAGGGGAAGAATTCAATTATGTCAAATTAATAGGGCAAGGCAATTCACTAGATAACTGGAACTATATTTCAGAGTTCAGGATTTTCGGTTATAGACATAAAAATCCTTCAAACTACGAAAATCTTATAGTAAAGATATATCCTAATCCAGCACATGAAATTGTAAATATCTTAATTGATGATCCGTCTTTTAATCCTGATTTTGTCAATATAGTAAGCTTAACAGGGAAAATTTTATATACCGAAAAAATCGAATCGGGTACCAGGCAGTTTCAGGTACCGCTTAAATTCAAAGAGGGGATTTATATAGTTCAGATGGGAACTGATGAGATGACAATGTTCACCCAAAAGCTGGTTATTTCCAGGTAGACTGATTTTATGCCTGCCAACATCCTGCTGGTCACTAATCTACATAATTGTAAAATCAATTCTCCTGTTATTTTTTCTGTCCGACTCCTGATAGTTAGGAGCTACAGGCCTGGTGCCCCCATAACCCTTTGCAGTCAGCCTCAGCCGGCTAACACCGTTATTCACAAGGTAATTTACCATTGATTCAGCCCTCTTCTGCGATAATAACTGATTCGTGTAGACCGACCCGACATTGTCAGTGTGGCAGGCGATCTCAAGTTTAAGTGCAGGGTATTTGGCCAGAAATCCAAGTACCAGGTCAAGCAGTTGAGTCCCTTCAGGAGTCAGGCTGAAGTCATTTTTTCTGAAAAATATATCAGAAGATACTCCGAACACTCTCTCAAAATTATTCAGTTCCCTTGCCGCAGGATCATCAATTAAAGCCTGAATAACCCTTGCCTTGTCAAACCCCAGTCCGGATATTTCATTGAAAGTGGGATATGTTGCCATGAGGCTTGGTTCTTCATCAATTGAATAGCTATAAACTTTTTCACCTGGAAGATAATTCTCTTTTAAAGCATATTTTAACGGAAGATCCCTAAATGCCTTATCATCATGTGCAAGTCTCAATTTCGAATTTATTATCTCAACTCTGTAAGCCACATCCTGAGAAAGATTTTTTTCAGCTGAAAACATATTGTCTGTTTTTGCCTGATCATAAGAAAATATATCAGGAACCGGTGCGGATTTGACTTCCCTTTTGTCAAATTCTGCCTTTTCAGCCTTATCTCCCAATATTTTAATGGGTTTTACCGCACATGCTTCGCTGATTACACCTGTTTTATTGTTCCTGACAATCAAGCCGAGCTTTACCTCATAGTCTCCTTTTTCTGCATANGCGTGTTTTAAGGTTTCTCCCCTGGTTCGCTCCCCGTCTCCAAAATACCATGTATAATTCAGTATTGAGGATCCCGGAAAATTAGATGTCATCCCGTCGAAATTAACTGATTCGCCTGCTATAGCTGAAAGGGGCGATATAATGACTGGTTGTTCAATATCCCTGAGATTAATGTCAAATGATAATTTGGTAAAGAATACCCTTCCTGTTTTCTTATCAACTGTCTCCAGCCTGACTTTATATATCCCGGTGCTTTTATAACAATGCTCCGTAGTCAGGCCGGGTACAACAGTCCCGTCTCCGAAATTCCAAACATACTGAAGATACCTTGCGTCAACAGGTATCTTAGTATCATCCGAGAATTTGAAACAATATTGATTTACTCTCTGTTTCTCACAATAAAAGAGCTGATGAATACTTGTTTTAAATTGATATATATCAACAGAATTGCCCCTTTTTGATGAAAAAAAACCACTTTTCATAACTGAATCGGCAACCATGGCAAAATCGTCATAGCTTGAATTTATAGGGGCATCGAGATGTACAGGTGGAAGCCATTTTTTATTTGACTGTTTTGTGTAATAAATGTCCTTACCACCCAGTCCGGGGTGACCGTCGGACGAAAAGAACAATCCTCCCTCACTGTTAACAAAAGGATATGATTCATTCCCTGTTGTATTAACCTGGGAACCCATGTTGACAGGATCGCTCCAATAATCTACTTTCCAGTCGCAGTAATATAGATCGGTACCGCCAAATCCATCAGGATTATCGGATGCAAAAAAAAGTCTCTTCCCATCAGGAGAAACATATGGGGTTGTAATGTTATAATATTCAGTATTAAACCTTAAATCGAGTATCTTTCCCCAGTCCCCATTTTCCAGTACTGCTGTAAAAATACCAAGTTTATTCCTGGGAGAGTTTTCGTCAATATCCACATCAACTTTAAGGTTTCTCGAAAAGTATATTGTATCGCCATTCCTGGTGAAAGATGCAGGTCCGTCATTAAACCTCGACTTAAGATTTTTTGAGAAGAGGCTCACTTTACCTGAGACTGTATCAGCAAAATTGATCTTTATGAGTCCTTTGTTTTCAGGGGTCAGGTAATTAGCAAACAGGCTGCGGTTCATGTTTGAACAGAAAACAATACCATTCTTATAATAGACCGGGGAAAATTCATCACTTTTATTTGAATTGAACCTGGCAGGCTTGATGGTGTAGGTTTCTGCCTGTCCGGAAATAACCAGCGGATTAAGAAATGCAGAGAGAAAAACCAGAATATATTTTATTTTCATAACAAGAAATTAGAAATTCAGGGGACTTACAGCTTCAACTTTATAACGGAATTCATACCGGAGCATTATTTCGTGTGATCCGGAACTGAAAGTCCGCAATTTGGCCATATCATAATCATAAGTATATGCAAATCTTATCTGATCGGTCAGCTGAAACTGGAACATCCCTGATAATGCCCGGTTGTTTCTGTATGAAGCTCCGATCCAGAAACGGTCCATTACCCTGAAATGTGCATTAATGTCATAAAGAATCTTATCGCCCGGAGAAAAAACAATAAGAGATGAAGGCATGAATTTCAGATTCGGTGAAAGATCAAAAAGATAGCCTGTATTGAATATATAGTAGTAATCACCCATATTATTATTGATTACATATTTGTTCTTTTCAAAGTTAAACTGATAACCAAGAAGTTTAGGTATTGAAAATCCTGCAAAATATCTTTGGTCCGAATAGTAAGTTCCGAAACTGAAAGAGGGAACCACAAATCCTTTAGAATCAACCAGAAGAATATCCTCTTCGGGATCTAGTACTATCAGCCTTGACCATGCGGTATTTGTCACTATAAACCCGGCTCCCAGTCCAAAGGAGAGATCTCCCTTACCCAGGCTGATCTTGTAAGAATAGTTAGTCTTGAACTGAGTCTCTTTTGTAATTCCGATCTTATCGCTTACAACTGTAAGCCCGAATCCCATCCTGTCATCCCGGAATGGTGCATCGCCCGTAATTGTCATAGTTTCAGGAGCCCCTGTCACTCCCACCCATTGCTTTCTGTAAAATGCAGCAACATTCAGCACTCCCCTGTTACCGGCGGATGCAGGATTCAGCAGCAGCGGATTTAGTATATACTGACTGGTGAGCGGTGTAAGCTGACCATAAGCACCTATTGGAATTATAAGGAGAAAGAGTATTTTGAATATCTTTTTCATTTTATTGTTTAATTACTAAATAACCTTTTATAGCTGCTATTTTTTCAGGTTTCAGAACATAGAAATAAGTATCATCCTGCAAAATATTGCCATTATTATCCTTCCCGTCCCAGTCATTTCCGTAATTGTCATCAACAAACAATATGGCACCCCACCGGTTGAAAATAGTTAACTTTGCCTTTCCAAGCGACTCAAGTCCCCTTATGATAAACTGGTCATTGTTTCCATCACCATTGGGGGTAAGAAAAGTCTGTATGGTCAGTTTATTAATCCTTATAAGAACAGTATCAGTCGAAGCAGAGCATACACCGTTGGTTACACTCCAGAGAATCCTGTTTTCTCCGAGCGAGAGTGATGAAATATTTGTTTTATTGCTGTTCTTGCTTGAAAATGTCCCGGTTCCGGATAGGATTTCCCATTCACCTGTTTCAGATACATTTAGCGGAGTGGCTTCGAGCGAAGTTTCGAAAAGAAAATCAAGGATCTGATCCTGGCCTGCATAAACAACTGGCTTTTCCCTGACTTCAATTGTAACCCTGTCNGTGTTTCTACACTTCCATTGATCTGAAAGAGTGACAGTGAAGGTTGTAGTAACAACAGGTGTGGCAACAGGATCAGGTATATTCGCATTNTTTAAAAGGTTGGCAGGAGTCCANGAAAATGTTCCTGTACCCTGTGCCTGNAGTCTTATATTGCTCCCCTTGCAGATAACTGCATCAGGGCCGGCATCCAAAGCTGGTGCAGAATGGAAAACTACACGGATCACATCAGTCGAAGTACAGTTGTTATTTACCTCTGTCCATGCAAAATCATATTCCCCCGACTGGGTAACTGTCACCGTGGCATTATATTGATGATTATTCGGACTGAATGTGCAATTTCCGGGACCACCTACCTTTGTCCAGGTCCCTGTCCCGCTTCCGGGAACAGCATTCAGAACAAAATTAAGGTCGCATTCATCACCTCCATTTCCAGCGTTTGCCGAAACCTGTTCATAGAAGCTCACTGTTACAGTAGAACTGCTTGTGCATGTTCCTATGACTTCTGTCCACCTGAAAACATAAGTCCCGTAAGTCGAAACTGTCACTTTTGCCCCGGGGTCGTGATTGTTCGGACTATATGCTGCCGTGCCCGGACCGCTTACTCTTGTCCATGTCCCTGTACCGGAACTTGGAACAGCATTGAAATAGAATTCACGGCCACAGTTATTTCCGCCTGGTCCGGCATTGGCTATCGGAGGCTGATTAAAATTCACGGTCACATTTGAACTTGATGAACAGGGGCCGTTTGTTAAAGTCCAGGTAAAAATCTTCGATCCATACTCAGACACCGTAACTGTTGCAGTCGGACTGCTGGCATCGGGTGAGAATGTCACAGTTCCGCTTCCGCTTGTCAGGGTCCAGATTCCTTTTAAATCAGCACTTCCTGGAACAGCCCGAAGAATAAAACTCAGGTTACATACGCTTCCGCCTGAGCCTGCATTTGCAACCGGCGGCTGGTAGAAANTAACAGTAATATCACCGCTCGATTTGCAGACACCCTGCGATTCGGTCCACCTGAATACATATGTTCCGTANAATGTTACCGATACAGTCGCGTTCGGAGTGCTGGCATTAGGTGAGAAAGAAGCACTACCTGGACCAGATACTCTGGTCCATATTCCCGTACCGAAAACCGGAACCGCATTAAGGACAAAATTCCGGTCACACTCATCTCCTCCCAGGCCCGCGTTTGCCTGCGGACAGGGAAGTGTGGTCGCAACAAGCCTTACCGGTGATGCCTGAAGAGTTCCTTTACTGTTGGCTGCAACAATATATATCGTATGTACCTGATTGGGATCTTTTACCCCGAGGACTGCTTGCAGAATCTTATTAATATCAGCCGATCTGACAGATATACTCGCGGTTGCCACAATTGATCCTATGGGGCCGAGGAGCGCACTGGTTCTCACCGTTGATGATGAATAAATAGAAGTATTGTTAAAGTTGTATACTATAATATAAACAGTGCCTGTAACATTTATCCCGTAATTCATAGTAATTGAAAGGGGTCCGGTCGATGCGACTGCTGGTGTCTCCTTAACCCATAATGGCTGGGTATAGACAGAAGTAACCTGCACCAGCGTCATTGAAAATACGATAATATATTTTACAAATCGTTTCATGTCAGATCATTTCATCTCCTGATGACCACAAAACCTTTTACCGCCTTAAATTTCTCGGGTTTAAGTATGTAAAAATATGTGTCTTCAGGCAATGGATTTTCCTTGTCATCAACACCGTTCCAGCTATTGTCATATTCACGTTTCTCAAATACCCTTGCACCCCATCTGTTAAACACGGTGAGCGATGTTTTACCCATAGTCTCAATGCCTCCGATAACAAAAAAGTCATTGTTACCATCCAGATTTGGAGTAATCAGAGACGGGATAATAAGGTTCTTAACTTTAATATTCACAGTATCCCAGGATGCAGGGCAAACACCGTTTGTTACAGTCCATAGAAACCTGTTAGTCTCAAGTGAAAGATTACTTATATGTGCAGTCGGGCTATGGGTGTCTGAAATGTCGCCTTTCCCTTCGATGATAGTCCAGGCACCTGTCTGATTAGTTCCCGGGGCAATAGCCTGCATATTTGTTTCGAAGGTGAAATCAAGGTTCTGATCGGGACCTGCATTTGCTACTGGCTGAACCCTGACCTCTACAGTTATCTGATCGCTGTTCTTGCATCCCCATGGATCAGTCAGATTGACAGTGTAAGTTGTTGTAATTTCAGGTGATGCAAGAGGATTATATATATTCGGGTTATTAAGTGTGTTTCCCGGTGTCCATACAAAAGATCCGGTTCCGGAAGCAATAAGTTGTATGCTCCTGCCCTTGCAAAGTAGAAGATCTGCCCCGGCACTGACCGGTGGAACATCATGAAAAATCACTCTGATAATATCAGAAGAGTTGCACAGACTGTTTGTTTCTGTCCAGGCAAAATCATATGTACCGAACTGGCTGACAGTAACTGTTGCATTTGGCTGATTCGCGTTCGGAGTGAATGTTGCATTTCCGGGGCCGCTGATTTTGGACCAGGTTCCTGTTCCGGTCCCCGGCACTGCATTAAAAACAAAATTCAGGTCACATTCATCCCCCCCGTTGCCGCCATTGGCTCTTGGCTGTTCAATGAATGTTACTGGCACAGTTGAACTACTCGAACAAATGCCATTTATCTCCGTCCACCTGAAAACATATGTCCCGTATGCTGATACAGTAACTTTTGCAGCAAAAGAATTGGCATCTGGATTATATGNTGCGCTCCCCGGCCCGCTTTCTATGGTCCATGTTCCTGTCCCCCAACTAGGTAAAGCCCGTAAGTTAAAATCAAGCCCGCAGTTGTTGCCTCCGGTACCTGCATTTGCGACAGGCTGTTGGTAGAAACTAACCACAACAGAAGAAGTATCAGAACAGGTACCATTAGTCTCGGTCCATAGAAAACGTTTTTGTCCGTAATCAGAAACCAGAACTGTGGCGGATGGGAAATTTGGGTCCGGAGAAAAAACTGCAGTGCCTGTACCTCTGATCATTGTCCAGACTCCTGTACCGGAACTCGGAACAGCTCCTAAAGTAAAGTTCAGATTACACGAATTTCCTCCTGTGCCNGCATTGGCATCCGGCAACTGGTTAAAATTGACGGAAACAATTGAACTGCTTATACAAGGACCATTAGTTTCTGTCCACCTGAACGTGTATGCTCCGAAAGCTGAAACTGTAACTGTTGCAGAAGGTGAATTTGCAGCCGGTGTGAAAACTGCTGTCCCGGTTCCTGAAACAACCGACCATAATCCTGTTCCAACACTTGGTACTGCACTCAAATTGAAATCCAGATCGCATTCAGTTCCTCCTATACCTGCGTTTGAAACAGGAACTGCATAAACATATATTCGGGTAGCAGCAGTATCCTGGCAGTTTGAATTATTTGTAACCGTAAGTGTATAAACGCCTGCCATCGCCAATGTTGCAGTTGAAGAGACTGTCGGACTCATTATATTTGAAATGAAACCATTTGGACCGGTCCATGAATAGGATTTCATTCCCAATGGACCGCCGACTAGGTTAAGAAGAGACCCTGCGCATACCGGACCATTATTTGATGCTGTTGCNGTTGGTGAAGGATTAATTGTGACTGTTACGGGTTTTATATCAAAACATCCGGCAATTGTAGTTCCCTTAATGTAATATGTTCCTGTTGTGGCTGTTGCCGGTGTAGTATATACTATAGTCGCTGCCGGGTTTGTCCAGTATGTAAAAATAAGTCCGGGAGTTGATCCTGCAGTTACAGCAGGGGCAGTTAAATCTACCGTTGCAGGGGTGCAGGCAGCGGCAGGATTGGTTATGATTACTGACGGGGTGGCATTAATTGTAACTATGCTCGTTGCCGTTACTATTCCGCAACCTCCAGCTGCTGCAATCGTATAGGTCACTGTATAGGTACCTGGAGCACTTGTACCGGGTGTTAAGGCTCCGGTTGATGAATTAATTGTCAGCCCTGCCGGTGTGGCGCTGAAAATGCCGCCAGGAGTTCCGGTCAGAGTAACCGGCATTATACCAGCAACTGTATTGCAGTACGGATTTCCCGCATATGAAATAGTGGCTGAAGGAAGCTGAGTGATCGTAATATTGGAAGATGCAATTACAGCAATGCATCCGCCGGCGGCAACCCTTGTGTTTGTTACTGTATAGGTCCCCGGAATGGTGGCCGACAGATCCACTTGTCCTGTCAATGTGCTTATGAATACTAAACCTGCAGTAGAGGAAAATATACCTGCAGCTCCTCCTCCGCTAAAAGTGGGTAACGGATCTGATCCATTACTACAATATGGTGTCCCTGAATAGCTGAAGGAAGCAACGGGAAGGGCAGTAATTGTTATCGGTGCAGTGGCAGTCACAACTCCGCATCCGCCTGATGCTGCTATTGTGTTTGTCACTGTGTATGTTCCGGCAGTGCTTGCAGACAGATCCACCTGTCCCGTCGCTGAATTAACGAAAACCAGTCCGGGTGTCGACGAAAACGTCCCTGCCACTCCTCCCCCGCTAAAAGTTGGCAGCGGGTCTGCTCCATTGCTGCAAAATGGTGAACCCGGATAACTGAAGGTCGCTACAGGTAAAGTTGTTATTGTTACCAAGGACGATGATGTTGCGACTCCACAACCTGCAACAGTGACAGTGTACACTACCGTATATATCCCTGCAGTACTTAAGGCAGGTGTTACAGCTCCTGTTGATGAATTAATACTTAAGCCCGAGGGCAGGGCACTGTATGTACCTCCCGGAGTACCTATTAGGGTAACCGGCTGCGGGGTCAGAATAGTTCTGCAGAAAGGATTTCCAGGATATGTTATTATGGCTGTCGGAGAAGAGACGATATTTACCGTTGTGTTAGCTGTAACAATTGAGCAGCCCCCTGCTGCAGGTATTGTGTAAGTTACAGTATACGTTCCTGCAGTACTCAGCGACGGTATTATTGCACCTGTCGCTGCATTGATACTCAATCCGGCTGGTGCTGAAGTATAAGTACCGCCGGGAGTTCCGGTAAATGAAACCGGCTGAGGAGTTGTAAGTGTTATGCAGTAGGGGTTTCCAGCATATGAAATGACCGCTGTCGGTAAAGCTGTAATTGTGACTGATGTGGTTGTGATAAAAACACCGCATCCTCCGGTTGCAGGAATTGTGTAGGTTACCGTATATGTCCCTGCAGCACTTGCACCCGGAGTTATGGCTCCTGTTGAGGAATTAATGCTCAGTCCGGCAGGCGCACTGAAAATTCCTCCCGTTGTCCCCGTAAGGGTAACGTTCTGAACCCCGGCTGTAGTACACCACGGCGATCCTGTATATGATATTGTGGCTGAGGGAGGGGCAGTGACTGTGATTGTACCGGGTGCTGTATTAGGTAAGGTGCAGAGCCCAACTGTGGTTATTAAATAATTAAAAACCCCCGAAACTGACGGACTACCGCTAATGACAAAAAAGCCCGGACTGTAAACTCCTGTCACACCAGTTGGCAGACCTGTTACAGTCGCAGAAGAGACACCAATACCGAGTGTATAAATGATATTTATAATCGGGTTGTTNACACATACTTTCTGATTATCAGTTCCTGCTCCTGAAGAAAGGGTAATGCAGGCAGCCTGCCCCTTAACCTGATTTGCTGACAACAGAAGGGCTGCAAAAAGCAAAAAAATCTTTATAAATCTCATCAGATATTACTTTAAGAAACAGGTCGTTTTAGGTGATTTACCGAAAATATGATCTAATATAATCCTTTTCATTCATTCATACTAAATATTTCACCTCAAAAATCGTACAGAAAACTCGAGTGTCCTGATCAAAAACCATTTATTAAAATATTGCCGGAAAAGTCTTATGATCACGAAACTGTATCCCAGTGCGCCCGGTATTGCATTTTAGGTTAGAAAGCTAAATTAGAAATAATTACAGACAACTGGTATTAAATTTGACCAATTGAAGGAAATCATCCGTGAACAGATGATTTTATATTATCCCTGAATAATCAGGATTTCAGATCTAATTCTTATATTTAGTAACTCTTTCGTCGCTAATTGGACCTTTCCAGTTCAATCCAAACCCGAAATCATATTTGCTCCCATTACTGTCAACATAACAATTCATATCACCAGGGGTATCTTCGTATTGCTCCTCAACAGTTTTCATATTAGCCGGCATCTGAAATGGAAGAAGTCCTGAAGGTTCGGAAAATCCTGTAATAATATCCATCAATGCCTGATCCTGTACCCCGAAATGCACAAGAATCGCAGAAGCATTTTTTTCAATTTCAGAGAAAACCATGGGATTTAATACATCNACAATAACAACGACCGGTTTATTACCCATTTGAGTCTTTGTCTCATTTAACATCTTCATATCGAATGCATTGCGTGATATCACGCTTTTGCCTTTAAACGAGCGATCCGTAAATGTCTCAAACGGACTCCCGCCAGCTATGCTTTTTTCCCTGGCAAAATCAGCTTTATAAATCCCATATTGAAGACTTATAGGTACATAGCCATTCCCTTTTGCTTTCAGATCCCCGGGATCATAACCTGTCATACCTGAAGGACTTGCAATGCAAACGAGCGCGAAGTCAGCCATTCCTGGCTTTTCTACGACTTCAAAATACTTAGAAACAATTGAGAGATTTACAGGATCTGACCAGTTTTCCGGTGTTTCTCTTCCAAACCAGTCACGTCCAGCAGGCGTGTATCTCTTTGGAACAAATACTTTAAGCTGTTTTTTTAAAGGAAGAGTTCCGGGATTGTTCTTCAGCATAACAACCGAACGCAGCTGGGCATCATACCCGGCCTTCATGAATTCAGCATTTCCTACAATGCTTTTTGTCTTTTCAGGATCCAGGTAAGGATTTTCAAACAATCCTGTCCTTAAAATATTTTTCAGAAGACGGACGGCGGATTCCTCAAATCTTTTTCTCATGAATTCCTCCCCTTGTTCTTTAACACCTATCTGATAGGCTTCCAGAACAGGTCCTTTATCGTTGTTTCCTCCAAACTGATCTACACCAGACATAATTACTTTATAGTGCCTTTCTGCGACCGAGAGTTTTTCAACTCCCCAGCATTTACCTTCAAACTTATCCACTCCTGTGGCATCTGCCGTAATCATCCAGTCGGTACATACAACTCCATCATATTTATATTCTCCTCTCAGCAGATCGTTTATTATATATTTGCTGTAGCTGTTACCTACATTTTCACCGTATTTTTTATCCTGATTATAGGAAATTGTATAATAAGGCATGACTGCAGATGCCATACCTGTTGGTCCCTGAAGCTTAAATGCCCCTTCAGTAAATGGAATGAGGTGATCTTTCAGGTTGTTTCCGGGGTATACAGCATAAGCCCCGTATCCGTAATGTCCATCTCTTCCTCCTTCTTCAGGTCCTCCTCCCGGCCAGTGCTTTACCATTGCATTTACACTGTGATATCCCCATCCGTCTGAGATGTGTTCAATACCAGTTGATGTCTGAAATCCATCTACATAAGCACGTGCCATGTCTGCGGTAAGTTCAGGATCTTCTCCCATTGTGCCGTCAAAACGGCTCCAGCGAGGTTCGGTTGCCAGGTCGATCTGAGGCGAAAGGGCTGTTGTGATCCCCAGTGCCCTGTATTCAGCCGCCGCCACTTCACCGAATTTTTTCATTAAAGCCGGGTCGAAAGAAGCTGCTATACCCAGGGTTCCCGGCCACATCGAAATCCTTCCTCCCGCACCCGCATTATATTCCGCATAAGAATCGCTTCCATGTCTCGGATCGGAACTTATATTGACAGGAATCCCCAGACCGGTTCCCTCAACAAATGACTGAATATTATTGTTCCACCGGGCTGAAATTTCAGGACTCTCAACAGATGTAACAAGAACATGACGAAGGTTGTCATCAGTAAGAAACTTCACCTGCTGATCCGACAGGTCGCTCGGTTTAGCACCGCTTTCAGCAAATGGTTTCCCGTTATATGTACCTCCCTGCATGAAGCCACCTCCGCCCGATGGTACCGCCTGATGACTGCTGTATAACATTAATCCGGCTATCTGGTCGACCGACATTCTTGAAGCAAGATCCTTTGCACGCTCTTCTGCTGTTAACCGCCAGTCTTCATAACTGTCAAGCTTTCCATTCTTGTTTAAATCCTTGAAAGCCAAACGGTTTATTGTTAATATTTTCACACCTGAAGCGGGAGAATAACCTAATGTCTGACCATCCTGATTTATTACCAGGGAATAATCTCCCTTATTCTCTTCACTCCATTTCTGGCCGCATCCGAATGCAATAAAAATAATCAATAACGAAATTGAAGTCAGCAAAGAATTTTGTTTTGAGGTTTTCATATGATTTTTGTATTTTGTTATCCAAATTTCAGTTCATTGATTTTATGTTGTTGGCAATGCCTTCCTTGCTTCCGTGAACCGCCGCCGGTAAAGGTTAGCAAGAGCTAATGATTTATACGGGATTCCCAAAGATAATCCATCCTAAAAATAACAATAAAACCAAACGGACTTAATCTAAGAGCTTTTATTTTATTAAGGTATGAAATTATCGGGAGTTTTTTCTGTAGTAGACGGTACTACTGTTCCAGTCCCTGGCTATAAGAACACCGTTATGATCAATGAAAAGGTTATTAAGTTCATTGTTTACCCAATAGTTTTCATAATGTAGCAGATCATCCGAATTAAGAATACCATATCCGGGTACAAGTATATAATATGTATCTCTCCATTTGTTGAAAATGTTATCCATCGTGGTTCCGAATTGAGGGAAACAACTGAAGAGCCTTGTGAAAGTGACACCCATATCAGTTGATTTAAAGATCGTAAAACCACCATCCTGGTTGCATATAAATATCTCCTCTCTGTCGTTTACATAAAGTTTGTGGGAATAACCCGGTGTCACTATGTGTGACCATGTTAAACCGTTATCATCCGACCGGTTCAGACTGCAGCAGTTGGAACCATGAAATAAAAGTGTACCGCTTTTCAGTCGGAACACATCTCCGAATCCGTTTGACGACAGATTACTGCCGGCGGTCTGCCAGGTATTTCCCCCATCTGATGAAAATATGGTGGGATATTCAAATTTAAACACCCATATATAATCATCATTCGCGACATACATATAGATATAGTAAGGATTGTCGGGATACGGCTTTGTGCATTTTCGCCATGAGACACCATGATCGGAGCTTTTCACCAATTCCCCGTTCCATGTGCTTACGTAAATTGTCCCTTTGGAGTCAATTTCAATTGTTCGGGGTGATTCCAGATTCGGGTCCGTTACCCGTTCCCATATGTAATATTTGCTTCCCTGCCTGTAAACCTTACCATTGGTGACCATCAGGGTAACTCCGGCAACAGTATCTGCTACCATACCTGTAATATTTCCGTCGGGATCGGTAGATACAGCGTTCCATTCATTTTCCCTGAGGGTGATTGCCGTAAGGTCGGTTGATGTCAGGTAATCTCCATTCGGTTTATAGACCAAAGCTCTTAGTCTGTGATCCAGAGAGTTGGGTCCCAGCGTCCAGGTAGTAGTCACACTATCAGAATTTTCACTTAGAATAGTTTCCGTGGATACAGAGCCGCCACCTTCGATAACATCAA
>JGI20214J51650_10000204_pt1 | contig 37642 bp, 24 predicted proteins | sample WetSurMetagenome_FD_51650 | JGI IMG/M metagenome (IMG submission 51650)
CCCAATACAGAGGGGTTCTCCCGTCATTGTCCGCAGCATTTACATCGGCTCCTTTGACAATAAGAAACCCCGCCAAATTTTTGTGGCCGCAGAAAGCAGCGCAATGAAGAGGGGTTGTGCCAAGACTATCCCTGGCATTTACATCGGCTCCTCTATCAATGAGTAGCTTCACCACATCTCTGCGGCTGTAGAAAGCGGCGCAATGAATAGGAGCTGTGCCAAGACTATCCCCCGCATTTACATCGGCTCCTCTATCAATGAGTAGCTCCGCTATATCTTTATGACCCTGGCCGGCAGCCTCATGCAGGGGCGTATTCCCTCTATTACTCTCGTCATTTGCATTGAGGCCTCCGGCAGCGAGCAGTTCCGTTAAATCTTTATGGCCATAGAAAGAAGCGCACTGAAGAGAGGCCGTGTCAAGACTAGTCCCGGCATTTACATCGGCTCCTTTGTCAATGAGCAGCTCCGCTACATCTTTATGGCCCTGGCGGGCAGCCTCATGCAGAGGCGTCTTCCTGGAAATACGTTTCTTGGCATTTACATCGGAGCCTTTGGCAATGAGCAGCTCCACTAAATTTTTCTGACCGTAGAAAGCGGCGCAATGAAGAGGAGTCACCCCGTCAGTATTTCTATAATTTACATCAGCACCATTGGCAATGAGCAGCTTCGCTACATCAGCGTACCCGTAATTAGACGCCCAATGCAACGGAGTCTTACCTTCGTCATCCTTAGTATTTACATTTGCTATTTTGGCCATGAGTAGTTCCACCACATCTTTGTGGCCATAGAAAGCAGCCCAATGAAAAGGGGTCGCCCCGCCGGTATTTTTAGCATTTACATCAGCTCCATTGGCAATGAGCAGCTCCACTACATCTTTATGCCCGTATAAAGCAGCGCAATGAAGAGGAGTCGTGTCAAGACTATCCCTGGCATTTACATCGGAGCCTTTAGCAATGAGAAGTTCCGCAACATCTTTGTGGCCGTAGAAAGCAGCCCAATACAGGGGGGTAAACCCGTACATTAGAATGGCATTAACATCAGCGCCTTGGGCAATGAGAAGCTCTACAACATCTTGATGGCCTTTATAAGTAGCATAAAATAGAGCAGTAGAAACATCACTATCTTTGACATTTGCGTTGATATTTAGCGTATTCAGGGCCAGCATCCTCTTTACTTCATCCAGTGCGCCCTTCTCGCAGGCCTCAAAAAACTTCTCCCGATCATTCATGCTCTCCTCCGTCAATAATCTTTCTTCACTACTATCCGGCAAAAAAATAGGGACATGACCTGCGCAACATAAATATCAGATTGAAAAGGGCAATCAACACCAAATCTTATAAGACGACGCAGGCCGTACATATCTTTTATACCATATTTGACGAATCCGTTACGCGTTATCGTTAGGAAAACGCTGCAAAAAGAAAGGCCGCAGTCCCTGAAGACCGCGGCCTTTCTTTTGATCAGTTATGCTAAATAACTATACGATGCCGTATGCTAGCATGGCATTGGCAACCTTAGTGAAGCCGGCGATGTTTGCGCCCGCCACATAGTCGCCCTTCCTGCCATACGCCTCGGAAGTCTCGACGCAGGCCTTGTGGATGCTCTTCATGATGATGAGCAGCCTGTTGTCGACCTCTTCGCGAGTCCATGAGAGCTTCAGGCTGTTCTGACTCATTTCGAGTCCTGAAGTCGCTACGCCGCCTGCATTGGCAGCCTTGCCGGGGCCGTAAAGCACATTGTTCTCCTGGAATATCCTTACAGCGTCCGGATTGGAGGGCATGTTGGCGCCTTCTGCAACGCATATGCAGCCGTTCTTGACCAGCGCGGCGGCGTTATCTCCGTTGATCTCGTTCTGTGTAGCGCAGGGCAGCGCGATGTCCACCTTGATTCCCTCCTCGCGGATAACATCCCATACATTCTTGCCTTCATAGCATACAGACTTATATTTGTTTGCGTACTCGGATATGCGCCCGCGCTTTACGTTTTTGAGTTCGAGAACGAAATCGCACTTCTTGCAATCGATGCCCTCTTCGTCGATAATAGTCGCGCTGGAGTCGCAAAGCGAGATGACCTTACCGCCTAACTGGGTAACCTTTTCGACCGCATACTGCGCTACGTTTCCGGCGCCGCTGATGGCAACGGTCTTGCCCTTGAAATCAAGACCGCGGGTCGCCAGCATCTCTGCTGCAAAATAGGTTGTGCCGTACCCTGTCGCTTCGGGACGGACAAGGCTTCCTCCGTAATCAAGGCCCTTTCCGGTAAGAACTCCGGTATGTTCATTACAGATTTTCTTGTAATAGCCGAACATATAACCGATCTCGCGGCCGCCGACACCGATGTCGCCCGCCGGCACATCCGTCTCAGGACCAATATGGCGATACATTTCACGCATGAAGGCCTGGCAGAAGCGCATTACTTCGCCGTCGGACTTGCCCTTGGGATCGAAATCAGAGCCGCCCTTGGCGCCGCCCATCGGCAGGGTCGTAAGCGAATTCTTGAATATCTGCTCAAAACCCAGGAACTTGATAATGCCGAGGTTGACCGAAGGATGAAAACGGAGACCGCCCTTGAAGGGACCGATCGCGTTGTTGAACTGGATGCGATAGCCTCGGTTAACCTTTACGACGCCTTTGTCGTCCACCCACGGAACGCGGAAAATTACCTGCCTTTCGGGCTCCACTATACGCTCATAAATGTTTGCCTTCACGAATTCCGGATGCTTTTTCGTTGTCGGCTCCAGGGTCTCCATGACTTCTTCGACTGCCTGATGGAATTCCGGCTGATCCGGATCTGCCTGCTTCACCTTTGCCAAAACATCTTTAATAACTGACATAAATCAAAACCCCCTTGAAATATTTTTCATGAGTGAACAGGATTCACTCATGATGAGAATTAGCCGTCTTTTTTTTACCCGATTGCGTCGCTGCCGCAGACTCCGCGCAACCGATCTGTTTCGTCTTTTTCTGCAGCCGTATCTACGACTGCCATGACTCGCGTTCCGTGATTCTTTCCGTTAAGCCTTACTGTATTAAAAGGCGCAATATTTACTGTCCATTAACCCCAACGGCAAAAAAATATTCATGCCCATTTCGCATGCCGCAGCTTCAGCCCGGCTTAGCATTCCCGGCGCCCGATTTGCGGTCCCGGAGGGAACGGGAGATCACCACACAACAAGCACGAGCGCTTCCTCACCCCCTTCGTTCTTCCAGCATGTTGGGAATGCATCCCTGAAACTCATAAGATCACCCTTAACGACCCGTTCCCTGCGTCCTGAGACGGTAACCATAAGAGTCCCTTCCAGAACATACAGAAACTCTTTCTCATTGCCGTCCCGGAAATGGCGGTCCATTTCGGTCCCCGGCGGAAACATAACAATACCGGCCGAATATCCCGAGTCCGTATCTACACTGTAAATCCTCGCCTGGTCTTCCCGACGCGGAGGGCGCGAAAAAAGATCGTTTTTTCTGGTCAGCCATGGGACAGTGGCTTCTTCTGCATTCAGAAAACGGCCGGGATTGATTCCAAGAGCCTTGCAAAGCTGCATAAATGTGCTGAGAGAAGGGCTCACCTGGTCGTTTTCGAGCTGCGACACAAAGCTCGCGGTCAGTCCGATCTTTTCGGCAAGCTCCTTCTGGCTCATGCCGGTCCTGAGTCTTTCTTCCTTCAGTTTGCTGCCTATATCCGCAGTAGATTCCCTGCGCGAAGAAGTCAGTGTCACCACATCTCCCCTGACCTCATACTGATGAGATTTGAAGATCTCGCGATCTTCCCTGTCCTCGAATTTCAGCGCCTTGATATAAAGACTGTTCTTCCGCCTGGACAGATCCAGCACAACCTGCGTAATATGCCTCAGGTTTGCCTTAAAGCGGGGACTATGGGCCTCTTTTTCGAGCATCCAGTAAGCTACCGTGTCCAGATCGAACAAGCGCGGACACATATAGGTGAAAAACCGGTGAGTCTCGTTTTCATCCCCCCACAGGTCCTGCATGCCGGTAAGGCTGTCGAATACGTATCTCGCCCCCGGCGGAAGCTTGTCCTCAATGGCATTGAGGGTCTGGGTAAAGGCGTCTATGTCCCGCGGGTCTTCAATGCGCTCAGCCCTGCATTCGGGCCTCTCATAAAACTTCAGGAAGGTGTTGTCGTTTTTACCCTTGCCGGATGTGAAACAGTCGATCAGGGTAAAGTGTTCGGACGATGATATATCCCCTATTTCATTCAGGACAGTCTGGGGCGAACGGTTGAAACTGACATATATGACCTTCTGCGCATCATTGATCGACTGCAGAATGAAGTTTCTGATGAATGTGCCGGACATGGTCCCTGCCTCGGTTTCCCACACCACGTTGTCTCCAATTGTAAAGCCTTCGGTCAGCATGTCGAGGCTTTTCGCTCCGGAAGAAATTCTGTTTGACATATCGGTTCTGCCTGTCATAGTCTCTTTGGCAACCAGTCAGTAATAATTACTGGGAATGGCTTTTCCTTCTCCTCTGCCTGTGCATTTCATAGATATCGGAAAACGGAATAAGCTCACTGTATTCCATAACCGCAGACATGGCGCGGTTATCGACATCAACTGAAGCCTCCCGCACGCATGCCGCCGGATTCAGTCCGCCGAGCAGTATCACACCGACCTTGTTGACATCCACAGGTATCTGGCAGACCGGCTCGCTGACCTTGCCGGCAATCAGCAGCCCGTTTATATCAGCAACGCTCAATTTCGCCATGATCGACTCCACCAGAGAGAAACACGGCGCGGGTATCTCTCGGAAATTGGCGAGGATCATACCATCCCCGTCCTTAACAGCGCTTTTTACCGAAGTCATCCGGCCGCGTATAAAAACCTCTGAAGGGTCGAGAGACGAACCGGAATAGTAGATGAGTTCCGAAAACCGGAGCGGATCGCGTTTTTTCATTTCGAGCAGTCCGCCGAATTTGGAATCCATAGGGATGCCGTTCTTAAGCAGGACGCCGTTAATTACGATACTGCAAACCGTTGCCATGGCTATCTTCCCCTCGGGGACTATAATACCGCAGATCCTCTGCCCTTCGGTAAGCAAACCTACACGGCTGCTGACAGAATAACCCGCGTCAAAAACAGGTTTCATCAACTCAATGACATCGGGGAAGTCTTTCCTGGGGAACAATGATATGTTAACCGGCAGCAAACCCCGGCGCGTTTCGGGATCAAAAGTTGTCTGGAATGCGAGTATCTCTATACGCGATATGGCAAGACCGACCTTGTCATGAACCCGGGCCTTGCCGAGTTCAGTAACCCCGACACTAGTAATGACCCGGCCGTCGCGGTCGCCAATCAGTTTCGTAAGACCCCGTTCATCCATAAGCTTCAAATGATAGCGTACGGCCCGTTCACTGGAGCTTACGCCCAGTTCGCCCATGCGGCGGGCAATCAGCCGCGAGCCCACAGTCTGTCCCGCCTCCTGAATGATGCGCAGGATCATCAGGGTCTTTCTTTCCACTTCTTCCCGGTTGGTAAAAGCTGTTTTCATGTGTAAATAGTCCTCGGCCGTCGGCAATCTATGGCCGACAGTTTACTCTACCTTCTTCGGATAAGATTGTCAATATTTTTTTGATGCGGAAACGCATATTAGCCGGACTTAATATTGGCAACCGTTGCAGGAGATATATAGAAAAGCGGCAAAACGCGAAAACATGCGCTTTGCCGCTTTATGAGTTTTTCCGACGGTATAAAATGGTCGGGGCGAGAGGATTTGAACCTCCGACTTCACGGTCCCGAACCGTGCGCGCTACCAAACTGCGCTACGCCCCGATAAATGACAAAGAGCTATTATAGCACAGAAAAACAGATATGTGAAATATCTTTGGGAAAAATATTCTGCTAACGGATTATCGTCCTTTTGTCGGGCTTTGCCCCGGCGTTATTGCAGACAGGACACGGCACCCGGATTGCGATTCTGCCCTTGCCATTGCATTTCGCGCACGGGCCATGAGACTGCATATCAAAACAGCTGCCGGCGCATTTGGGGCATTGCTCTGAACTGTCTATCCAATAAGTATTCTTGCACGTGCATGGTGGTTGACACAAATCGCTCATAAGGAAATACCCCCCTCGTAATATTATTATATGCGCCCACACGACCCGGACTTGTGACAGCAGTCACAATACGCTAAAAATACTACCATATTTTCTGCCATACCGGCAAGTGGAAATCAGCAACTGATATAATAAAATTGTTATTTAAGCCTGAAATCGACGCGACTGTTCTTTGCGTTTTCTTTCTTTTCTGCGGCCAATGTCCTGGATTCAACCATGAAGATACGCTCCTGGCCGATCTTTTTGGACTTCAGCAGATAATCTCTGACTACAAGCGCCCTATCCTTTGCAAGCGTCCTGAGATCGTCTTCCGTAACCGGAGTGTTGGTAATCATCAGTTTCTCCATCTCCGGCACGGGAAGGCTTTTCGCCATACCTATTATATTGCGCGGCTTGGGGAATTTTTCAGCTTTATAGGCGCGTTTAAGATATTCAGGATATTCGGCGGCCGACACTTCAACCGATTCGAGCGACTGGGCTTCCTTGTCCTTTTTCAACATGTCCTTAATTTTCTGCGCCTTGACCTTGCGCATCATCATATAGCGTTTCAGCCCCTCCCTGTCCTTTTCCGGGTCTGCCATGCCGGTTATATCCAACTTGAGCCCGGGGCGCTCCGACAAGGCCTTTATAAGAGTATCCAGTTTCTTCTGCGTTTCGGGTGTAATCGAGGCTGCGCCATAGTCGAACTCCGCATAACTCAGCTGTTCCCCGCCTCCGAATACGGCCCCCAGAAGGGAAAACGGCGAAGTCGCAGCCTTCACAAAAAGGTTGACTATGACCTTCCAGATGATACCGCCCACACTGAACTCAGGATCATCCAGATTTCCGCTTACAGGTATATCCAGATTAATTTCCCCTTTGCCGTCCTTGAGCAGCGCAATGCCGAGCTTCACGGGCAATGATGTCGCATCAGGACTCTCAACCTTGTCACCTAAAGTAAGCTGATCCAGGAATATTTTATTCTTGGCGTCGATCTTGTTCCCGACTATAAGATACTCAAGATCAAAAGAGAGTTTACCCTTTTCAATGGTGTATCCCGCATAGCGTCCTGAATAAGGCGTAAGCCCGGCTAAATCCATTTCCCTGAAAGACAGCTTCAGATCGATATAACGCTCCCGCTTCAGGGGATTGATCTTTCCGGTTATGGTAAGCGGAGCATAACGTTCGTACATGCCGCGCAGATCAACATCCGCCAGCTTGGTTTCATCAGAGCTGAGCCCCGTTATATGCCCCCCAATCTCCAGCAGATTACCGCTGAAACGCGGCTTGATAAAGTTGTCGGTCAAATTGATCTTTCCGCCCTGCAGCGTGACCTTGTCGATTTTAATATTTGCGCGTTTCTCAGGCGCTTTTCCTCCACCGGCAGCAGGCGCAGCCAACGCCGTTTTTTGACTGGCCTGGCCGGCCGGAGAGTCCGCCTTGAATACCTCCTGCAGGTTTATGGTCTGGTCGGCGTTTATTACGACGCGGGAATAGAAATTTGAAACAGAGACTTCACGTATATGCGCCGTCATAGGCGAAAGCCGGAAATTGATGTCTCCCGCATTAAACGTCTCCCACTTCAGCAGCTCTTCTGCTGTAGCCTTGTTCAGCATCGAAAATTTGTTCACCTGAATCTTGCCCTTGAACGTCACATCAGGCTCGCGGCCCTCAGGCATGCTTGCGACAACATTCCCGTTCAGATTCAGTGCCCCATCAGCCAGCATCGCTTTGGACTTCGCCTCGATAAAAGGATTGAAAGGCTTCAGAGGAGCAGATTTAATATCGAGAGTAACGTCCGCTGTGACCGGGTCGAGTGACACCTTGCCCTTGACCGAAAGGCTGCCCTTCTGTTCCACTTTCATGGCAATTTCGATATCGCTTTTAACGTCTTTGGCAGTTGAAATTTCCTTGCCGTTAAATGAGATCTCGTCCAGATTCAACTTAACAGGACGCCTCTGGCTCTCATCTACAATCATTACCTTATATCCGCTGACTGCCAGTTCTTTGAGAACAATGCTCGTGGAACTCTTGTCGTTTTTCACACTGTCGGGCTTCGGCTCCGCTTTGGGTCCCGGGTTCTGCGACGCCGAAGGCCTTGGAGATGCCAGCATAAGCAGGGAGAGATTCATCTTCCCGTCCTTTGCCCGCAGAACGCTTATCCAGCCGTTTTCTGTTGAAACATAGCCGATATTTATCCTGTTGGTCTCCATATCGAACTCAATATCCTTTACGCTGGCGGCGGGAATTTTGATCAGGTCCTCGTTTGTGCTCTTTAGTTTTGCGATCAGATCCTTCAGCCTTATCTCGCCGGTCAACCCTATCAGGGGCTTGCGGTCCCTGAACTGGCTATAAGAAAGTTTCATTTCGATATCGAGCTTGCCGGAAGGCGCCTTTACATTCAGCTGAGCCGGGGTGTAACCAAGATAATACGGGATATCAATATCACGCAGGCTGATATCGAAAGAGGTCTCGCGCGAATCCGCAAAAAACTTGGATCCTCCCTTGAAGTCGACCGGGGTGCCGTTGATCACGGCGCTGAACACGGGCTGCACAAAAGATTCCCTGTAATCGGCCTTATTCGATATGAACGGCACCGTCAGATTTATCTGCGAAATGGTATGCCTGGTAGAAACCGGCCTGTCATCGAAATCGATTTTGCCTGTTATGATCTGTATGTTATCGACCGAAAAAGTCATGGGCTCAGAAGACTTTTCAGCCGGCTTGTCGCCCGGCTTTGTTTCCTGCAGTTTTTTGAGTATATCCGAAAAATTATATTTATTGACGTCAGTGCGGATGATACTGATATAAAGCCCTTCTATCCGTAGTTCATCTACTACGGGACTGGCGGTGAAAATGGACATCACATCCATATCAATGTCAAGCCTGTCAAAAGAAACAAAAGTTGACTTGCCGTCGGCCTCCAGTACACTAAAACCCTTGAATGTCACGGCAAGGGTATATGGATTGATCATCACACTGCTCAGGCTGACCTGCCTGTCGAGCTGTTCGCTAAGCTTTTCGACGGCTATCTTCTTTACATAGGGCGGCAGTATTAAAAATCCGGTTATAGTAAAAACAGCAAAAAAAAGCAGGATCACAAGACCGGTAATCCTAACTCTGCGTTTTTTTCTCAGGTCAAATAATTTCCGGCCTTTCCCCCTGATTGTGTCCCTTATCATGACTCCACATGCCCCAATATGATGAGTTGAATTGTATCTATATATATTATAGTCTAAAGTTTTTTGTTCTCATGGTCAACAAAATCATGAACGGCGAATGAACGCGGAAATTCCATCCGGTATTCAAAAGTTACACCTGCCCTTCGGCGCGGCGTTGGCGACACAGTAAATTATTTTCCTTTAACATACAATATACTATATTGACCGGAATAACAGAGTAATGATAGTTTATTCCTATTGATTAGAAGCGCCAGCTGTTGCCATGGTTTTTGTGGCGACGATCAGAACGTTTCTCGGGGAGTGGGCGGCAGGGTTGACGGCGATTTTTTATAAGCCGGAGTTACAAGAGATATTTGTCTGTTATGAGTCCTGGTCTTCTTTTTTTTGGGAGAGAGTTGGGGAGATGAAATTAAAACATGATATTACAAGATATACCCCCGACTAATAATAACAGACATTTTTTTACAGCTGCTATATTAAGGAGTGGCCACCTAAGAAACGATTTGGTGTCCACCATTGACGGCCAAACTCATATTTTAGGGGAATCAAAATGAAAAGCTTTATCTTTAATATAGATACATTAGGCGTCGGTCAATGTAATTTACGTTGTCCTTCATGTTCGGTTGGGAATAGTGACATCAAAAATCCGACTGGTTTAATGAAACCGGAATTATTACAACAAATTTTACTAAAAGCAACTCAGGAACTTCATGTAAGTGTAGTAGGCTTATTTAACTGGACGGAACCTTTATTGCATCCACAACTGCCGGATTTGATTAGAATCATTAACTCTTTTAAGATTCCTTCGTTTCTAAGTTCAAATTTAAGTTTAAAAAAAGATTTTAGAGCAATTTTAGAAGCAAATCCCTCTTCTTTTCGTATTTCCGTATCAGGTTTTAATCAACCTGTATATTCGCAATTTCATGGGGAAGGGAATATAGAATTAGTTAAAGAAAACATGATAAAGCTATCAGAAACGAGGGACAAAGTAGGATCTACTACATATATTCAAGTTCTTTATCACCGCTATTTGGGTAACTCAGACGATGAAATATTGATGCGTAATTATGCTAATTCATTAGGTTTTGATTTTCAACCGGTTTGGGCTTATTTCATGAATTTAGAAAAAATAATTGCCTTTTTTGATGGAAATAAATCCGTACTTTCACAAAATGATGTAAATATTATTAATAAGATGGTTCTGCCATTCTGGGAAACTACGAATATGTTGATAAAAAATAAATATCTTCCTTGTACACTCAGGGAAGATCAAATTACTCTCGATAAAGATGGTAATGTTTTATTGTGTTGCGCTTGTTATGACACTAATAAATGTAATATATGTAATTATTTAGAATTGCCGATAAATGAAATTCAAACCAGGAAACACCAAAATCAAATCTGTGTAAAATGTATGAATCAAGCCGCTCATGTCTATTTAGTATCGGGAACAATTGGTAATAATGAAATTGATGAAATTGCTTTTAATAATATCAAAAAATATTATTTAGATAACAAGACAAAACCTATTGATATTGATGATAGTTTGCATGAAGACTTTATTGAAGAGGTCGTTTTAAATAATGTCATATCGGGAAATGAAAAAGCTATGGACATATGGAGATATTTTAATCGCAAATTTGAGTATGACGGCATGTTTCAGGATTTTTACTGCCCCTGGGCGGGACATAGATATTTCGCATATGACCTGATCCGGAATGTAAAACCAAAATTAATTGTTGAACTGGGGACCCACAAAGGCACTTCTTTTTTTTCATTCTGCCAGGCTGTAAAGGATGCGAGGTATGATGCAAGCATGTATGCTATAGACACATGGACGGGTGACGAGCAGGCAGGATTTTACGATGAAACTGTTTTTAACGATGTCAACAAAATAAAAGAAGAATATTACGGGGGGCTGAAAATCAGTCTTCTGAGGAAAACATTTGATGAGGCGGTTGGTGAATTCGAGGATAATTCAATAGATTTATTGCATATAGACGGATTTCATTCATATGATGCCGTAAAGCATGACTTCGATACATGGTTCCACAAAGTCAAAAAAGACGGCGTCATTCTTATGCATGATATTTTTATAAGCAGAGATGATTACGGAGTGTATAAATTCTGGGAAGAACTTAAGAGTAAATACGGGACAATCGAGTTCCATCAATCTTACGGGCTGGGTGTTTTGTTTAAGGATGGCTCTCGCTATCAAACTCTTATTGATAAAGAAAGAGAATGGCAAATCAGATATTCATCTATCGCTGAAGATCGAAAAATTGAGAAAATAATACAGTCTTTCACCGAGTTCAATGCGTCATTGTCTGAGCTGAATGGACAGATGACATTATTAAATCAAACAATGGCCGAGCGGGACGCGCAGATATCCGCTCTCACCAACGTTTTGGCTGATCGTGATTCACATATAAACGATCTCAATTCATATATCGATAAGCTCAAAGCGCATATAGAAAAACAGGCTCATATCATCAATAATAAAAATACCGTTATCAATAAGCTCAAAGCGCATATAGAAAACCAGGCTCAGCGCATTAAAGAAAAAAATACCGCGATTTCACAGTTAAAGTCTTCGACTTCATGGAAAATTACACGTCCTCTGCGTTCTATAGCCCGCTTCTTGCGTGGAAAATAGATTTATATGTGTGATCCGCAAACATGATTGATGCCGGGTTCCAGCATATATTGCATATTTGCAGGACTAATCCGCATCACAAGCCCAATGATAGTGTCAGATAGTGTCAACAATCTTTCGCACATTTGATCTGGTAGCCTCAACTGGTTTTCCCCTAAGCCGCCGTTTCTCTGGCCATGCCCTCAAGCCGGTCCATCTTCAAATACTGCCTCAAGCCCCATTTTGTCCCTGCAATATGCCTGAGCCTGGCCGCTACAAGCATAAGCGCCGAGTTCCCGTCTGGAAATGCCCCTACCACTCGCGTCCGCCTCCTGATCTCTCTCATTATCCTCTCAAGCGGATTATTTGTCCGAATGCGACGATGATGCTCCTCGGGAAAATCATAGTAGCTCAATGTCTCCTGGATTCCATCGTTCAAAAGCTTTGCCGCCTTCCCCAGTTTCATCGCCTCAAGTTTCTTGACCACTATGCAGGCCTTCCTAATCGCCTCTTCCCGGCTCTCCTGCGCATGGATCGCCTTGAGCATTGCCGCAACTTCTTTCACTTTCCCCTTAGGAACCATCGTAAACACATTGCGGTAGAAATGCACCATGCACCGCTGCCACTTAGCTGCAGGATAGAAATCCCCCAGGCTTTCAATAAGCCCAAGACACTTATCCGAGATGATCAGTTCAACACCCTTTAGACCTCGGCGCTTCAGATATCTCAGAAAAGAACTCCAGCTCTCTTTGTCCTCCTTAGCCCCTTCGGCCACTCCAAGGATCTCCCGATAGCCTTCCCTGTTTACTCCTATCGCCACCAAGATGGAGATATTCTTCACTTCTCCAGACCAGCTCCGCTTCATCGAGATGCCATCAAGATAGACATACGGATGCTCCCCTTCTATCGGGCTCATTCGCCACTTCTCTATAGTCTCATAGATCTTGGCGTTAAGACGTGACACTGTCCCAGAGCTGACCTTGCTCCCCCACAGAGCTTCGGTTATGTCCTCCACTCTACGAACCGATACCCCCGCCAGATACATCTCAACCAACGCTTCTTCTACTGATGTCTCTCTTCGACGATACCTCTCTATGATCGCCGTCTCAAAGGTTAACGTCCGTAACTTCGGCACCTTAATCTCTACCTCTCCAGCCCTCGTCTGCGGTTTCCTACGGTAAGAACCAGCTCGATTGTCTTTCCTTTCAGGGCTTCGCTCATATCGCTGCGCATTGCAAAGTTGATCAGCCTCTGCGTCAAGCATTGCATTGAGCGTATCCTGAACGGCCCCCTTCATAATCTTTCCAAGATGATCCCGTATCCCCTCTGGATTATCTTGCCCTCTTTTCTGTTACAATTCTTCTGAGTCATGGTGTGCCTCCTCTGATATGTTTTTCTAGACAAATTACATTACCAGATTTGAGGCCACCATGACTCAATTGTGCGAAAATTATGTTACGTTATCTGAGGCCACCATGACTCATTTGTGCGAAAATTATGTTACGTTATCTGAAAACAAGATATTCCAAAGACACAGACGATTCCGGACAAGCCGGAATGACGGCTGAATGGATATACGGTAGGACACTGCAGAGCCATGAACTGGATTTTGCGGTACGTATTGCTCTTTGCGCAATTAATATCTTTGGTCCTTATACCACGCTTATACTTATGGGGAGTGAGGAAGCGATATATCGAAGTTGCCCCTCCCTCCACTTTTTAGTATGACAACTTACACAGTTCAGTGGACAGTCCCGAAATATCGGGGGAAGATCAATGCTTTTTACTAAACTGGCGCATATAAATCCTATTTTCCACGCAATAAGCGGGCTATAGAACGCAGAGGACGCGTAATTCTCCATGAAGTTGAAGACTTTAACTGTGAAATTACAGTATTTTTTTCTTTAATGATCCGAGCCTGTTTTTCTGTATGCGCTTTGAGCTTATTGTTTTTTTCCTTGAGATTATTGATTTTTTCTCTGAGAAAATTGTTTTTTTCTTTGAGAGCGGCTATCTGTCCGTCGCGCTCTGATGCATCCCAGGGAATGAAGACGGTGGGTGGTCCATCAGGGCTTACCACGTTCTGGATAGCGTCCCCATGCGCATTAGATGTATCACCTTTCTTTCCCGCCACATCCTGGCATGAAATATCTTTATCCATGCTTATAGGCTCCAGGAATTCAAACTGTTCGATACGTAACCCTGTCTGCGCTGTGCCTGAATTAATTCCGACAAAGATGAACTGGAGACCGCCCCCCAACAGTAAGCGCTTCGGAGAGTAATAATAAAGCATAAAAGAATCGTCAAACCCTGATCGTCTGCAGATATCGATGATGTCCCAACCGAAATCATAGAAAACCAAACTACCTTCATTGGACACAGGATTACCGTGATAGATTGGAGCCGCTAAGTGATCGATACGACCACCTTGTAGCCGTGCGCGCCTGACAGTCTGATCGACAGACAGGTCGAATGGGATAGAGTACAGCAGCATACCGCCGGGCTTCAGGACCCGGGATGCCTCCTTGAGGGCCCGTTCAATATCCGGAACATGCTCGAACACATCATTTGCTATGAGCAGGTCAAATGAGGCATCTGCAAAGCTCAGATCAAGCGCATCTTCATGGCGGATTCCATTGTAGACCTCTCCACCCCGGCATTCAATTCCCAAATATTCGCTGCCAACAGCCCGGGGCGCCTTTTTTTGAAGCTGGACGTAGAACGGTGTTACCTGCTCATAGGCATATACATCCAACGTTGGCAGGCTCAGACCTAGCGCTGCAGCAGCATAGAACACGCCACGCTGGCGGTTGTTCAGACTGCACTCGCTGCAAATGAGCTGCTCCCTGAACAGCAGCGCCTTCCCGTACCAATCTGCATAAGCAGAATAATTATAAAGATAGGCCTTATGGTTCATGGTTGCATCACTGAAGTTCCAGTTGCTCTGCATTTTTGTAGTTTTTCCGCAACAATCACAATACCCGCTATAGTCCAACTTGCCTGACTTGATGCTGATGTTGGAAAGGACCTTTTCCGCCAGCAACCGCTCCTCATAGTCATATCGTCTGCTGCTTAAATACACATTGAACTCCTGCTGTGACCTGAAGCGGGCATGGTCATCTGGCGACCTCTCAGCGAGATAATTAGTGACAAACTCAATATCCGCACGCTGAGATGCGATGGACTCTTTAACAGCGGGCGCATCTCGGAACGCGTTAACAACAACGTTGTTAGCATAAAAATCATCAACTATCATGGCAGCACGCAAGGGATCGCTGACGATCATCGGATACAAGGATATCATTTGGAAAAAGTGAACTGCCGTATCAACATGCGGTTCGCAAACCAGCAGCGCGTCCCCGAACCACTTGAAGGCATCGCTAAAATATTCAATTATCCCCAAATGAATTGCGCGTATAATCGGCCAGGTCGCTTCGGTATGCGCATTGCGGCCAAAAACTGGCTGACCGTCGTCGTCGAACCGGATGAACTGCCCGGCCTGCACGGTCAGTACCGACTCGAGAATCAGCGAATAATCATAAATGCAGTTGCCCTGATTAAATTCCACGAAACTGCCAAAGCAGGCGTACATGTTTTTAGCCAAGTGGTTACTTCGGGCCTTCTGGCCTGTGACGAAATAGAATCCATGCAGATCGATTGCAGTCAATTTTTGCAAATACTTATGTATCGTACCGGCAAATCCGATATCCACCACCGCAGTCTTTATTTCTTTTGAAATCTCCATGCGCTTCAGGTATGCAAGATACGACTTCTTCTCCTTTTCGGCATGCTTGTAAATGGCGTCCTTGAACTTCAAGACATCCTCATATACCACATCTATCTCTTTAGGGAGCCTAATGATATCGTTATAGAGCCTCTGGTGCGAAAGCGTACCATCCTTGGAAGCAGCGTCGAGATCGATACCGAAGCGAGTTTCCAGAAGATTAGCCATGCTGCCGTTATATGGCGCTTCCAGGATGGCGCGTATGTCCGTCTCCCGTTCAATCGTTGGAACGCTGTTACCGCGCCGTGAGCAAAGGAGATAGGAAGATCGTACACCGGTGTCGCCGAACTGAGCAATGAACATCTCGAACAAATCCTGCAGTAAATAGCCTTCTCTGGCCAGGAACAACAAGCGGTGGATACCAAGCTCATGAGAACGTTTGTAAAGCCATGTTGTGAAATAGAGCAAGACCGGTCCGAAAACGCAGTATCCCAACTCCTTGGGATCGCTGATATGTAGTTGTCCGCGGGTGCTGTGCAGTGCAAAAGGTGAAGAGAAAAGCCGTGCCACAACAGGACCTGCATAGATCGAATCAGCCAAGGCGTCCCGGTGTGCAAGTTGTGTCATGGGGTGGACAAGCTCGAAAAGGCGGCGCGAGGACATAACATGATACTGCGGGACGCCATTATCCACGGCCAGTTGAACATCGGAGCACTCATTGTCGCCAACGTGAACTTGGGCAATCCGTTGCAGGAAAAGCCTCCAGATCTCCCCGGTATCTTTCCTCATCCCTGTCTCGGAAGAGACTAATATCTGGGCATTTGATGTGATGAGGCCATGCTTTGCAAGAATAAGGCGAATGACATCCGATGACAGGAACATATCGGACAGGAACACGATCTTTTTACCTTCACGCTGCAGCAGTGTGACCACGTCTATCATACCCTTGCGGGGCAATGCCAGTTGGATATCGTTCTCGATCTCGATCTGACGGATGCGGTCGACCGAAGTAGGAGGCAGCCCGGTGATCTCCTCAAAGCATTTATAGATTGCCTGTATAGACGCATCAGAGCCAGGTTTCAGTCTAGCTCGTGCGAGCTCCTCCGCCTTTTTTCTCATCTCATAAAAGTCGAACTCTATGTGCAATTCCCGCTCGATTTTGTGCTGTGCCAACAGGAAAGCATGATCCTGGTCCAGAAGCGGCCTCGTGACCAGCGTATCGAATACGTCAAAAGATATAGCCTGGAACTTCTGCAGCGTCTTTCTGAAATGATCAGAGGATAGGTTCCAATATTGCCAAAGGTTCTTCTTGCCCTGGCCGACAAGAAAATTTCCTTCGTGAATGTCCAGTTCGGCGAATGTGAAATGCTTCATGTCCCCTGAAATACAAAAGGAACGCTCAATGGCGTGGCACAACGTTCCGTCGTTTGGGATCGGTTCGGAAGGGAAGTCTTCAAAGGTCAGTTTGAGACCAAAGAGAGGCTGAAGGGCCTTGGATCGCGCCCACAGCATCGAGCCCGCTGGGAAATCGATATAGGAACTGAGGTCAACCTCTACCTTGAGTCGACTGAACAGCTCGTGGGCAGAGCGGTTGTTGGACAACCAGGAGTGGCCCCAATAGGGTATATCCTTTGCCGTGGTCGGATAAACAAGGCCGATTTTAGGATTGGCGGCAAAGAGACCGAAGATCCGCCTCAGATGGTCCTCGTCCTTGAACAGTGACTCAAAGAGATGATCGCACCAGCCTTTTTGCACAGTCCCAGTAAAGAGGCTCTTCTTACTGTGTACATGACAGAGGTAATCATACTGCTGATAGCTGGATCCTAGGGCAACGAAGAAAGCGGCTATGTCCCGCCCCCGGTTTGGCACGATAATGACGTGAAGGTTTGCCAAGTGCGAACCACAGAGCTGTCGCGCTTTCTGCTCCACGAAGGGTGCCTGCTCACGGTTGACCACCGTAATGAATAGATCGAAGGCAAATGGCATTTTGGCAATATGCGATAACAGCTCATCAGCCATATCAATGTAGTACAGATGGAGATGCACCGCGATTTTACCCGGTTGAGCCTGCTGGACCGGTAGGTTGCTAATTTGATAAATTCGGTTCATGCAGAATGTGACGCCTTTGTCTGCTTTTTTGACATTGATATCCAGCGTCTGAGGGTTTTTAAGAAACTCTGTAACATACTTCTTATACTTTTCTCCTTTTTCAGGTTGAAGCGATTGTGAGAACAATGTCCTTATTTCTAAAATATTCCAATCAATCGTGCTTTGATAAAGCAGTCCCTACCTTCCGGAAAGTCCTGCTTTATAGTTTACCTTTTCTTCCTTGCTCGTTTAAGTAATTTCTGACATTTCGACCATTTAATAGTAAGCCGGCTTATTTAATTCGTAGTGGCGCATTGACTGTTGACAGGTCCGTGCATGGCTACAAATTCCAGAACAAAAGCATGATATTTTAGATATAAATATAATTTCCTCTCCGGAGTTGTTTTCTCCACAGTATGATCTTTTATATATTCGTCAAAATACTTTCTGATTGCCGCGTCAAGTTTATCATAATTACTTTTTTCCAGCCCATAATTTCTCAGTTTATTAATCGCCATATCATAATATTTATGCGCAAAATCCATATGGTGTATCAAGTATGCATCCATCAAATCCGCCTCATATTTATCAAGTAGCGGAAATATTTCCAGGTCATGCGAAAAAGCCATTTCCTTATATTCTTCATATAAATACCATTCAAAAACTTCATAATCTAAATCACTGGATAATTTCTTTCTTTCTGAATACCATATGTCGGCAGCCTCTGTTCCACTTAACAGGATTAGCCCGGGAATTCCATAATGCGGTTCCGTCAAAACATTCGAGATATTGTATTTATTACCCACAGAAGTAAAAGCAAAACTACCTCTGTTCTTATCAGATAAATATTCTTTGATTTTCCCAAAATAATTATGCGCGCTGGGAACATGCTCCATAACATTCGTAGAAAAAATTACGTCGAAGCTGTTTTTGCCGTACGGCAGCTCCTGGGAAAATATATCTATACACAATAGATCAGCTTTTTCTTTTAATAGTTTACTTCCCATAAGCTCTTTGGCATTATTTAAGCGATCCTGGCTGATATCTATGCCGACTAATTTCGCAGCTCCATATTTAGAGCATGCAAATAACAGGCAACCAGCGGCACATCCTATATCAAGCACAGTTTTATTTCTCAGGTCAAGACCATTTTGTTTTAACCTTTTCATCAAATCTAATTGAACGTCAAGAATTGCAAATTCAGATTCAATATATCTCATACTCATGGGATTGTTAAGCAAAGAGGCTTCTTTAAACCGTCCGACTATTTTTTTAATGTAATCCAAAGAAAAATATCTGTAGCGCTTACATAATCTCCTGGTCATCCCATCAAAGTTAGTTGTTATTTCAGATCTGAAAAAATCGTGATCATTTCTCAGCTCGTTAAGATACGCTTCGTTGCGCGATTTAAATTTGTTGTAATATTTCAGTAAATTATTTATCATGTTATTTTTTAGCTCCAAAAGGGCAAACCTGCAAAAAGTCGGCAAGAACTTTATCCGGATAACGACTTTTAACAATCGCCCCCTCGTCCGCGTCAAATCCAAGTAATTTGTCCTTCAATTGATATTCATACTTTTGCATAACATCCTTTCTATGGGCTTCCCGGATATTTAATGCCGGAAACACATTGAAGCGGAAAACACATTAGCCTAGCTAGATATTCGATGTCGGAATGGACCGATTTGAATGCCTAAAATCATTTTGTCGCTACAAGAAATATATAGTTTGACTCAAGCATGGATTCTCTAAGCGCTAATTCTTCAATTTTTTGCATCAATAGAATTATGGCTCTGTCCGAATCATCCGTTTCATCAAAATTTCCGGCGATTTCATGAAATAACAGACTTAGCAGTGTTCCGCCCATAAATTTCTTCTCGATTATTTTGAATTCATTCGCGACAGCGGCCATAATATCGGAGGAGCGGATGGCTTCGGATGGATCGCCCTGTGCAATTGCATCAGGACTCTGTTTAATTATTCTGGTTTTGTAACCAGTCTCAATTCCCTCAGGTGAAAATTGTTTTTTATATTTCACGGGCAAAATATCAAGAAGTTCCTGCGCTATTTCCATCTGTTTGTCGGACCATTGAAATCTGGTGGGGCCTATGAAATCAACAATCAAAAGAAGTCCTGTGTCCTTAAGGGCTTTTTTTACTTCCTTAAGCGAATTCTCCAGATTCTCAATATGATGAAGAGAGTGGAAAAATATTATGAGATCGTAATAAGAATGCGATAATTGTGGATTATCCAGGTCCATTTGAAAATATTCTACACGATCCAGCCCTGATTTGACTGCTTCCTTATTGGCGAATTCCATTAAATGCGGGTTTATGTCAAATCCGTGTATCTCTTTGTATTCATACCTGAAATCATTGACCAATACACGCTCCAAATGGCCGCTTCCACAACCGAGGCTCGCTATATTAGGCCTGGAGCCCGATAATAGGTATTTATCTTTAAAGTAAGCAAGATAATGATAATCCCTCTTTCCGGTTACAAGATAGTTATGAAACTCATGTGTTAATGCCAAGCCGCTAAAATCAATCTGCTTTCTCTTATCTAAAGCCTTTTTAGACGCAAGAAAGTCCCAGAAGCTTTTCTTTTTCTCTTCATTATCTTTCATCATTTTATTATAATTTAAACAGCAAGATTAATCCGGCTCAGACTTTAATTGTACATTATACCTTATCGTCGATATGATTTTATAAAATTCAACATTTCCCGCATAAATACCGAAAGTTGGTGTTACAGCCCGCCTCATTTATTGTCGTCAACGACAACAACCCTGTCCTTATATATGCGGAGATTCCGGCCGGTCTCAAATATCCTGGCCGAAAGCATCCTCAGTTTTATTTCCCTGACGCTGAAATCATCATTCCGGCTCGATAGCGTTTTCCTGTATACATTTAATGTGTTTTCGGCGCATTTCTCCCAGGTGAACTGCGCTGCTCTTTGCAGACCGCGCTTTATCAACAGATTTCTCAATTCGGCATCCCTGACAACATCCAGCATCGCTTTCGCTATTTGATCCGGGTTTGTGGCATCCACCATATATGCGGCATCGCCGGCAACTTCGGGAAGAGATGTTGCATCCGAACATATTAATGGCGTTCCGCAGGCAAACGCTTCAAGCGCTGTAAGGCCGAACCCCTCATATAAACTCGGGATCACGGACATGGCTGCGGCATTGTAAAGAAGCTCCATCTTGTCGTCGGCAAAATACCCCAGTGACACAACTCTATGCTCGATAGTCTTATAATGAGTCAGCAAATCCTGCTGGTTTTTTTTATGATAATTCATACCGGCAATTACCAGTGAAAAATCTTTCATCTCAGGCAAATGCATGATTTTTGAAAAGGCAATATAAAGATTTTTCAGATTTTTATGCGGATAATCGGTGCCCACATACAATATATACTTGTCGGGAAGCAGATATTTCCTCCTGAAACTTTCTATCGCCTCCCTGTCGTCGACTATTCTGAACTTGTTAAAATCCAGCCCCAGATAAACAACATCGATCTTTTCTTCCGGTATATTGTAGGTTTCAATTACATCTTTTTTGGCATGTTCCGATATCGCAATTATTCTATCCGCAAGATTTAAGGCCAGCTTCATAAGAGAAACATACTTTGTATAATCCGCTTCATTTTTAAAATAATCAGTTCTTTTGCATAGAATCAGATCCAGAAATGAAAAAACACTCTTTCCTGCCAGAGCCATTTCAATCAGGTCATTATAGCTGCCTAACTGGTATGTCCTGTGATACAAATCTATTCTCTTATTCAGGGGTATATAAGATATGTTTGACAATCCCTCAATCCTGAAATCAGACGCATTGACAAGACAACAGTTATAATCCTTCCCGCCGGCTTTACCCGCGATACTTGCGGCCAACTGATATATATATCTTTCCGATCCCGTAACATTCCGGTGAAGAATCCGGCCCTCAACAGCAATAATCGGCCCACTTTTTTTCTGCGCGCCATTTTGTCCAATCCCATTAATATATTTCACTAATCCGGAGGATATCACCGATTTGTCAAAATGACGCTCGCAGATATTTCTTGCTCCTGTAGTATTGCCGTCAATAATATCCACACTTAGGGACAGAACTTTTTCCATTACTTCAAAAAAATTATTTCTTTCCGCAAAATAAACAAAACCATCAAAGACTGCTAGCCCTCGCATTCCGAATGCTGTCGATATTATCGGCAGGCCGTAAGCTGCATATTCCAGCACTTTTAAATTAGTGCCGCTTCCGGAAAACATGGGATTTATTGCCAAATCTGCTGTTTTATACAGATTGACCTTTCCCTCAGCGCTTATCATTCCGGAGAAGTGAACATTGGGGGGTGTTTTTCTGTTCGCAAATACTGAGTTGATATTGCCGATTATGGTATACCTGATATTTGAGTTCTTCCCCGCCATTTTATCCAGGATATATTCTACAGCTTCTATATTAGGACCATGAGCGGATCCGACAAAAACAACATGCTTTCGTTTATCAACACATTTACTCTTACAGAACATCCTGTCTCTGGTGGAAATAAACTTACAGCCGTAAACATCCATTCCGTTGGGGATCATTACGACCTTATCTTTGCCGATTTCATATGTCCGGCATAATTTGTCAACATCTTCATCCGATACACCCATAATAATATCCGACCTTTGACAGGCCAGAGCCTCGACTTCTTTTACCAAATCGAGATATTGCATTGCCGCCTCATTATTGTATGGATCTTTAAAATAGGTTTTCTTCAAATCATAATCAACATTTTGCGCCTCGTAGACTATTATTTTGCTGTTGCAATATTCCAATAGCATTTTAATAAAATAAGGCTGCTCACTAATAAATACATCTGTTTCCGGACCCAACTGTTTGCAAAGGTCTACCAACTGCGGTATCATTTTGTACTCATTCGTAAGCAATATATCGTGCAAAAGACCTTCCGCCCGTTGCTGTTCCCTGATCAGCAGATCATAAAACGCCTTGCTCATCGGGACAAGATATGCGGTCAAATGATTATTTATCTTATGCGTCTGCAATGCAGCCCCGTAACCTGTTACACCAACCAGATTGATGTTGAAATAATTGGACAAACCTCCATAAACATTCATGATGCGCACGCCGCCTCCAAACGTCTGCGGCAAAAAATCAAATGGAATAAAAGCGGTCACGGTAGGTTTGTAATTAAACTTAATCTGGTCCAATATGTTCTCTATTATGTGTTGACCGGTCTTTTCAGTATTGACGCCGGACGATTTCCTTGCCTGGTCGAGCGAAACTTCATTATTTATCTTTCCTCGCTGATTAGCATCCATATTCTTTTTGGGTAACCCCGAATATTTGTTGATGAGCGTTTTCAGCTTAATCTTTTTTTCTTCTGATAAGGGTATATTATGATAAATCAACTTCAATACGTTCAAATAAAATGACCGGGAACTGCGGACGGCAAATTTAATTAACTTTATCATAAACGCGCATGAGGATAATTATTCTCCATAATCTGGGAAAAAGAATTACTGCTGTTTGCAGATCCGGCTCCGCACTAGTTCACTAATCCGGTAAAGTTTCCCAGTTTGTCGAATGGAGTGTGATATTCAGATCCCCTGTGCCTCCTCAAGTAGTCATATTCAAACAAGAAGCGGCCAGGCTGCTTCTTGACGTCGGCCAAGCGGTGAAAGTGTTTGGTCTCGGAAACTCTTTGTTAAATATAAAGAGACAACTGCCGACTTAACTGCGTATCCGGAAAATCCGCAGAAAATCAAAGTTCCGGAAGCGTTTCTTTTTACTCTCATGCTGCTCATCTATATAATTTTTATAGGACTCAATCTTATATCCCAGATTTCTTATTCTCGCTGTCAGGAGAGACTCGTTCAGAAGCGAACGCACTTTACACCTGAACAAAGCCCAGGTCACTTCATTAATATCAAATTTACTATGCCATTCTTTAGTAAGCCAGGTGACAACCATTGTTTTATAGTTGTCATTCAGTCCGCAATCCGCATTAAAATATGCGCGGTGATCAGGCTCTTCCATTATAACCGGACAGTCAATGCTTACCACGGTTTTCATGTTTTCATCATTAACCGAAACTACACTGCCTATTGCATCAATAATGCGTTTTGTGAGAAAAAAACAGTTGGTGCATATCCAGCTGCTCACGTCATTTCCCCGAATCTCCATATGATAACCTTTTGTGTCTATCTGTCCCATCATTGAATTGCCGGTTAAAAACCACTTTTTTATATTAAGCGTTTGGGGATGCTCGATTAAGTTCCGTCCGTATGCCAAAAAAGCGTCATTAGCGAATAAAACAGCGTCGTAACTGAATTTATTATCTCTCAAACATGCTAATCCCTTCTGCCATCCGGAAAACTCCCAGCAGGAATTGTCCCCATCTATTCTGTATATGTTCTTATCGATTTTAGCAAAATGGTCGCCTTCTTTTGCATTGTCTATTATTATGTAGAATTTATTACAACCTTTTAGCTGGTCTGCGTACGACTTGAATATCTCAAATGAATTTAAATTCCCCCCCCTGTCATATTTCAAAAATAATACTGCCAATTTCATGTTACGCAAGTATGGCAGCCAGGATTTACGGGTAGGATTTATTTCATTCTCATTTCCTCTGTTCATTCTGTGTCTGCTCCAGTTTTCATTTCATCTTCCTCAGAAAATATAAAAGCCGCGCCAACGGAAAACATATCAAAATCTCTTGACCTGAAACAATGCGATTAGGTTATCATGATTCTTTTTTAGCAGTCAATAAACTGCCGGCTTCCGCTCCCCTATCAATGAATACCCCGATCTGATAAACTGTATAAGGAGATAATTGCAGGGGGAAACAAAGCTTTGAATAATTACGAGCGCCTTCTTGACGAGCTTTCAGATTTGTGCGGGATCATCCCCGAATATTACGATATTTTCGGCAACCGGCATACTGCGTCGTCTTCAACAAAGGCGGCCATTCTTAATGCCACGGGAGTGAAAACCTCAACAGAGGACGATCTGCTTCATGAGTTAACCAGAAAAAAACTAAGGAAGTGGAAGAGGAATATCGATCCGGTTACGGTAATTTTCAGCGGTCAGCAGGTCGCTGTCACCATGTATGCTCCTGCCAGAGAGGGCGATGAGCAAAATATGCAAATCAGGGGAGCGCTGATTGATGAAAACGGCGGCAGGGAAGAATTCCTGCTTCTCGCAGACAATATCGAAATACTCGAACGCAGGAACATCGAGGATGTCCCTCATCTAAGGATCAGGGCAATAATGGGCGCCGTTAAAGAACCCGGTTATTACGAACTTGACGCTCTGTATAAGACTTCAAATTTTGTTATAAACGTCCACTCAAAGATAATAATAGCTCCGGAAACATGCTACATCCCGGACAGCATGGACTACCGGACTGAAAAAGATTTGCCTCAAGATCAGCTGCCTGTGAAAAACTCGACCTGGGGGCTCTGCCTTAACCTGTACTCCCTGACCTCAGGCGGCAACTGGGGCATTGGCGATTTCGGCGACCTGAACACTGTTGGAGAATGGGTTGCGGAACTCGGCGGCGGCTTTGTCGGTATCAATCCCCTGCACATAATCCCCAATAAGCCCCCGGCCGGCATAAGCCCTTATTCGCCCTTGAGCAGACTGTTCAAGAACCTTATATACCTCGATATGGAGTCTATCCCCGAGGTAAAAGAATCTATTGAAGCGCAGCTCATAATTCAATCCGCGGGTTTCCAGAAAAAACTCAAAGACCTTCGCGCGGCTTCATTAATCGATTATGAAAAAACTGCCGCGCTGAAAACCGGGATATTGCGCCATGCATTCGAATATTTTTATGTTAATCACTATCTGAAAAAAACTCCCCGGGCCGATGATTTTCAGCGCTATGCCGAAGCCGGCGGAAAACTGCTGGACGATTTTGCCCTGTTCTGCGCGCTTCAGCAGGATATGATCACCGATTATAAATCGATGTCCTGGCGTAACTGGCCTGAAGAATACAGACAGCGGGGGAAAGCCCAGGTTCAGGAATTCAGGGACGCTAATACTGAAGCCGTACTTTATCAAAAGTATATACAGTGGTTGATAGCCGATCAGCACAGGAGCCTATGGAAACGGCTTTCCGATCTCGGCATGCCGCTTGGCCTCTATCATGACCTTGCCGTAGGATCTTCAGACGGGGGCTTCGACACATGGATAAATCGGAGTATTATTGCGGACGGCATCGACGTGGGAGCGCCTCCGGATGATTTCAATCCGTCCGGGCAGAATTGGGGATTCCCGCCGGTCATCCCCGAAAAGATGGTTGAAACAGGCTTCGAATACCTGATACAGACTATCAGGGCGAATATGCAATACGGCGGCGCATTAAGAATAGATCACGCCCTGGGAATGTTCAGGCTCTTCTGGATACCGGCAGGTATGAATCCGGAGCATGGCGCATATGTGAAATACCCTGCTGAAGAGATATTGGGGATCGTAGCCCTGGAAAGCAGAAGGAACAGGGTGATGGTAATCGCCGAAGACCTCGGCACTATAAGCCCTGATATCCGTGAAACACTCGCGCGTTTCAGGATGCTCGGGTACAAACTGCTCTATTTTGAGAGAAACTATCCCGATCCTTCATTCAAGGCGCCTGCAGCCTATTCCGACATGGCCCTCTGCGCCGTCACTACTCACGATCTGCCGACACTTTACGGGTACTGGGCCGGACGCGATATCGCCGCCAAAACAAGGCTCGGGCTCTTCCCTTCAGACGACTTCAGACAAAGACAGATCGTTGAACGCATGAGAGACAAGATTCTGTTGCTGCGGGCGCTGAAATCAGAGGGCTTGCTGCCCGAAAACTTCCCTGAGGCTCAAACCGAAACGCAGGCGATGATACCCACCCTTTGCCTCACCATTTACAATTTTCTTGCACGGACATCATCCAGACTGCTTGCAGTCAGTCTGGATGATATCATAGGTACGATGGAACAGCAGAATATGCCCGGCACCATAGACATCTACCCCAACTGGATACAAAAAACACCGATATCCCTGGAAACCATTATGCTTGACCGCTCATTCCAGACCTTGTCGAAGTTGTTCAGGAAATACGGCAGATAACGTTCCGGAGAATTAAACAAGAATAGTCTTTGAAAACAATGTCAGGGACATCATGGGGATCCATATCCAGTCTCGCCAAATTAACGCAGTTTTTCAGACAAATGCGACAAGGGAAAGGCGCCTGATATAATTGACTGAAACCGTAAAATTAACGGCCTGCGCCGAGCCTTCGATATGGCCACCCGTGATGTCTATTTCAATCACGTTTGATTTTGTGATGAACAATCCGGGCTAATTTTGGTAAGCGATCGATTTCAGAAAGAAAGTTGCGGTTCCGCCGGGTCTTTTAACTGTTATTTCATCCCCCTCGGACTTATGCATCAACGCCTTTGCCATGGGCGAATCGATACTTATAAAACCCCTCTCCGCGTCACTCTCGTCAGGCCCCACTATGCGATACCGGTATGCTGCGCCCTCTTCATCTTCCAGTTCCACCCAAGCCCCGAAATAAATCCTCGTTTGATCATCGGGAAACTTGTCTACAACTTGCAGCGCATCCAGTCTCTTTGAAAGAAAACGTATGCGGGAGTCGATCTGGCGCAGCTGCTTTTTTCCGTAGATATACTCGGCGTTCTCCGACCGGTCTCCCATGGCTGCCGCTTCCGAAACTGCCTGCGTGACCTGCGGGCGTTTCACCTTCCACAGATATGACAACTCGTCGCTCAGGAGCTTGTGACCTTCCGGAGTGATATATGGAGACGACGCCGGTTTTGGCGATAGCAATGTTTTCATTATCCTTATAGTTTAACAGAGTGGACGTTAAGCATGCATGATCCGACATTATGCCGAACTGTTATAATCAATGAGCATTGTTAACCGATGTCACATAAACAGGGAGTTATTATGGCAAAATACACGGCAACTATCAGCGAAGACATGCGACAAAGAATACTCGCCCTGCCGAGGGGCGTAAAATTCGGGCCCTTCATGGAAAAAGCGATAAATGCATTCGCGGAAGAGCTTGAAAAGAACCCCGATCTCAAGCCCGATAATTTTATTATTACCGTTTCGGCCAGAAAAGACAGAACAATCAAATAAGACACGGCGCGCGCCGGATTGAGGACAGAAAAAAAGCAAGCCCGTAGCAGGCCGGATCCAGACGCGATGTCTGGGTCCTCATGGCTGCAAAAAGCAGCAGGGCAAATGCTTCCTCACCTGAGAAACCAATCGCTATTCCAAATTAATATGCCTGTCAAATACAGGGGAAAATTCATCACGTCTGGATCCGGCCTGCTACGGGCATTAATCCTGTTATCCCCTATTGAACAACGGTATATAATTCTTCTTCCCTTTCAGCGAAGTTACATAGGAAGGGCGGATGATCCTTCCCTGCACTATCTCCTCGATTCTGTGCGCAGACCATCCCGCAACCCTCGCCATGGCAAATATGGGCGTGAACAGTTCCTTTGGTATGCCTATGCACTCATATACGAAACCCGAATAAAAGTCCACATTCGCGCAGACCTTCTTGCCCTTCTTTTCATTCACCAGTTTAGGCGCTATACCGGCAATCTTTTTGAAAAGATTGAACTCCTCTTCGCGACCGACAAGCCTGGCAAGTTCAGCCGCCTTCTTCTCCAGATATACCGCCCTGGGATCTGATATGGTATATACGGCGTGTCCTATGCCATAGATTTTCCCCGACCTGTCTCCAACTTCTTTATTAAGTATCTTTTCGAGATAAGCCGTTATCTCATCTTCGCTGTCCCAGTTTTTGACCTTTCGCTTGATATCGGTCATCATGCCCATTACCGCTTCGTTGGCCCCCCCGTGCAGATGGCCTGAAAGAGAACCGATACCGGCGCATATAGCCATATAGGTGTTGGCCCCGGATGACGAAACGCAGCGGGTCGAGAAGGTCGAATTGTTACCGCCGCCATGCTCGGCATGCAATATCAGCATGCTGTCAAAAAGCTCCGAGACAAACCTCTCCGGTTCCTTGCCGTGCAAAAGCGTCAAAAAGGTTTCGGCGGCGCTCATGTCCGGATCCGGCTCTTTCAGTTTCCTGAGATCTTTTTTCTCAGCCCTTGAACACAGATAATTATATGCGATCATCGTCGGAAACTTTGCGACAAGGTCTATGCATTGACGTATAACATCATTTATATCGGTCGAGTTAGGCTTCTTGTCGAACAAATGCATGGCCGAAACGATAGTATGGAGAGAACCCATCTGGTCATCAATAGCAGGTCTGCCGACAAGCATCTCTTTCAGCTCTGCAGGCAGAAAACGATTCCTGCCCAGATACTGTGAAAAGGCCTTGAGATTGCGCATAACCGGCAGCTCACCCGTCAGCAGCAGATACACGGTCTCTTCATATCCGAAACGCTGTTCGATTTCCTTCTGACGGACGAGTTCAGCCACATCGAATCCGCAATAGTAAAGCTTGCCGTCCACGGGCTTGACCTTCGATGTGCCGTCGCCCATAGAAACCTTCTCGTATCCGATAACCTGTCCCTTGCTGGTAATCCCGACAAAGACGCCTGTGCCGTCCTCATTTCTGAGACCGAGCTTGATATTCTTTTCCCTGACGACCCTCGGATCTATCTTGTCGTGAATAAGCGCAAGTTCCTGGACTTTTTTCAAAATAGGCTCCATAAATAATCACTCCTTTATCATTGTATTATGAATGACAGTTATTCTTATTATTATTGAAGGTCTGCCATCCAGAACCGTCTGCCGTACATTATACGCATAATAATAACAGCCGGATATTAGAAAATTATAACATTTTCACTTGCTTTTACTTCTGTTTTATTCCATAATGAGGATATTAAATCAAATGCTCTTCATTCAGGGGGAGGTCTGATGCGAAAAATATTTGCAATAGTAATTATGGCTCTTGTGCTTGTGGCGTGCAGCAAGGATCTCAAAAAAGATTTTGAAACCGTATTTGATAAATACAACGATGCTTTGGTAAGCAGCGATATGAGATCAACCTATGAGTTCGTTGCCGACACTGCCAGGGCATCATATATAAAAAGCTGTGAAGATTCAAAGCATGTCCGCATCTTCGAGTATAAAATTATCAAGAAAACTGTCGATGTGCCCAAACGCAAAGCAAGCATAGAGGTAGACCTCGATTATTACTTTGTCAGTTCCAACAAGGTCAAAAGGCTGCACTATGTTCAGGAGTGGTCCCTTATTGAAACAAAGGAGGCAAAAGAGTGGAAGCTGATCTCTCCGCTGCCCGAGTTTCCTAATTCCTGAACATCAGAATATCCGAACAGGAGGGACTCCAATATGGAGCCCCTCTTTTTTAGCGCCTGGTTTATTCACCCGCCTGAGGCTGCCCCCACCCACCCGGCTCACACGATGGTTAGTTACACAAGAGCAGAACCGCAAAAATGTGGTATAATTTTGGGATGAAAAAAATATTGATGCGCGGAAATGATGTCATTGCTGAGGCGGCAATATCCGCCGGGTGCAGGTTCTATGCAGGATATCCCATAACCCCCCAGAACGAGATACCGGAATACATGTCTCGCAGAATGCCCGAGGTAAACGGCGTATTCATTCAGGGCGAAAGCGAACTGGCGTCGGTATATATGGTTTATGGCGCATCAGCGTGCGGGGCCAGGGCCATGACATCATCGAGCAGCCCCGGCATAAGTCTTAAACAGGAAGGGATATCCTATCTTGTCGCAGCCGAACTTCCCGCCGTCATCGTTAATATGCAGCGCGGGGGGCCAGGTCTGGGAAACATATCCGCAAGTCAGGCGGACTATTTTCAGGCGGTTAAAGGCGGCGGCCATGGCGACTACAGAATGCTTGTTTACGCTCCGTATAACCTTCAGGAGCTACGCGACCTTACAATGCTCGCCTTTGACAAGGCCGACCAATACAGAAACCCAGTGATGATACTCGGCGACGCGGTGCTCGGACAGATGATGGAGCCGCTTGTTGAAACTCCGTATATAAAACCGGATCTTCCGCCAAAAACATGGGCTCTCGGCAACTGCAAAAACAGGCAGCCGAATGTAGTAAAATCACTTTACATGGGTGAAGGCGATCTTGAAAAGCGCAATTATATCTTTGCCGGAAAATATGCGAAGATGAAAGAAACTGAAGTCAGATATGACGAATACATGACAGGCGATGCGGATCTGGCGGTTGTTGCCTTTGGCGTTTCGGCCAGGATTGCGCTTTCAGCCATAAAGAAACTGCGAAATGAGGGTATGAAGGTCGGTCTCTTCAGGCCTGTCACCCTGTTCCCGTTCCCCGAAAAGCAGATAGCCGATCTGGCTAACGCCGGTAAACATTTCCTCTGCGTGGAACTCAATATGGGGCAGATGGTTGAAGATGTGAGGCTGGCGGTAAACGGCAAGGCCGAGGTTTCATTCTATGGAAGGCCCGGAGGCAGCCTGATAACACCTGAAGAGCTTTACGACAGGATAAAACAGCTGTAACCGCCGGTCAGCGTATAATCATTTCCCTGATTTTTTCGAGCACAAGACGCTTTGCCTCTTCAACCCCGGCTTTTATCCTGCATCCCGCCGCATTCTTATGTCCGCCGCCGTGAAAATATTCGGCAACACCGGCTACATTTATGTCCCCTTTTGACCTGAGACTGAGCTTGCATTCCCCGGGGTTGAGTTCTCTGACGAGAACGGCTATTTTGATATGCTTCATAAGCTTCGGGAACGATACAAAGTCTTCCGTGTCATCCGCTGACGCCGATGTCTCTTCGATCATTTTTTTTGTCACTGTCGACACCGCCACATCTCCCGTTACCTCTATGCTCCCGATCACCTTCATATAAAGACTGAAGCGGCTGGCGGAAAATGACTGATACACCTCTTCATAAATCCCGCTGGGAACTATGCCTAAATCCGCCAGCTCGGCGGCAACGCGAAATACATCGGCCCCCGTGTTGTCGAACCTGAAATTGCCGGTGTCTATTACCATTGCAGTGTAAATATTTGTCGCAATATCCATGTTTACGGCAACGCCCATGGATTTAATGATCGAATAAACCATCATCCCTGTTGCCGCAACCGACGGATCGATCCATTTCACATGCCCAAATCCGCCTGTTGCATGATGGTGGTCTATAACAACCGTAAATATCCCGCCCGAGATCGCTTTTTTAAGCTCTTCGATTGCCGGATGCTGTTCCTTGTTCTCCAACCCTATACGTTCGGCATTATTGCAGTCGATCAGTAAAAGCGTTTCAAAATCGGCGGAACTGAAACCCGCCTCCTGAAAGGATTCATAGGTATGAAATTTCCCATGCCCGGGCATAAAAAAGTATTGCGAAGGGACTGGGTGTTTGTCGACGAGAACAACCTTTTTCCCGAGACCTTCCAGGGCCATTGCCAGAGCGACGGCAGAACCTATGGCGTCGCCGTCGGGATTGACGTGTGTGGCCAGCAGAAAATTATCCCTGCTTCTCAACGCGTCGATCAGCTGTTCAGGAGGATTAAGTATGAAATCAGACCGGCAGCTCATTCATCGGCCTCTTCCGCAGGTTTCTTCTCCCGGATATCCTTCAGAAGCTTGTCGATCTTGAAACCCTGATCAATGGATTCATCGATCCTGAATTCGAGCTGCGGTATATACTTCAGCCTGACTCTTTTTGCGACATCGCTGCGGATCGCTCCCTTGGCCGAATTCAGTATTTCTATGGAGACCTCCTGTTCTTCCCGGTTGAGCACGCTGATGTAGACATGGGCGATCTTCAGGTCGTCCGAAAGGCTCACTTCGGTTACGGTAACAAAACCGAAGCGCGGATCTTTGACCCGCTTCATGATGATATCGGCTATCTCTTCACGCAGAAGAATGTTTAGACGCTGTGAACGTTTGTATGGTAGCATTGATCGGAATATAAGTCCCAGGCGCCGGGCCGGAATCTATAACTTGGCGGCTATCCTCTCGATAATGAAATTCTCGAGTATATCGCCCTGTTTAAGGTCATTAAAGTTTTCTATCATTATTCCGCACTCATAGCCGGTAGCCACCTCGCGGGCGTCGTCCTTGAACCTCTTCAGCGACCCCAGCTTGCCCTGATAGACCACGATATTGTCGCGTATCACCCTTATGCCGTCGCATGAGCGCAGCATCACTCCGTCGATCACATAGCACCCGGCTATCACGCCGAGCCGCGACACCTGGAACGTCTGTCTCACCTCTGCCCTGCCCATCACCTTTTCCTTTATAGTGGGCTCCAGCATGCCTTCCAGGGCCTTTTTCACATCCTCTATGGCCTCGTAAATGATATTGTAAAGCCTGATATCCACGCCTTCCTTTTCGGCCAGCTGGGCAGCCTTGGTTTCGGGCCGCACATTGAATCCCACTATAACGGCGCTGGAAGCGGTGGCAAGCATGACATCAGATTCGTTGATACCACCTACGGTTGCATGTATCACATTAACTTTGACTTCGGGATGGGTTACGCCTTCAAACGCGCTCTTTATGGCCTCGACGGAACCCTGCACGTCTCCCTTGAGCACGATATTCAGCTCTTTTATCTGCCCTTCCTTTATCTTGGCGTAAAGCTCATCGAGTGTAAGCTTGGTATGGCTTACTACTTCGGACGCCTTCTGTTTCTGCGCCCTTGCCATGGCTATCTGCCTTGCCTTTCTTTCATCCTCAACAGAGATAAAGAGATCTCCCGAAGCAGGAACCTCGGAAAAACCAATTACCTCAACAGGCGTGGAAGGCCCTGCAGAGCTTATCTTTTTCCCTGTATCATCTATCAGCGCCCTTACCTTGCCCGAAGCGGCTCCTGCAACAAAGGCGTCTCCGCCATTAAGAGTGCCCGACTGGATAAGAACAGTGGCTACAGGTCCCCGGCCCCGGTCGAGTTTGGCCTCAATAATCGTGCCTTTCGCCAGCTTGACCGGATTGGCCTTCAGATCCATGATATCGGCCTGCAGAAGGATCATCTCGAGCAGATGCTCTATCCCGATCCGTTTCTTTGCGGAAACCTCTACAAAGATATTCTGGCCGCCCCATTCCTCCGACACCACCTCGCGCTCAGCCAGTTCCGTCCTGACCCTCTGGAGATTGATCTCGGGCTTGTCGATCTTGTTTATAGCTACAACGATTGGCACATTTGCAGCCTTGGCATGATCAATCGCTTCAATTGTCTGCGGCATCACTCCGTCATCCGCAGCAACAACAAGAACAACGATATCCGTAACCTTGGCGCCCCTTGCCCTCAGGGCAGTGAATGCCTCATGGCCCGGCGTGTCCAGAAATGTGATCTCCCTGCCCTGAAGCGAAACCTTATATGCGCCTATATGCTGGGTAATTCCCCCGGCCTCCGTCTCGGTAACCTTGGTCTCTCTGATGGCGTCAAGCAGGGATGTCTTTCCGTGATCTACATGTCCCATAATCGTTACAACCGGCGGACGATGGACAAGACTTTCCTGCGTGTCGACATCTTCCTCGGATGCATCGAATTCGCCGGAAACGGCAAATTCAACCTTTATCCCCATCGCATCGGCCACAAGCAGGGCAGCGTCGGTATCAACAGGCTGATTAATGGTCGTCATATACCCAAGGTCCATAAACTTCTTTATTATTTCCGGTATTTTGCAACCTATGGCGTCGGCAAAATCCTTGACGGTAGCTCCTTCCTGCAGTTTAATGGATTTCCGTCTTGGAGCGGTGATAGGGGCAGGCAGAACCGGCGCCTGCCTTTTGAACTTGTGAGATTTCTTTTGGGACTTGAGATCGACCCATTTTTTCTGTTCGATCTTTCTCACCGACTGGAATGCCTTCTGCATCGTCGGTTTGACCTTTATCTTTTCGAGTTTCTCAGCCTCGGTCTCTTTTCTGAAACGGTCGGGCAGAGCGATTTCTTCTTCTTCAGCAACCGGAATAATCGGGGCCGGGATTTCGGCTCCGGTTTCATCCTCCGTCTCCAAAGGCAGTTCATGCACATCGGGAGCAGGAGTTTTTGGCGTGTGTTTCTTCGTTTCTTCTTTCTTCTCAACAGGCTTTACGATCTGCGGTTTTACAGCCTTCTCAGGTTGAATCTCCTTTTTATCCTGCTCAGACTTTGCCTTATGAACCGTCGGTTCCTTTACAGTAGGCTTTTCCTTCGGACGCGCAGCCTCTTTATGCTGGACCGGCTCTTTCTTTTGCTCCGGTTTCGGCGCAGGCTTTGGATGAAGCTCCTTCGAGCCTTCCTCCCCGGCAGGTTTTGCAGCCTTGCCGGCTATTTCATCCNTAAAGTGTTTTCTTAATTTTTCCGCCTCTTCTTCGCTGATTTTGATATTGGTAGCCCCTTTTTTATACTCCTGACTCCTTAAATGCGCGACCTCCATAGCAATATCAGACGCCTTTATCCCCAGCTCTTTTGCAAGATCAGCGCTCTTTATACCATCAGCGGACATTCAGTTTTGCTCCTCCTATAAACCTATATTAAGTAATATGTATATTATGCCCTTGTAACAGCATAGATAAAATGTTATCATAAAAGACTTCGTATATGCAATGAATTGAGGAGGATGCAATGGCAGTATGTCAGGTATGCGGCAAAAAGAGATGTGTTGGAAATAATGTAAGCCACGCTAACAACAAGTCGAGCAGGATCGTGATGCCCAACATACAGCGGATCAAGATTCTCACAGAAGGCGGAGCAAAGAGGACTTATGTATGCACCAGATGCCTCCGCTCCAACAAAGTAGTCAAGGCTGTTTAAGTAAGCGCCCGCAAAATTGGCCGGATACGTTGGCTGTATCCGGCCGGGCAGTTTTAACATGCGTAGAAAATCCGCTCATCTGAAGCCTATCAGGCCTGTTCTGGACATTATGTTCAGGGATCTCGGCATAACTGAACGCATCAAACTCGACACCATTCAACGCCGCTGGAGCGAAGTGTTCAGCGGTTCGCTGGCGGAACATACGGCCCCTGTCGATCTGAAAGAGGGAATGCTCGTTGTGGCTGTAGATTCTCCTGCATGGCTCCAGCATCTCAGGTTTATGAAAAAAGATATCACGGCAAAACTGGTATCTTTCGGCGTAAGTGATATAAGGTTGAAACATGGCAATATTCACCGGGATAAAGAAATTCCGGTAACAGCCAATAAAGGGGAACAACCGGTTTTCAGGCAATTGACCGAACGGGAAACGGAAAGCGTCGAGAAGGCCGTGTCTGAAATCGGCGACTCTGAATTAAAAGATATTGTCAGGAATGTGCTCAGAAAATCCGCCGGCATCAAGAGGACTTAACCTGAACAGGGAGAAATTGACGTATGAGCGCCACATCGGTGTCTCCTGAAAACAATAAACGTGAGCTTGCACTGTCGGTCCTTTGCGACGATACTGTAATATCCGATGAGTTTTTGACGGAACACGGGCTTTCTATACTGGCCGAACTGCCTAACGGTCATCGCTGGCTCATAGACGCCGGATCGACTGACGTCTTCCTCGAAAATGCCCGCAGGATGGACGCTGACCTGGATAACCTTACCGGTATCGCAATTACACATGGACATGACGATCATACCGGCGGACTGATTTTTTATCCGCGGCTCAAGGGAGCCCCGCCGGTTTACGGCCATCCATATATATGGAACAAATCATATCAGGTAAAGGCAGGCAAGTCCGTCAGGATAACAGGGATGCCGTATCTTTCCCGTCTGCATACCTCGCCGGCTTTCCGTCCGGTCAATGGCGTTGCCAGGCTTGACGATGATTTCTATTTCTTCACGGATATTCCACGGGAGCCCGGCAGTTTTGCCCCGACACAAGGCAATTTCCTTAATGAAGACGGGACCGGCCCGTGCCCGATCATTGATGACGCCTCTCTTGTGGTGAAGACCGGATCGGGTCTTGTTGTAATCTTTGGATGCGCGCACGCAGGATACACAAACATATTAAAAGCTGTCCGCAGTAAATTCCCGAATGACAAACTACTTGCGGTTATCGGAGGACTTCACTTCATGAACGCTGATGTCGCGACAATTGAAGAGGCGGCGGATTTCACTAAAAGCTTCATGGCTGAAACTTTCTTATTTTACGGCGGTCACTGCACCGGGGACAATTCAATCAAATATTTCAGGTCAGAATTTGGCGCCGATTCGGTGAAACCACTCGGAGCCGGCAGGATCATCAGATTTTAACCCGGATTTGTCATTAGGAATATAGATATTCTATAGAAAGCCGTCATGGGTAGCCATATCGAAGTCTCGGCGCAGGATACAGTTATCGATTTAAAAGCATAATATCTTGCGTTTGCCTATCAATCATTTTTGAGATGAACTGCGTAGTTTTGGCGAGACGAGATATGGGTTCCCATGACAGCTATAATATTGCTTCCAAAAAAATAGTTTTATTCTAACTAACATTCCGGCAGGCCTAATATGAGACATTGAATTTCAGTGTCTGCTCTTCAGCCCCGTCGACGAAAAATTTCACCTCGTAGTTGCCTGGAGCCAGGTCCTGCTGAGGTCTGCAGAAATATTTTCCCGACGCATACCGCATCGCGCTGGGTCCGCATTTGAAAAGCAACCTTCCATCCTGATAGTACTGAGTGCTGAAAGTAGTCCTGCCGACGCTTGCCCTGACATACTGAACATAATGCACTACCCTTGACGCTCCATACCTGAAATTGGATGCAAAACCTACAGGACGCCCTTTTTTGAAATTGGCTGCAAGGGCTGATGCCTTGATCGCAACCCTTGTGCGAGCCTGGGGCAGCGGCTGATATTGATCCTCAGGAACGGGAGCCGCAGGGCTTCCCGGCTGTGCGGGCTGACTCATGGACGGACCGGTCGCCCCGCCGGGTTGCGGCTGACCCGCTGGAACTCCCGGGACCTGCGCCTGGCCAGTAGCCGGCGACGGAGCGGGCTGGGCCTGAGTCGGTTGCGGAGCTTTCCTGATATATTTGG